>ERZ1032895.62-NODE-62-length-31471-cov-15.076140_pt1 | contig 31471 bp, 32 predicted proteins | sample MGYA00516687_ERZ1032895 | MGnify/ENA primary metagenome ERZ1032895 (study PRJEB33719, sample SAMN04261600) | wastewater metagenome | biome: rural village; feature: latrine urine exit; material: soil | place: El Salvador | collected 2013-01-14 ... | reverse complement strand
ACTGGGAGAGATAGACGGCGTGCGCCTTGAGACGCGGGCCATACTGGATGGGGCGGGTCACGCCCTCGGGAAACGGCGCCACGTGGCGCTGCCCCTGGTCATCTTCCAGCACTTCGGCCTGATACTCGGTGACGACGCTCTGAATCACGATATCCTGCACTTGGCGGGATTCGATGCCTACCGTGCGATAGGTGCGCCCCTTGGGGAGCTGCCGACGATCGACGCGGAGCTTGACCACCTCATCGGGGTCTGCCACCGGTGCCAACGTCTTGCCCTCATGCCCTGGCTGCCCACCAGGGCGCCGCTCGCTTTTGGCGCGCGAGCGACGCTGGCGATTGGGGTCCTGGGAGGGTGGCTTGCTGCTGTTGCGGCTACTGGTGGCCAGGCGATCGGCCATGAGCTTGACTAACAACATCAGCACATCAATGGCCGCACGCAGCGACGGAGAGACCGTCTGGTCCTCCTTGAGCTGCTGCCGGACCCGCTCCAGGGCCTCGTCGACGTTGATATCGCTGATGGTCATGTCACCGCAGGGATGTGTCGAAGGATCAGGTACACTATGCCAGAAAAATCAGCTGGTTGACGATAGGCTATTCGCAGCCACCTGAATAGTTACCAATAAATAAGCAACGGAGCGATACGCTATGCCACTTGCCTCTATTTACACAGCCCGCCCAACGATCCAGCTTAAAGCCTATCGTCGCCCTTTTGCCCTGCTGCCACTGAGCCTGGCGCTTGCCCCGCTCGTGCTGTTTTCTTCCCTCGCCCTGGCGCAGGAAGACTGCGAGCGCGGTGACCTGGACATGATCTACTGCGACAGGGACGGCGACATGGTGGCCGACCGCCCGACCGACGAGTCGAAGTGGGCCGATCCCGACACGCTGATCTTTGCCTACACTCCGGTAGAAGACCCGGCCATCTACTCCGATATCTGGGCACCCTTCATCAGCCACCTGGCGGACGTTACCGGACGCGATGTGCGCTTCTTCGCGGTGCAGTCCAATGCCGCCCAGGTGGAGGCCATGCGCAGCGGCCGGCTGCATATCGCCGGCTTCTCCACCGGGCCGACGCCGTTTGCGGTCAACCTGGCAGGGGCCGTGCCCTTCGCGCTGATGGGCTCGGAGAGCGGCCAGTTCGGCTACACCCTGCAGGTCTATACCCAAGCGGACTCCGGCATCGACGAGATTGCCGACCTGAAGGGCAAGCGAGTCGCTCACACCTCACCGACGTCCAACTCGGGCAACCAGGCGCCCCGCGCGCTGTTCCCGGAGCTTGGCATCGTGCCCGGCGAGGACTATGAGGTGGTCTATTCCGGCAGCCATGACCAGTCGATGCTCGGCGTCGTCGCCGGCGACTATGACGCTGCCCCGGTGGCCTCGGAAGTGGTCGAGCGCATGGCGGCCCGTGGCCTGTATGACCCGGAGGAGGTCCAGGTGATCTATGAGTCGGACCGCTTCCCGACCACCTCCTATAACTACGCCCATGACCTGCACCCTGATCTGGTCGACAAGATCGAAGAAGCCTTTTTCAGCTTCGACTTCAGGGGCACCGAACTTGGCGAAGAGTTCGAGGGCGTGGAGGCCTTCATCCCGATCAACTATCTGGATAACTGGAAAGTCATTCGCACCATCCAGGCCGCCAACGGGGTCAAGTACACTCCCGACAACCTGGAGTGATGCGCTCGCCCCGGTGCATGGCCCCGGGGCGGCGTTTCTCGCTTCACTCTCTTCCCACGCCTTGCTGACGTCGGACTGCTCATGCTTGAAATATCCCAGCTGACCAAGCGTTATGGCCATGGTGCCCCCGTCCTCAGCGGGCTGGACCTGACGGTCGAGGGCAACCAGGTGGTCGCCGTGGTCGGTGCCTCGGGTGCCGGAAAAAGCACCATGCTGCGCTGCATCAACCGCCTGATTGAACCTACCTCTGGCTCGATCAAGCTCAATGGCCATGAGCTGGTTCACCTCAAGGGCAAGGCGCTGCGCCATGCCCGGCGACGCATTGGCATGGTGTTTCAGGGTTTCAACTTGATCGACCGTCTCACGGTAATGGAAAACGTGCTGGCCGGGCGCCTTGGCTACGTCAACCTGTTTCAGGCCGTGACGCGGCGCTATCCGCAAACTGATATCGACCGAGCCTTCGAGCTGATGGATCGCGTCAATATCGCCCACTATGCCAACAAGCGCGCCGACGAGCTGTCCGGCGGCGAGCGCCAGCGTGTCGGCGTGGTGCGTGCCCTGATGCAGCAGCCCGAGCTGCTGCTGGCCGATGAACCCACCGCCTCGCTTGATCCGCGCACCTCGGAGCAAATCATGGTGCTGCTGCAGCAGCTGGCCAGCGAAATGTCCTTGCCGGTGCTGATCAACATCCATAACGTCGCCCAGGCCAAGGCCTATACCGAGCGTATCGTTGGCCTGCGCCATGGCAAGATGATTTTCGACGACGTGCCCGAGCGCTTCGACCAGCAGGCCCTGGATGCCATCTACGGCGGTATCGAAGCACCCGATCACGGCGATTCTGAAAACAGCGCAACGGGAGATGCCGGATGACGCCATCTGATATCCCGCCTGCGGAACAGTCAACGCAGTCGCGGCGCTGGCGCAAGCCGCCCTTCATTGCCAACCCCTGGCTGCGCTACGGCCTGGGAGTCGCCATCCTGGCCTACCTGGCCTGGGCGCTGACCAGTCTGCCTTTCGACGCCCAGCGCATCAGCGAGGGGCTGCCGCGGGCCGCACGCATCTTCGGCGGCGGCTTTCCGCCCAGCTTCGAGCGCTATAGCCTGCTGGTGACCGGCTTCGTCGAGAGCCTGCAGATCGCCATCCTCGCTACCCTGCTGGGGGTGATGCTGTCGATTCCCTTTGCCATCATGGCGGCACGCAATATCGCGCCACGCCCAGTCTACGTGGTCGGCCGCGCGGTGATCATCGTCTCGCGCAGCTTCCATCCGGTGATCGTGGCCATCCTGTTCGTTGCCGCCGTGGGGTTCGGGCCTCTGGCCGGCATTCTGACCCTGACGCTCTACTCCATCGGCTTCGTGGGCAAGCTGCTGGCCGAGGAAGTCGAGGAAATCGACTGGGGCCAGGTCGAGGCCATGCGCGCCGCCGGGGCGGGCTTTCTGGCTACCCTGGTGTATGCGGTTTTTCCTCAGATATTGCCGCGCCAGGTGGGGCTTTCCATGTATCAGCTCGACAGCAATCTGCGCGCCTCGGCGGTGGTCGGCATCGTCGGCGCCGGCGGTATCGGCAGCACCCTGATGAATGCCTTCGGACGCTACGACTACGATTTCGCTTTCGCCATTCTGCTGGTGATCATCGCGGTGATCCTGATCAGCGAAGGAGTCAGCGGCTGGATAAGGAAACGGCTATGGTAGAGCGCCACGATCCGCTGGCGAGCCGCGTATGGCGACGCCACGATCCTCGCCAGTCGCTGACTCGCTTCGCCATCCTGCTGGCGACGCTGATGGTGGTGGTCTGGGCGGTGCGGGACATCGATATCTTCTGGCCCTGGGTGTGGGACGCGCCCAACCAGATCGCCAGCCTTGGCGGTCGCATGTGGCCGCCGGATCCGAGCCGGCTCGGCGACATCGGCAATGCGCTGCTGGAAACCGTCCACATTGCGACCCTGGCCACCATGCTGAGCCTGTTCATCGCACTGCCGGTGGCCTATATCGCGGCCCAGAACACCACGCCCAATCGCGCCTGCCTGTGGCTCGGCCGTTTTATTCTGGTGTCGAGCCGCTCGGTCAATACCATCATCTGGGCGCTGCTGTTCGTGGCGATCTTTGGACCCGGTGTGCTGGCGGGCATTCTGGCGATCATGTTTCGCTCGGTGGGGTTCGTCGGCAAGCTGATGGGCGAGGCCATCGAGGAGATCGACCGGCGCCCGGTGGAGGCCATGCAGGCCACCGGGGCCTCCAAGGCCAAGGTCATCGCCTACGCCATTGTGCCCCAGGTGATGCCGGCGTTTTTCGCCATCGTCATCCTGCGCTGGGACATCAACGTGCGCGAGTCCACCGTGCTCGGCCTGGTCGGCGCCGGGGGCATCGGGGTGATTCTGCAAGGCGCCATCGATACCTTCGCCTGGCCCACCGTTGCTAGCATCCTGATCGCCATCATCATCCTGGTGCTGATCGGCGAGGCGATCACCGGCATCTTGCGGCGTCGGGTCATTTGAGGACTATCAACCCTGCTCGCCGTGTCACTCGCTATGCCATTAGCCATACTATTAGCCAAGATACGGCGCTGGACATATCCTGATGCCCAGCGCCGTTGCCTAGCATTGACACCAAGGAAGCTGCCCCATGCTGTCTGCACTGCCCGCCATTCTCGCCCTCGCGACGCTTGCGGCTACCCTGCTTCCCTATCACCGCTCGACGCAATGGTGGGTCCGCGCCTGCGAGTTCCCACGCCTGCAGATTACCGTGGTGGCAATACTGTCACTGCTTTGCGTACCGCTGCTCGAGGCGCCGTGGCGTTGGATCACGCTGGCTTCCAGCCTCGCCACGATCCTTCTTCAGGCGCGCCGCATTTTGCCCTGGACGCCCTTCTGGCCGATTCAGGTCAAGAATGCCGAGCCCGGCCATGACGATCGCTGCCTGACGCTGCTGGTCTCCAATGTCCTGACCCCCAACCGCAACGCCGCCGGCCTGATCAAACTGATCAAACGCCACGCCCCGGATATCGTACTGACCCTGGAGTCCGATGACTGGTGGCAAGCGCGACTCGACGAGGCGCTTTCCGACGACCTGCCTTACGCCGTGCGCATTCCCCAGGACAACCTTTACGGCATGCACCTGTATTCACGGTTGCCGCTGGTCTCGCCAACCGTCGAGCGGCTGATCCAGGACGACATTCCTTCCATCGTCACCGGCGTGACGCTGCCCTGTGGCGATACCGTCCGCCTGCACGCGCTGCACCCGCGCCCCCCGGCACCCAACGAGAGCGAGGAGTCCCTGTGGCGCGATGCCGAGCTGCTGCTGATCGGCGAACGTATCCATGAGCAGCCCGTTCCCACCCTGGTGGCGGGGGATCTCAATGACGTGGCCTGGTCACGCACCACTCGACTATTCTGCCGGGTCAGCGGGATGCTGGACCCGCGCCGTGGCCGCGGCATGTACAGCACCTTTCACGCCGGCTATCCGCTGCTGCGCTGGCCGCTGGATCATGTCTTCGTCAGCGAACACTTCACACTAAGGCGCCTGCGCCGCCTGCCGGGCTTTGGTTCCGATCATTTCCCGATCCTGGCCACGCTTTGCTACCGTCCTTCCCGCCGCGACGAGCACGCCAATCCAACAGCCAGCGGCGAAGAGCACCAGGAAGCCGAAGAGACAATTCACGAAGGCGAAACCCGGACGCAGGAAACGTAAGCCGTAAGCCAGTGACTGCCTCCGTGCCCATTTACAGCAACGGTTTCTTACAGCTTAAAGCTTACAGCTCCCAGTGAAGCTGGGCTGTGGGTTATTCCGGTACACCTCCGCGTGTCAGCGCCGCCGGGTCGAGCAGTCGTTCCAGCTCCTCACGGGACAGGTTGGTTTCCTGCTCTGCCACATCGATCACCGGCCGGCCGCTTTGATAGGCCTGCTTGGCGATGGCCGCCGCGGCGTTATAGCCAATCACCGAGTTCAACGCCGTGACCAGAATCGGATTGCGCGACAGCGGCTCGCGCAGGTTATCCTCGCACACTCGGAAGGACGCGATGCAGCGATCCGCCAGCAGATACGAGATATTGCTCATCAGCGTCATCGAGGTCAGCAGGTTATTGGCGATCAGCGGCAGCATCACATTGAGCTGGAAGTTGCCGCTCTGCCCGGCGATGGTCACCGCTGCGTCGAGGCCGATGACCTGGGCAGCGACCTGGGCGGCAGCTTCTGGAAGCACCGGATTGACCTTGCCCGGCATGATCGAGCTGCCCGGCTGCAGCGCCTCGAGCTCGATCTCGCCGAGCCCGGCCAGCGGACCGGAATTCATCCAGCGCAGGTCGTTGGCGATCTTCATGATCACGCAGGCCAGCCCGCGCAGCTGCCCTGACAGCTCTACCGCCGCATCCTGGGCCCCCAGGCTTGCGAAGAAGCTGTCGTTGGGCTCAAGCGCCAAGCCGGTCTGCTCGCTGAGCGCCTCCGCCATGCGCTCGGCAAACAGCGGATGCGCATTGATGCCGGTGCCCACGGCGGTACCGCCCTGAGCCAGGCGGCAAAGCCGCAGCAGTGCGCTGTCGAAGCGCTCGATGGCCTGACCCAGCTGGCTCGACCAGCCGCCGAGCTCCTGGCTCATGCGCAGCGGCATGGCATCCATCAGGTGGGTGCGGCCCGTCTTGACCACATCGTCGAGCTCCACGGCCCGCGCATCAATGCTGCGGCGCAAGTGCTCAAGCGCCGGACGCAGCGTCTCGGTCAACTCGATCGCCGCTGACAGGTGCAGCGCGGTAGGGATCACATCGTTGCTGGACTGGCCGATGTTGACATGGTCATTGGGCGCCACAGCGAGGCCTTCGCGACTGGCAAGATGTGCGATCACCTCGTTGACGTTCATGTTGCTCGAAGTGCCAGAGCCGGTCTGAAAGACATCCACCGGAAACTGGTCGTCATGGTCGCCATTGATGATCGCCCGGGCGGCGTCGGCAATGGCCTCGGCGCGCTCGGCATCGAGCAGCTCAAGCTCATGGTTGACCGTGGCGGCCGCCAGTTTGATACGCGCAATGGCGTGAATGAACGGCGCCGGCATGGCCTGGCCCGACACCGGAAAGTTATTGACTGCACGCTGGGTCTGAGCGCCATACAGAGCCGTTGCCGGCACTTCCAGCTCGCCCATGCTGTCACGTTCGATTCGCTTGTCGCTCATCTGGCTGTTCTCCTGTCATCAAGACGTTTTCTCACTGCTTTCCTCAACAGAACAGCATGCGGATACATCACATGCAAACCAGGCCTTGTCATGCCCGATAGATCATGGGTTGGCGAGAAAAACTCAGCGCTTTTGTTGCACTGCAGCATAAACTCTGTTATGGTGTATTACAGTATAGGTAGGAAAAGCAGTGGCAACCGCTGTGTGGCCTGCCCTTTACCCAAACCGACATTGCTCAACCAAGAGGATCACTCATGAAAAACTTTGACACTACCCAGTTTGAAAACATGTTCTTCGCTCCGGCTCGCGCCTACGCCACCCTGAACGTGGAGTTCGCCGAGAAGCTGATCAACGCTCAGCTCGAGGCCAGCAAGGCCTACGCCGATACCAGCCTGGCCCAGGCCCGCGCCCTGCTCGACGTCCGTGACGCTGAAGGCCTGCGTGCTTACATGGAAAACCAGCAGAAGGTCGCCAAGGACCTGACCGAGCGCCTGAAAGGCGACGCTGAGAAAGTCGTTGCCCTGCAGCAGGACTTCGTTTCCAAGAGCCAGAAGCTGACCGAGGAAAACACCAAGCAGGCTTCTGCCGCTGCCGCCAAGGCAACTCGCCAGAACTGAGCTGAGTTGCGCCAGGCTTGAACTGAGCCTCAGCGCTTCTTGCTATCAAAAGGGGCCACCGCTATTGCGGTGGCCCCTTTTTTTGTTCAGGCTCTTCGTCGCACAGTGTTCATACTAGCATTCGAAGAAGGTTAAGTACCATGAACAGACGCCTTGTCGTGGGGATTCTGCTGGCAGCCGCCGTCGGCCTCAGCGGCTGCCAGAGTTTCTATCCGGGCGGACCGGTCGAGCGCGGGACGCCTGAGGTCATCGATCGAGGAGCCGGGCAAACGCCCCCGCCAGCCACCCCCTCCAAGCCAAAGCCTCCCCCCAAGCGGGTAGAGAGAAAGATAGACTTTCCGGCCGATGAATATGCCTCTTTGCAGAAGACGGGCACGGCAGCCATCAGCGGACGCTTGAGCCTGTCTCGCGCCGGTGGCAACGTTCCCGGTGCGAACGAAGGCATCTCGGTGGCGCCGGTAACCAGCTACTCCGCCGAGGCGGCCGAACAGGCGCTGGCCGGTCGTGCGGTTACCGCTGCCGATCCAAGAGCGCAGGCCTATACCCATAACACCCGCACCAATAGCGATGGCTACTTCGTGCTACGCAACCTGCCCAGCGGCACCTTCTATGTCCTGGGCAGCATGATCGATCCGGACACCAGCAAGCGCCGCGTCGCGATTCAGCAGATCTCGCTAAGCAAGGGACAGAAGAAAGAAGTGCAGCTTAGCCCTTAGGCCAAACCAGACCGACCCGCCCCTTACCAGCCCAGTGCCTGCTTGACGAAGGGAATCGTCAGCCGCCGCTGTGCCGACAGCGAGGCGCTATCAAGAGTAGCCAGGCACTCGAACAGGGCATCAAGGCGGCGCGGCCCGCGATGCAGAATATAGCGGGCCACGTCGTCACTCAGCAGCATGCCGCGCACTCTGGCGCGCAGCTGCAAGGCCCCAAGACGCTCCGCATCATCCAGTCCGTGCACTTGAAAGGTCATGCCCCAGCTCAAGCGCGAGGCCAGATCGGGCAGCTCCACCGCCAGCTGTCGTGGAGGTGCGGCGGCGGCCATCACCAGACGCTTGCCGCTATCGCGCAGGCGATTAAAGGCATGAAACAGCCCTTCCTCCCAGCGTTTCCGTCCCACCACAGTTTCCAGATCATCGATGGCCACCAGATCCAGGCGTTCGATGTCCTCAAGCATCAGCGGAGGAAAGTGCCCCAGTTCCTCCAGCGGTAAATACAGCGCGCGACGCTCTCGATCGGAAGCCTCATGACAGGCTGCCTGCAACAGGTGGCTGCGCCCGGTACCTTCGGCACCCCATAGATAGATGAAAAGCTCGCCGTCATCATCCAGCTGATGGACGAGCTGCTCCACCAGAGCGGCATTGGGTCCGAAGTAGAAATTGCTGAAGGTGGCTTCATCGCGCATTCCCACCCCCAGCGGCAGCTGCGCCGGTGGTCGGCTCATGATGATTTTTCCTCGATGGGATTTTCCGGCGTGTCCGTCGAAACAACGCTGCCGTCGACACCTGCAATTGTTCCCGCTTCATCACCCTCTGACATCGCGGCGTCCTGATAAAGGCTGCTTTGCTTGTAGTAAGCATGCAGATAGCGCAGCACCACCATGATCATGGCGGCCACCGGCAGCGCCAGCAAGACGCCGGTAAAGCCGAACAGCTGGCCACCGGCCAGCACGGCGAAGATCACCGCTACCGGATGCAGGCCGATCTTGTCACCAAGCAGCTTGGGCTGAAGCACGACGCTCTCGGCAACCTGACCAAAACCGAACACGCCCGCGACCGCCAGCAGCATCAGCCAGCTGTCGAACTGAAAGAACGCCACCAGCCCGGCCACCGAGATGCCGACGATGACGCCCAGATAGGGCACGATGCTGGCAAGACCGGACAGCAGGCCGATCAACAGACCAAGCTTTACTCCAAGCAGGGTCAGACCAATGGCATAGATCACGCCGAGGCACAGCATCACGATCAGCTGGCCGCGCAGGAAGGCCGACAGCACCTCGTCGCATTCTTTACCGAGCTTCTGCGCAGTGGGCTTCCAGGGCAGCGGAAACAGGTTGAGCAGCTTGGCCACCAGGCGGTCCCAATCCAGCAGCAGATAGAAGGTCACTACCGGAATCAGGGCGATGCTGCCAAGCCAGGCCACCAGCGCCAGACCAGACTTTGAAACCTGGGCCAGCAGGGTCGCGGCAATCGAGCCGGTTTCCTTGAGATTGCCCATCACCGTCTCACGCAGCTTGTCGAAGTCGGTGCTGAGATCAACGCCGATCAGCTCCTGCACCCTGGGCAGCAGGGTATTCTGCACCCAGGTGAAGGCGGCCGGCATCAGCTCGATCAGCTGAGCTATCTGGCGGCCGAGGATGGGAATGACCAGCAGCAGCACCAGTATCAGCAACAGCGCGAGCACCGTGAACACCACCGTGACCGCCAGCCGCCTGGACAGCCCCCAGGCCTCGAGACGATCGGCCAGCGGATCACCCAGATAGGCCAGCACCATGCTGACAAAAAACGGCATCAGCACGGGCTCGATGCTGATCAGAAACCATAGCAATAACGCACCCAGTGCGATTGCTACCCAGCCTTGTCGCTGCATTACCTCACTCCCTGTGTGATGGCCGGCTCGGCAATGCGAGCCGCTGGCTGTGATGCTACAATTCTCGCCCGATCTTGCCCACCGTGACGCACCGCGACACGCCGGGACGTCACTCCGACCGCAACGTTCAGACAGGACAGGCCATGACCGACTCCACCCATTCCTCGCGCGGCACTTCGCTCAGCTACAAGGACGCAGGCGTCGATATCGATGCCGGCAATGCTCTGGTCGAGCGTATCAAGGGCGTGGCCAAGAGCACCTCGCGCCCCGAAGTGCTTGGTGGCCTCGGCGGCTTCGGCGCCCTGTGCGAGCTGCCCAGCGGCTATCGCGAGCCGGTGCTGGTCACCGGCACCGATGGCGTCGGCACCAAGCTGCGCCTGGCCATGGATCTTGCTCGACACGACACCATCGGCATCGATCTGGTGGCCATGTGCGTCAACGATCTGGTGGTCGCCGGCGCCGAGCCGCTGCTGTTCCTCGACTACTATGCCACGGGCAAGCTGGATGTGGACATGGCCGCCGACGTGGTGACCGGCATCGGCCACGGCTGCCGGCTGGCCGGCTGCGCCCTGGTGGGCGGTGAAACCGCTGAAATGCCGGGCATGTACGAGGGCAACGACTATGACCTCGCCGGTTTCTGCGTCGGCGTGGTCGAAAAAAGCGAGATTCTCGATGGCAGCCAGGTTGCCGCCGGCGACGTGCTGCTGGGCATGGCCTCCTCTGGCCCGCACTCCAACGGCTACTCGCTGATTCGCAAGATTCTGGAAATCAGCGGTGCCTCGCTGGATATGGCCATTGACGGCGGCTCGCTGGGCGACGCCCTGCTCGCCCCGACCCGCATCTACGTTAAGCCGCTGCTGTCGCTGCTTCGCGAGAGTGATATTCCGGTGCATGCGCTGTCGCATATCACCGGCGGCGGCCTGCTCGAGAACCTGCCCCGCGTGCTGCCGGAAGGCACCGTCGCGCGCATCGACACCGCGAGCTGGCAGCGTCCGGCCATCTTCGACTGGCTGCAGCAGCAGGGCAATGTCGATGAACACGAAATGCATCGGGTGCTCAACTGCGGTATCGGCATGGTGATCGTGGTGCCGGCAGACAGGTCCGACGAGGCTCGAGCTCACCTGCAGGCGCTGGGCGAGACCGTCTACCGCATCGGCGAGATAGTCGCCGCCGACGCCAATCAGAAAGGTGATCAAGAGCGGGTCCTGCTGGAGAGCCTGACGCCATGAGCGATGACTATCATGGCAGCATCACTCAGCAGGACTTCGAGGCGGCGCCCACCGAGCCGCGCCGCGTGGTGGTGCTGATTTCCGGCAGCGGCACCAACCTCCAGGCACTGATTGACGCTCAGCAGCATGATGAGCTTGGCGGCGAGATCGTCGCGGTAATCTCCAACCAGCCGGAGGCCATGGGCCTGCAGCGCGCCCGGGACGCCGGCATCGACGCCGTGGTTCTGCCGCATCGCGAGTACGATAGCCGCGACGCCTTCGATGGCGCCCTGATCAAGGTGATCGAGCGCCATGAGCCGGACCTTGTCGTGCTGGCCGGCTTCATGCGTATTCTGACGCCGCGCTTCGTGCAGCGCTTCCTAGGGCGCCTGATCAACATCCACCCCTCGCTGCTGCCGGCCTATCAAGGGCTTCACACCCACGCCCGCGCCTTGGCCGACGGCGTGAAGGAGCACGGCTGCAGCGTGCACTTCGTCACCGAAGAGCTCGACGGTGGCCCGACCATCATTCAGGCCGTGGTCAATGTCAGCGCCCAGGACAACGAGGACAGCCTCAAGGCCCGGGTACTGGCCCGGGAACACCTGATCTTCCCCATTGCGGTGCGCTGGCTGCTGGAAGGTCGCGTGAAGCTCGAAGGCGACCTCGCCACCATCGACGGCACCGCGCTACCGGACACCGGCATGCGGCTCTCCCACGAGGACGCCGCCGAAGAGTTGGATGAGGACAGCGAGCTGTAAGCCGTAAGTTTCAAGCCGTAAACACCCCTGCCAGCGAGCTGCCAGTTGGGGTGTTTTTACTTACTGCTTAATAGCTTAACGACTTTCCTCTCCCGGCGGCCGGGCCAGGTGCTAGGTCCTTGGCAGGGTCACGCCGCGCTGGCCCATGTACTTGCCGTTGCGGTCCTTGTAGGAGACGTCACAGATCTCGTCAGACTCCAGAAACAGCATCTGGGCCACGCCTTCGTTGGCGTAGATCTTGGCCGGCAGATTGGTGGTGTTGGAGAACTCCAGGGTGACGTGCCCTTCCCACTCCGGCTCCAGCGGCGTGACGTTGACGATGATGCCGCAGCGCGCATAGGTCGACTTGCCAAGACAGATCGTCAGTACGCTGCGCGGGATGCGGAAATATTCCACGGTGCGCGCAAGCACGAAGGAGTTGGGGGGTATCACGCAGACGTCGCCCTTGATATCGACAAAGCTCTTGTCATCGAAGGCCTTGGGGTCAACCACCGCCGAATGGATATTGGTGAACACCTTGAACTCGTCGGCGCAGCGCACATCGTAGCCGTAGCTGGACGTTCCGTAGGAAATCACCCGCCGGTCGTTCTCGTAGCGAACCTGGTCGCGCTCGAAGGGCTCGATCATGCCGTGCTGCTCGGCCATGCGGCGGATCCAGTGGTCGGATTTAATGCTCATGAGTCGTCCTGATAGGGCATAGAAGTGAAAACGCTGGCGCCTTGGCGCCGGGATCGGGCTCCAGGGTCAGTCGCTGAACGAAATCGTCGGCCCCTCATTGCGGGTCTCGGCCAGCTTGTCGGCGACCTTGCGCGCCATCTCTCGGAATGTCGCCGCAACCTCGCCATCCGGCTCGGCAACGACGCTCGGCTTGCCGCCATCGACCTGCTCACGAATCGACATCGTCAAGGGCAGACGACCCAGCACTTCGGTATCATACTCACCGGCGATCAACTCGCCGCCGCCCTCGCCGAAGATCGGCTCGCTGTGTCCGCAGTTGGAGCAGACATGCAGGCTCATGTTTTCGACGACGCCAAACACCGGCACGTTGACCTTGCGGAACATCTCGATGCCCTTGCGCGCGTCAAGCAGCGCAATGTCCTGAGGCGTGGTGACGATCACTGCTCCGCTGACCGGCACCTTCTGGGCCAGAGTCAGCTGAATGTCGCCGGTACCCGGTGGCATGTCGATAAACAGCACGTCGAGATCCTGCCACTCGGTCTGGGCCAGCATCTGCTGGAAGGCGCCGGCGATCATCGGGCCGCGCCACACCATGGGTTCCCGCGTATCGATCATGAAGGCCATGGACATGGCCTGCAGGCCATGGGCTTCCAGCGGCAGCATGCTGTTTTCAGCAGCGCCCGGCTTCGGGCGTGCACCCTCCTTGACTCCCAGCATCCGCGCCTGGCTCGGCCCGTGGATATCCGCATCCAGAATGCCAACCCGGTAGCCTTCTGCCGCCATGGCTAGCGCCAGATTGACCGAGACGGTGGACTTGCCCACACCGCCCTTGCCCGATGCCACGGCAACAATATGCTTGACCCCTTCGACCACGACAGACTCCTTAACTATTGGGGATGATCGCTCGGCGTTCTTCGATGAGTCAGTATACCTGTCCGAGGCAAGTATGGGCGATAGCAGGCTGTGCGCGTGCCTGCTGGCGCCTGCCGTGGAGTCGAAAAAAAACGCCTTCCCGAAGGAAGGCGCTGTATTTCCGAGCCTGATGGCTAAGCTCAGGGCCCGGGCTTTGCAGTTGGCCAATATCAGGCTGACTTGACCTCGATGTGCCGCCGGCGATGAGTTTCGCGCTTGGGCAGCATCAGGCTCAATACGCCGTTGCTGATCTTCGCCTCGATCCCATCGGTGTCGATTTCCTGACTCAAGGTGAAGCGGCGCGCATAGCGATCCCCGTGAACTTCCGCGTAGGACGCCTTGACGCCCTCCGGCATGTCGAAGCCGATATCGCCCTCGATACTCAGCACCTGGTTGTCCACTTCGATATGCAAGGCTTCCTGAGTGACACCGGGCATGTCGGCGATCACATGCAGGGCATCATCGCGCTCGAAGATATCCACCGCCGGCACCAGGCTACGGCGCGTCTCCTGCCGGGTCGCCACTTCACGCTGTTTGTCATTGGCCTTTTGAGTCACGTCTTTTTTCATCGCTCAATTCCTCCCTAATCTCCCTGATTCGCATCGCTCTCGCCCTTTCAGGCTGTCTTGATCTCGACTCGCCGGGGCTTCACTTCCTCCCGCTTGGGCAGGCGAATCTCGACCAGCCCATTGGCTACGCGAGCCCCAGCGCGTTCGGTATCGACGCCTTCCGGCAGGGTGATCGAGCGTGAGAACTCGCCGCTGAACCGTTCCTGGCGATAATAGGAATGTCCTGCGGCCTCGTCGGCCACTGCCGGCTCGCGCTTGCCTTTCAGGGTGAGGACGTTGTCCTGGACGCTTATCTCGATGTCCTGCTCACCAAGCCCCGGCGCGAACACATAGACCAGAAAGGCATCGTCTGTGCGCCCCATATTGAGCATGGGAAAGGTTCCACGCGGCATGGAGCGAATATCCGAGGTGGCAGCAGGAAAAAACTCGTCCATGACCTGTCGGAACCAGTCGACATCCGCAGCTCTGGGGCTATTAAAACGCCAAAGATCTCCAAACATGATCGAAACACCTCCTTTGAACAAGTCAGCGATCATCGATATGCCGATGTGCGAGACCGTCTGCCGCAGGCTTCATTATCCGGCTAACCAGCCCCGCTAACACAATATGTCGGGACTGTCGATGGATTTTCAAGTGCTGGAGCAGAACACAGACAAAAAAGCGCGCCACAAGGGGCGCGCTTGTCATTATGTCCAGCGGGAATTAATGTCAGGCGCTGTGTATCTCAGCCTGCTCTGATTCCGTATCCTGCTGATCACTTTCACTGCTCTTGGCTTCATCTTCTTCAGCGCTTTGCTCTGAAGCCTTTTTAGCTTCTTCAAACACCTCGGCAGCGTCTTGAGACTCGTCGGCCGTTGCGTCGGTATCTTGCGACTCGGTGGTGGCGTTGGAGTCTTTTGACTCATCAGCAGCGGCATCGGAACTCCTTGCTTCTGCAGCGGCATTAGCATCCTCCGAATCAGCAGCTGCATCTGAGTCTTGTGACTCGGTAGCCGCGCTGGAATCCTTTGGCTTGTCAGCAGCGTCGGCACTCTCAGGCTCAGAAGTCGCATCGGTTGCCTTGGTCTCGTCCTGCTGCGTTGCGCTGTCTTCCTTATCATCGGCGGCTGGAGACTGCGAGGTAGCGGACATCCTGGTCTGACCCTCATCGTCCTGAGTCTTGTCCGCTTGCGCGCTATCCTTCTGGGCTTCGTCTGCTTGAGCTTCTTCGTCGCTGCCCGCGCCTACTTTCTGGTCAAGCTGGTCAAGCTCGCGCCGCCAGCTGTCCAGATCCTGCTGCAGGCTTTCGAGCTGAGCCTCTCGAGAATCAACGGCTGAGTCCAGCCTGTCGAGTTTTTCACGACCGCTTGACAGATTTTCCTCGAGCTTTTCAAGGGCATCACGAGACTCTTCACGCTGTTTCTCGAGCGTCGCCAGAGCGTTACGAGCGCTCTTTTCCTGCTCCTTCAGTTCGTCAATCTGGCTCTTGTATCCGGCAACCTCCTCTTCCAGCGACTTGCGCTCTTGGTCGGCCTGACTACGGGCCTCTTCGGCCTGATTACGAGACTCCAGTGCCTCGTCACGAGACTCTTCAGCAGCTTTCAGCTCAGCTTGGACTTCATCTCTGGCCTTCTCAGCCTCCTCGCGATCTTCTTTAGCTGCTTCCAGCGCACTCTGGACTTCAGTTTTGGTTTTCTCGGCCTTGTCACGGGCCTCCTCGGCAGCTTTCAATGCATTCTGGGCTTCACTTTCGGCCTTCTCGGCCTCGTCGGCCTGCTTGCGCGCCAGCTCAAGCGCCGACTGAGCATCGGCAAGGCGTGCTTCAGCGGCATCCGCTTCGCTGCTGACCGCATCGAGCCGTTGCTGAGCATCTTCCAGTTCGCCGGACGCTTCGCTCTTTTTGGAGATAAAGCGCTCCACATCAGCCTGGGCGGCCTGCTGCTGCTGCTTCAGTTCGCTGATGTTTTCTTCGAGATTCTTTATCTCGACCTGAGCACTTTCCAGCTCTGCCAACCGGCTGCTCATCGCACGGCGCTCGGACTGCACCGACTCCAGGCGCGACTGCAATGACTTGCGCGCCTCACTGTTCGAGCTGACACTGGACTGAGCAATTATCGCCCAGATCACAGCGCCGACGGTTACCGCGCTCAACCCCTTGACGCGGTTATCCTTGAAGAGTTCTCGCATCGAGCTATCGGCCATTTGGTTGTTCTCCTCGTTGCCTATGTCATCGATCCGCATCACGGATCAGCACCTATGTGAGCATACACGGCTTGGCGGTAACGGGAATCCCCTGTGCCGTTGAAGATAATGATCGACAGCTTTCATTGACGTCAGGGGGCGCATGCAGCCTATCATGCCCCACCTTTCGTTACCGTCTAGCCATCGCCATGCGCGTCGACTTGAAGTCTCTTGTGTCTCACATCAAGCTTTTTGCCCCTCAGGTGCTGCGCTTCACCTGGCGCGTGATTGGCATGTTCCTGAGCAATCGCGGCATCCTGCTGGCCGGTGGGGTTGGCTACAACATCCTGCTGTCCATCATTCCGCTGTTTGCCCTGCTTGTAGTCCTGTTGGCCGGCATCGTTGATGAGAGCCAGCTGTTCACGGTGCTTTCCATTCAAGTCAGACACCTCGCCCCTGCTCATGCCGAGGTAGTATTGCAGGCGGTTCGCTCGCTGCTGGAATCCAGAGATGCCATCGGCGCCCTGGGTGTTCCAGTACTGCTGATCTTCAGCTCATTCGCCTTTCGCAACCTGGAAGACGCGCTGGCAATCATCTTTCGTGCGCCGGATTCCAAGGCCAAGCGCTCCGCTTGGGTGTCGGTGCTGATGCCTTACGGCTTCATGCTGGTGCTGGGTGCCGGCCTGATGGCTCTGGCGCTGGTGGTCAGTCTATTCAGCGGCATCAACACGCTATGGATGATCTTTTTCGGCCGCGAGCTGCCACTGGCCAGTCTCTCGGGAACGATGCTCAACCTGACCAGCTTTATCGGGGTCTTTCTGCTGTTCAGCGCCATCTACAAGGTGATGCCGGTGGTGCGCATCGCCGTGCGTCGCGCGCTGGTCGGCGGCTTTGTGGCCGCGCTGCTGTGGGAAGGGGTCAGGCTGCTGCTGGTCGCCTATTTCGCGAACCTGTCCTACGTCAACGCCGTCTATGGCTCGCTTGCCACCCTGATCGTTATGCTACTGTCGCTGGAGGTGGGCGCCATCATCCTGCTGCTTGGCGCTCAGGTCATCGCCGAGCTGGAGCGCAACGCCAGACTCGGCATCCCCTGGCATCAGGACTCTCGCAAGCTGATGGCGCCTGCCCCATGACGACGGCTACCTTGACTTTGCAGCGATGGCCCGCAGCTTGGTCCGAATAAAGTCACTGTGTCTCAGGTGCAGAAGCTCCGCCAGGTAGCGGATACGATGCTCCTCCAGCGGATCAAGCTCACCATCCGCGTAGGCCAGGCGCCACATCGACTCCAACAGGGAAAGGCGTTGCTGCTCGGTATAGTGCTCGTTGAGCAGCGACACGAACCGATAGTGATCCACCGAATCTTCGACTTCCTGTTCGGCCAGGGTCATCAGCTCCTCGACCGTGCTATCGGATAGCTTGTAGCGCGCGCTGAGCGTTTCCCGCAACATCGCAAGTTCGACGCCGTCACGGCGATAGTCCGCGCGCATGACTTCGCAAAGCAAGGCTGCCGCTGCGACCTCCGGCGTGATGGCTGATTTGCTCGAAGTGGCGGCAGCGGAGTCGGTCAGGGCATGCTGAAAAAACTGCTGAATCGAGTCGAACATGAGAAATTGTCTGCAAGGAAATTCAGAGATTCGACAGTGTGCCAGCACCAGGGGTTCACCACACTAAAAAGTGGAAAGCCCGCTGGCCTCCATCAGCCGATAGCGCCAGCGCGCCCATTGGCTGACCTCGGCGGTAGACGACAGCGGCAGGCTGGTGCGTCGCGTCTCGCTGGAAAACCAGTGCCGCTCGAACAGCACGATGGCTTCCTCGATCGCCGCCGTGTACTGGTCTCCTACCAGCTCCACACTGGTTTCCAGATTCAGGTTATCCAGATTGCGCCGCGTGAAATTGGCCGATCCCAGGATCATCGCCGCCCGCGATGGCTCTGCTCCGGAAGGCATCGCGCCAGAGCCGATCGTCTCTCGATACAGCAGCAGTTTGCCATGGCATTGCTCGCCCTGGGTCAGACACCAGCGCACCTCGACGCCAGCGTCAGCCAGCTCCGCAGCCACTGGGCGGTTGGGAATGCCGCTCTTCTGCATGCCAAAGGCTTCACGATTGGGGTCGAGCAATACCCGCACCGCAACCCCTCGTGCGCTGGCGGCCTTGAGCACCTCGATCAGGGGACGATGAGAGAAGTAGAACACCGCGATATCCAGCCGGTCGCCGATCCTGGCCTGCTTGATTCGGCTCAGCAGGGCATCGCGAATCGCCGCCTCGGTCAGGATGCGCAGGCTCGCATCCGCCGCGCCGTCCTTCGTCTCGCTGACCGTCACTCCTCTCGCCTGGACTGCCGATGCCTCGGGCCACTGATCTGAAAGCGACCAACCCGCAGATGGGGAGTCGGCACCGCCCGACCAGTTGACCAGCAAGCGCTCCGAGGCCAGCAGGTCCAGCGCCGCCTGGCCTGAAAAACGCAGCGCCACATTGTCGTGGCGGCTGCTGGCATCGTGAGGGTTGGCGCTGGTCACCAGCCCGGCCCAGCTGTCACCCTGATCCACGACCAGATTCTTGCGATGGTTGGCACGAAAGTTGGCCATGCTCAGATAGCTGCGCAAAGTGACCTGTCCAGGCCCCAGCGGATTGGGCAGCCAGCCGCCGCCCTGCTCGTTGCCGAGCCGATTCAGCCCAAGATGCCACAAGCCGGACCACAGCGGGTTGGAAGCCCGTAGCCGAGAGAGATCGGTAATGACCAGCTCCACGCCGGCCTCGCGCAGTCGCGCCAGATGCTCCGGCATCAGTGCGCCGTAAAGCGTATTGATCGGGTCAGTGATGACCCGCGCCACCAGTTCGGGATGCTGGTGCTTTTGACGGATCAGCGCCTCGCTCAGCTCGCTGGACAGGGCACGCATGCCCTCGCCATCGGCGTTGCCGGCAAAGTCGTTGAACAGAAACATGTCCAGCACGATGAGGCGCTGAGCCTGGGCGATCATGCTCAGCGCCTCATCGAAGATCGCCTGGTGCTGATGGGCGCGTCCTTCGGCGTCATACCAGGTCTCATCGACCAGCAGCTGAACGTCACCGGCCTGACGCATCGGCCAGGCCACATCGACTCCCTCCGGCAGCGGTTTGTGGCGCTGCCACAGCCCCATGGCAAGCCAGGCCGCCACCAGTATCAGCGCCAGCAGCGACATGCGCACCCCCCGGCGGCGCCGGTCATGCCTGCTCCTTGGCTGGGCCATCGCGATTTTTCCTGATCAGGGCAGCAGGATAGTCGAGCCGGTAGTACGACGCTCGGCTAGCGCGCGCTGCGCCTCGCCCGCCGCGGCCAGCGGATAGCGCTGGGCGATGTCGATTTTCACCTGGCCGCTTTCCAGCATGGCGAACAGATCGCTGGCCATGGTCTCCAAGCGCTCCCGGGTGTCGGCGTAGCCGTTGAGGCTGGGACGCGTGACAAACAGCGAGCCCTTCTGGTTGAGAATGCCCAGGTTGACGCCTTCCACCGCGCCCGAGGCGTTGCCGAAGCTGACCATCAGGCTGCGCGGCTTGAGGCAGTCCAGAGAGGTCTCCCAGGTGTCCTTGCCCACCGAGTCATAGACCACATCGCACATGGCCCCGTCGGTGAGCTCGCGCACCCGCTCGACCACGTCCTCACGGCTGTAGTCGATGATTTCCCAGGCGCCATTGCTGCGCGCCAGCTCGGCTTTCTCCGACGAGCTGACGGTGCCGATCAGACGCACGCCCAGCGCCCGCGCCCACTGGCAGGCAATCGAGCCGACACCGCCAGCCGCGGCATGCCACAGGATGGTCTCGCCGCCCTTGAGCGGATAGGTCTGGCGCATCAGGTACTGGGTGGTCAGCCCCTTGAGCATGCAGGCCGCCGCCGTCTCGAAACTCACCGCGTCGGGCAGCAACACGAGCTTGTCGGCGGGCAGATTATGGTAATGCGCGTAGGCTCCCTGGGGACCTTGGGCGTAGGCTACCCGGTCGCCCTCACGCAGATGCGTCACGCCCTCGCCCACCGCATCGACCACGCCTGCACCTTCGGTACCCAGGCCGGAGGGCAGCGATGGCACGGGATACAGGCCGGTGCGCACGTAGATATCGATGAAGTTCAGGCCGATGGCCTCGTTCTTCACGCGCACCTCACCCGGGCCGGGATCAACCGGGCTCACGTCAACGAGCTCGAGAACTTCTGGGCCGCCGGTACGCGACAGCTGAATACGCTTGGACATGGTAAAACACCTCAAATGAAAGGCATGCAGGACGGCAACCAGTCAATCCTTCCTGGGATGCCGGGTCAAGGATAGAGGTATCACAGTGTGGTGGGGAAGCGCGCCAGGCCATCTACAAAGCGCTGCTTGTAGTCGTCGAACAGCTTGCGGTCGTGCTTGAAGCTCTGGGCCACGGCGGCGTCATCGACGCTCAGTGCCGGCTGCAGATCATCAAGCCCCTTGGCTGGGTGCCTAGCGCTCAGGCCGATACGCATGCCCTGCGGGTCCTGGAACCAGCGGGTGATACCGGCGTGACGAAGGCGATCCTCATCAGCCTGCATGGTGGCATCGACACGCAGCGGAGCGCGCACGGCAAGCTCCTTGATGAGCCGCATGCCCGGGGCAGCAACGACCTGAGTATCAAGGTCCGCCATCAGCACGGGCGTCATACCCTGACCGGCCTCGTCGAGCACCAGTAGCGCCAGGGCTACCGGTCGGGAGCCCTTGTCGACCAGCGCCAGCACGCGGGCAGCCTGCTGCTCGAACAGCACGCCAAGCACGCCGGCAAAGCGCAGCAATGGGGTCAAGCCCGCCTTGTCTCCATAGACCTCGGCGCACAGCCGCGCCAGGCAGGCCTCGCGCTGGCTCGGCTCATTGACCTGAATGACTCGCATCGCCCTGTTCTCCTGATCGTTTGCGGATAGCGGAAAAGCCGCAGAGCCTAGCACAGTCGGCGGACTGTCTTAATCGGAGAGGTAATACTCCACCGTAGAGACCACTCGAACCTGCTTGATCTGAGGATTGTTGGTATCCCGCGGCGAGATGCTGAACTGCCCCTGGGAGGCGCTGCGAATCTTGCCCAGCTGGCTGTCGGAGTCTTCGGCAAACTTCTCGGCCACTTCACGTGCCTTGCGAGTCGCCTCCTCGACCATCTCGGGCTTGACCTCATTGAGCCGGGTGAACAGATACTCGATCTGGGCCTCGTAGCTGCCGCCGGTGAAAACGATACCCTGCTTGCCTAGCGCCGAAAGCGATGGCATCAGCTCGCGCACCTTGTCGACATCAGCAGAGTAGACCGTCACCGTCTGCACCGCCGTGTAGCGAAACTGGCCGTCTTCTCGACTGGCATAGGGCTGGGCGGAGCGGTCGGTGATTGCCGGCGCGGAAATACCGACGTCGGTGCTCGGCACCCCGTGGTCTTCAAGGAAGGCGCGGATTCTGGCCGTGCTCTGGTCGATAGCGGCATAGAGGCGCTCCAGATCATTGCCGGCTTCGGTGAACTGAATCGGCCAGATCACGATATCGGCGGGATATTCACGCTCCGACAGCCCTTTCACCGTCACGACCCGGTCCATCCGCTTATAGTCGAGCGCGGCGTTGCCAAGCTGGTAGCCGAGGCCAATCAACCCCAGCAGCAGGCAACCACCAATGATCGCGGCGCTGATCGTCCCCGTTCGCTGCATCGTTTCCTTCTCCTTGACCATGTGGGCCATATCGTTTCATTTGACCATACTCGCCCGACCGGAAGATCACCAATGCCTGTTAAGGCTGAGCCGCAGGGGTCAACTTTCAGCCAGACGCTTTTTGACTGGCTCTCATCGACCGGCTCTCTTCAGCTAGACTGGGGCTATTACACAAAGCCACTGACCGAGGCGTTCACTCATGACAACCCCGCTGTCACAGCAACCCTGCGAAGCCTGCAGCATCGATGCCCCGCGAGTGACTCCGGAGGAGATTCGCGAGCTGCAAGACCACGTCCCCGAGTGGCAGATCGTCGAGCGCGATGGCATCATGCAGTTGGAGCGCTCCTTCAGCTTTCGCAACTTTCGCCAGGCTCTCGCCTTTACCAACCGCGTGGGTGAACTGGCCGAAGATGCCGGACACCACCCAGCTCTGCTCACCGAGTGGGGCAAGGTCACAGTGACCTGGTGGTCGCACAAGATGAAGGGCCTGCATCGCAACGATTTCATTCTTGCCGCCAGAACCGACGAGGTAGCCACCTAAATGTTCGAACAGATTGAGCGGGTTCCCGGGGACGCCATTCTCGGGCTCATCCAGGCCTTCAAGAACGACACCAACCCCAACAAGGTCGATCTTGGCGTTGGCGTCTATCGTGATGCCATGGGCAATACGCCGGTGATGCGCGCAGTAAAGCAGGCTGAAGAGCTGCTGCTCAAGAACGAGACCACCAAGACCTATATCGACTCCCACGGCGACCCTCGCTTCGGACTGGCCGTGCTGCCGATGGTACTTGGCGAAAGGTCTCCGGTACTCGAGGCCAAGCGTGCCAGCGCCACCCAGTCTCCCGGCGGCACCGGCGCACTGCGCCTGGCAGCGGACTTCATTGCCACTCATCTGCCCGGCAAGGGCATCTGGGTCAGCGATCCCACCTGGCCAAACCACCACGGTATCTTTCCCGCCGCCGGCATCGCGCTGCATAAGTACCCCTACGTCGACGCTGATAACCGCCTCGACTTCGACGGCATGCTGGCCGCGCTGAAGCAGATTCCCGAGGGCGATGTGGTGGTGCTGCACGCCTGCTGCCACAACCCCACCGGCTTCGACCTGTCCCGCGAGCAGTGGCAGCAGGTGCTGGAGGTGCTGCGCGAGCGCACCTTGCTGCCGCTGATCGACTTCGCCTATCAGGGCTTCGGCGAGGGTCTCGACGAAGACGCCTATGCCGTGCGCCTGCTGGCGGAAAATCTCGACGAGGTGATCATCACCAGCTCCTGCTCCAAGAACTTCGGCATCTATTGCGAGCGCACCGGCTGCTTGATCATGGTGGCCAAGAACGCCGAGCAGATGCAAAACGTGCGCTCCCAGGTGGCCATCGTGGCCCGGGAGAACTACTCCAACCCGCCGGCCCACGGTGGGGCCATCGTCGCCACGATCCTGCACTCGGCCGAGCTTTCTGCCATGTGGCGCGAAGAGCTGACCGAGATGCGTGATCGCATCAACACCCTGCGCCGTGATTTCGTCGAGGCGCTCAAGCCCTTCGGCCTGGACGCCCGCTTCGCCCACGTGGCTGAGCAACGCGGCATGTTCTCCTACACCGGGCTGAGCCCCGAGCAGGTCGACCGGCTGCGCGACGAGTTTGGCATCTACATGGTGCGCTCGGGTCGCGCCAACGTGGCCGGGTTCTCCCGCGAAAACCTGCCTTATCTGGCCAAGGCGTTTGCCGCGGTCAGCTGATTATCATCGTGTCGTCCAGCCAAAACGCTCGGGTTCTGCCCGGGCGTTTTCTTTTCGGATAGAATGCCGCCCCTGATTCCAGATTGCCGCATCTGTTGCCTCCGAGGCCCTGGACGCCGTGTGGCGTTCGTGGAATGGCCAGACTTGACCAAGCAGTCAATTTTCCATCAGGCTGGCCTGAGGCCTTATGCCAAAAACTCAATAATCAAGAGGCTCCCCCATGGCGACTCCCCCCGTGCACTACCCCTGGTACAAGAAGGAAGACACCGACGCCTTCTTTGCGCTGTTCCAGAACAACATTGCCAACTTCGTCATCATTGCCTTGAGCATGCTCGGCATGGGCTTTCCGGCCAGCATCGTCTACGGCCAGGTACTGCCGGGTGCCGCCGTGGCGGTCATGGTGGGCAACTTCTACTACGCCTGGAGCGCGACACGCCTGGCCCGGCGCGAGCGGCGCAGCGATGTCACGGCGCTGTCCTACGGCATTTCCACGCCGGTGATGTTCGTGTTCCTGTTCGGCGTGCTGCTGCCCGCCAAGCAGCTCACCGGCGATGCCGAGCTTGCCTGGAAGATTGCCGTCGCCGCCTGTTTTCTCAGCGGCGCCATCGAGGTTCTTATCAGCCTGGTGGGACGCTGGGCACAGCATCACCTGCCGCGTGCCGCCATGCTCGGCGCGGTGGCCGGCGTGGCGCTGACCTTCATTGCCGGCGAGATGCTGTTCAAGACGCTAGAGATGCCCATCATCGGCCTGCTGGTGCTGGCCATTATCCTGGTCGGCCTGCTGGCCCGGGTGAGCATGCCGTTTCGCCTGCCGACATCGCTGTTTGCCATCGTCATCGGCACCGCGCTGGCCTACCTGATCGGCGACGCCGAGGGCGCCCGCTTCAGCGATGCCTTCGCCTACCTGGGCTTCTATCCACTGATACCCAACCTGGCCTGGTTCGAGGGCCTGGGGCTGCTGTTTACCGGCATGCTGGCGATTCTCACCGTGGTGCTGCCGATCACTCTGTACAACGCCATCGAGACCATGAACAACGTCGAGGCCATGGCCGCCGCCGGCGACGCCTATGACGTGCGCGAGTGTCAGGCGGTGGACGGCGTGGGCACCATGCTCGGTGCGCTGTTCGGCGGCGCCTTTCCCACCACGGTGTATATCGCCACCGTCGGCGCCAAGTGGATGGGCGCCGGTCGCGGCTACAGCCTGCTCAACGGCGCCGTCTATGGGCTGGCTACCATGTTCGGGCTGATCGCCATGCTTGCCGCGCTGATTCCGGTAGCGGTGGTGGCCCCGATTCTGGTATTCGTCGGTATCTCGATGATCGCCACGGCCTTTCAGACCAACGACCAGCGCTACTATCCGGCGGTGGCGCTGGCCATGCTGCCCTACTTCGCCAACTACCTGATGACGCGTTTCAATCGTGGGGCCGGAGAGGTGGTCGCCGATATCTCGGGGGCCATCGTGGCCATGGGCCAGGGGGCGATGTTCATGGCCATCTTCCTCGGCGCCATCAGCGTGTCGGTGATCGACCGCGAGTTCCACAAGGCGGCCATTTTCGCCGTTATCGCCGCAGCATTCTCTTTCGTTGGCCTGATGCATGCGCCCAGCCTTGGCATCAATGCCGCTCAGGACTTCAGTATTGGCTACCTGGGCATGGCGGCGCTGTTCGTGTTCTTTGCCTGGCAGGAACAGCGACAGGCGCAGCAGTCCCAAGTCAACACCCAGACGCTCCGCTAGTCTTTGCAACAAAGCTTGGCGGCATGATTAGCAACATATTCAGCAGAAAGGCCTTGCCGGAATCCCCGCCAGGGCCTTTTCGCTTATGACAGTTTCTCGCCCGGATCAGGCCGCGTAACGCGACACATCCAGCCCTTGAGGATCGATGGATGGACTGCGCCCATCGATCAGATCCGCCAGCAGCTGGCCGCTGCCGCAGCTCATGGTCCACCCCAGGGTGCCGTGTCCGGTGTTGAGCCACAGGTTGCCGTGCTTGGTTGCCCCGATGATCGGCGTGGAGTCCGGGGTCATCGGGCGCAGGCCGGTCCAGAATTCGGCCTGGGCCACATCGCCGCCCTCGGGGAACACATCGCTCACCACCATGGCGATAGTGGCGCGGCGGCGCTCCAGCAGGCTCAGATCATAAGAGGCGAGCTCTGCCGTACCGCCAACGCGAATACGGTCATCGAAGCGCGTGATGGCCACCTTGTAGGTTTCGTCCATCACCGTGGAAAGCGGCGCGCCACCCTCATCGGTGATCGGGACTGTCAGGCTGTACCCCTTGACCGGATAGATCGGCAGACGGATATCCATATCGCGCGCCAGATAGGGCGAATAGCTGCCCAGGCACATGACATAGGCATCGGCGGTCAGCTCGCCCTTGTCGGTGACCACGCATTCCACCCCCTGCTCGCCACGACGCAGCCGCCGGATGGTCTCATTGAAACGGAAGGTCACGCCGAGCTTATCCCGACAGTAGTCGGCCAGCCGATTGGTGAACAGATAGCTGTCGCCGGTCTGGTCATCCGGCAAATGCAGTCCGCCGACGAACTTGCCCGGCACCCGGGCCAGCGCCGGCTCGACCTCCTTGATCGCCTCAGCATCGAGCAGCTTGTGCCGCACACCGCACTGCTCGAGCACCGCCATGTCCTTGGCCACGGCTTCTACCTGTGCCTGTTTGCGAAACAGCTGCAGTAGGCCCCGCTGGCGGTCTTCATAGGTAATCCCGGTATCGGCACGCAGCGCATTGATGCAGGCACGGCTGTACTCGGCCACCCGCACCATGCGTTCCTTGTTGACCGCATAGCGCTCGCTTGAACAGTTGCCCAGCATCTTCATCATGAAGCGGGCCTTGGTGGGGTCCATTTTCGGCTGAATCTTGAGCGGCGCATGCTCCTGGAACATCCACTTGACGGCCTTTTGCGGAATACCCGGCGCCGCCCAGGGCGAAGAGAAACCAAACGACACCTGGCCTGCGTTGCCATAGCTGGTTTCCATGGCCGGCGACGGCTGGCGATCCACGACGGTGACCTCATGCCCCTGCCGGGCCAGATAATAGGCGCTGGTCACACCTACCACGCCGCTGCCAAGAATCAGTACCTTCATCTGCGTTCACTCCTCTCGCTGTTGTTATTCGCCGTGGACTCACACCGTGGCGATTCAGACAGTCGAGTATAGAAAGTAACGACAGGAAATTAGTCTGTAATTTCCATATAAATCAGACAAATAATTTTAAATTATCAATTTATTTGGAGATTTTTATTCAAAAAATACTGACATACAGATAAAAACACTAGAGTTTTTCAGCCCGTTGCCTACGCGGACTTGCCAGCACCCTGCGCAACAGCAGCCAGGCACCCAGACCCGCCAGCAGATTGCCCAGCGCCGCCCCGGCAGCCAGCCCGTTCAGCCCACCCAGCCGGGCGCCAACCCACAGGCAGGGCAGATAGCAAACAAACAGCCGAACGGCCGACATCAACATGGCACGCAGCGGCCAACCCAGCGCATTGCCGGCGGACACCACCAGCATGCATACGCCGAGGGCGGCGTAGCTGGGCAGCAGCCAGCGAATCAGCACTGCCAGCTCGCCACGCACCTCGGGGTTACCCGACAGCGCGCCGGCAAGCCAAGGGGCCGTGAGCGCCAGAACAATGCCCAGCAGCGCTTGCCAGGCCATCACCACACTCAACGCCAGACGCAGCAGGCGCCGGACCTGCTCCCAGTCTCCGGCCCCGTAGCAGCGACCCAGCCAGGGCGGCAACGACATGGTCATGGCCAGCACCGCCATCAACGCCAGGCTTTCCAGACGACTGGCCAACCCCCAGGCGGCGACCTGGCTCTCACCAAGCCTGGCCACCACCGAGATAGCCAGCATCGCAGCCAACGGCGGCATCAGTTGACTGATCATTGCAGGCCCGGCAATGCCAGCGAAAACGGGCCCCGAACGCCGTACTTCTTCGACCAGTCCCTGACTGCTAAGCCAGTCGGTGCGTCCCAGCTGGCGGCTCAGCACAGTCAATCCGACACTAAAGGCAATCGCCGTGGCCCAGGCCGCACCCGGCAGGCCCAGCCCTTGCCAGTCTCCGACCCCAAAAATCAGCAGCGGATCAAGCACCAGGTTCACCAGGCTGGTCATCACCATCAGGCTGCCTGGCAGACGAGTATTGCCGTGGGCGCGAAACAGGCTGTAGCCAAAGTAAAGCAGCGCCCCCAGCCAGGCCGCGAACAGCTGGGGCGTCCAGTAGTCACGGATCAGCGCCAGACTGTTGTGATCGGCCCCCAAGGCGCCAAAGATACTGGTCTGGCCCAGCCACAGCCCCAGCGCCAGCACGGCAATCACCAGACTGCCTGCGATCAGCACCAGGCTCCCCAGGCGGCGGGAGCGCTCTATCTCGCCCATACCCAGGGCGCGCGATACCAGCGCGGCAATGGCGATTCCCATGCCGACCTGAATACCGATGATCAGAAACGACAGCGGAAAAGTGAACGACTGAGCGGCAAGCTCGGCGGTGCCAAGACGCGCAATAAAGGCGCTATCGACCAGTTGAAAGCCCAGCAGCGACAGCGCGCCGATGGCCATCGGCCAGGTCTGCTGCCACAGCCGGCGGCCTAGGGCGAAGCGATCAGGCGCAGAATGCGTCACGCAACCTCCAGGGAGCAAGAGTGGGAGGCCGCATTCTACGTCAAGACCTCTCGTCGCTCACCCGAATAACCCCGGGAAGGGTATCACCTGCCCGGCCTTCAGACGTTCGATCGCAGACGCCGGCATCGGGCGATAGAAATAGTAACCCTGCACCAGGTCGCAGCGCATCTCGCGGATCAGCGCCAGCTGTTCGGCGTTTTCAACCCCTTCGGCCACCACCTCGAGTCCCAGGCGGTGCCCGATGAACACCACGGCTTCCATGATGGCGCGGTCCTGGGGCTGTAGCGGGGCATCCTGGACAAAGGTACGATCAATCTTGATCGAGGTGATGGGAAAGTGCTTGAGGTAGCTCAAGGACGAGTAGCCGGTACCGAAGTCGTCAATGGCGATCCTCACCCCCCGATGATAAAGGCAGCGAAGTTCTTCGAGGACCTGACTGTCCGCCGCGATCAGCACGTTTTCGGTCAGCTCGATGCCGATGTCATGGTGGCTCAATCCATGCCGTTCGAGACAGCTCTCAAAGTGCTTGAACACATTGCTGCGTGCCATCTGACGCCCGGAAAGGTTGATATCGATACGCAGATCGCGGATACCGGCGGCCTGCCAGGCCGCCTGCTGTCGACACGCTTCCTCCAATACCCAGTCACCCAGCCGGTGTATCAGACCGGAACGCTCAGCCACGGGAATAAACTCCGCGGGAGAGATAGATGATCCATCGGACTGCGTCCACCGCAGCAACGCCTCAACGTTCTCTAGCTGGCCGCTGATCGCCGAGACCTGCGGCTGGTAGTGCAGACTCAGCTCACCTGAGTCGATAGCCCGTTCGAGGCGCTCGGCGAGCCAGTGCTGGCGCACCAGCTCGTCGTGCAGTCTCTGATCGAAGATCTGTAGCCCACCGCAGCCGTCCAGCTTTGCACGATTCTTGGCCACGTCGGCATTACGGATCAGCTCTCCGGCAGTTATTCCATGCGCTGGAAAGCAGCTGGCGCCGAGGCTCGCGGAGAGCAGACGCTTGCCGCCGTTCACCACAAAAGGCTGACGCAATGCCCCCTGTATCTTGGCCGACAGACGCATGACATCCGGCTGCAGCTCTACACCAGGAAATGCCATCACGAACTCGTCGCTGCTGACTCGCGTCAACAGGTCGGTCGAACGCAGCTTGTGGCGCAGACGATGCGACAGCTCGACCAGCAGACGGTCGCCCTCCGCGTAACCCAAAGCCTCATTAATTTCCGCGAAGTGATCGAGGTCGAGATAGAGCACCAACAGACCGTTACCACGCCGGCGGCAGGCCGTCAGCATCTCGTCGAGCTCTGATTCGAAGGTCTGTCGGTTCGGCAGATGGGTGAGACGGTCGAAACGAGTGGCGAACTCAAGATCACGGTGGGCTTGCCTCTGCTCGGAAAGATCCACATCGATACAAAACATCAGCGGTGAGTCCGTATGCTCACCCAGCATCACATGATGCGAGAACACCGGCACCAACTCCCCGCTGCGATGTCGCAGCTCCAGCTCAGACGCCGGCATTACCTGACCTTTCCAGATCCAGGCGCGATGCTCAGCGATCACCTTATCGCGCATTTGTTGAGGAATGATCAGATCCTCAAGGCGCTGCCCCCAAGCTTCATCGGCGGAATACCCGTAGAGGTGCGTGCTGGCCTCGTTCCAATAGATCACCCGGCGCTCGCGATCATAGCCCTGCACCGCCACCTTGGGCAGGCTCTCGAGCAAGGCACGGAAGCGCTGCTCACTTTCTAGATACTGGCGCCGCACCTGCTCGAAATCATGCTGTGGCGAGCGGCTCAACGTCGGCATCCTCGACGCAGCCGCTGACTTTAGCCAACGTACCAGCCGGCGCCATAAACGCATCAGACCAGCGATCATAACCCCAGCCCGTGGATAACCACCCGGGTATCAGTTTTCACGTCAAGAGCTTCCCTGCATACGCCATCTGTTTTTGTGTGAGATGTCCTGTACTTCCAATACAGGAGGGTCCTCAGGGAGTACCCAAGTGCCAATATCCAGCGCTCGACGAACGGTAAGCCCTCTTCTTTATGGGATCTGGGCAGTCAGCTTTGACTTTTGATACCCAATCTTTTCCTTTCGTAAAGCTACTAATTCAAAAGTAGCAGCTTTGGGCGATTTTGCCCATCACGAATAGGAAAAATATCATGAAATTCGATAACTTTGATCATACTCAACGCCATCTTTCCACCATCATCGATCCACTGGTCACCTACTGGTCACCGGAGGTCATCCATGCCCTGTCGAGGCATGACTGGGCCCTGACCCAGGTACGTGACCGGCTCGACCTGAGCGCCTGGCAAGCCGCCACCGCCGATCTCCCACAGGATCCTTACGTCGATTGCCGCTGGAAGCGTATGTCCTGGCTAGCCCTCGACGCAAGCGGTGAGGTACAAGACCTGGGGCACTGCCCGATGGCCCAAGGAGGTGCCTTCAATGATGCCGAGAGCATGGCCGATCGGCTGCGCTACTATGAGCCACTGACCGATGATTTCCTCGACCGCTCCGACGTCAAGGACTTCGTCAAGGCCTGGGCCGGACTGTGGGGGCTGCAGGCCAACGAGCCGATCCTGATGCAGATCACCGGCGTTCGTGGCGAAGGCTCAGTGGATCCGTTACAGGGTCAGGGCATCCATGCCGACGGCTGCAAGGCCTTGAGCATTCTGGTACTGAACCGTGAGAACGTGGCCGGTGCCGAGAACCATCTCTATGCCGACAAGGCCGGCAACCAGCCGTTAGCGGATGCCACTCTGGCACCCGGCGATGTCTTGCACCTGCGCGACGACCGGCTGTTTCACAGCGTCGACGGCATTACCCAGCAGGATCCCACGCAGCCCTTTGAGCGGTTCATCGTGATCATCAACAGCCGCTTCGTGGACGACTTCCAGAACCGTATCCTGAGGCGTCACTTCCCCAACGCCGTGCTTAACGCAACCCGCTAACGCACGATTTTTCAGACATACTAAAGGAACCCGGACGCCTCAGGCGTCCGGGTGCTGGTACACAATGAAAGCGGAAAGCCCGGGCCCTGAATAGCGCCCTTAGGAAGCGCTGAAGAAATCGCCGAGCGGCTCAAGCACAAGGCGCACGGAGCGCAG
>ERZ1032895.61-NODE-61-length-31911-cov-5.716160_pt1 | contig 31911 bp, 31 predicted proteins | sample MGYA00516687_ERZ1032895 | MGnify/ENA primary metagenome ERZ1032895 (study PRJEB33719, sample SAMN04261600) | wastewater metagenome | biome: rural village; feature: latrine urine exit; material: soil | place: El Salvador | collected 2013-01-14 ... | reverse complement strand
ATAAAGAACACGTTATCCAGATGGTCCAGCTTTACCGCCAGCGGTACGAGTACTACGGCCATGGCAAGGCCCACCAGGCTTATGTTGCACTCGGTGGTCAAGCATTTATGCGGGAGAAATCTCAGGATGCTTGGAATGAGTTCCGACCCTACTTCGATAATGCTCCGGTCTACGGACACGGACCGTCGATGGAAGACTTCACGAAAATGACCCCGCTAACCGTTGGGTCACCTGAGCAGGTCATTGAGCGAACCCTCGAATTCCGTGATTGGGTAGGAGATTATCAACGTCAGATGTTCTTAGTCGATCACGCAGGACTGTCCACCAAGACCGTTTTGGAACAGATCGATCTTTTCGGCGAAAAAGTTCTGCCGGTGCTGCGTCAGGAGTTTGCCAAAGGACGTTTAGAGGATGTCCCAGAGGCACCAACTCACGATTTTCTGAAGGCACGTCAGGCAGCCGGGAAGGCTCCAATCGCTGGTGGTGGCGAAGGTTCGCAAGCGTTCCTTGATCGTCAGAAGGCGCAAGAGGAAGCCCCGAAAGAGTAAATCGAATAACCAAGTATGATGGTGTACCGGGAAGTGTGAAAAGACCATGAAGACAGCATTCGAATCGACCGCTTCATTTACGCCAGATACGCGCCACATTGCGATTGTCGCAGCAGGGTTAAGTGATCCGAGTTCGACCTCATTATTAGCCAAGCAGCTTGGCCAGGCTACCGCAGACTCATTATCTGCGCGTGGATATCGACCAGAAATACACCACTTCGAACTGCGCACCGTAGCAACGGATATCGCCGATTCCATGGTCACCTTCAGCCGGTCTGAGCAATTATCTGAGATGATCAACGAAGTGGAACAAGCCGATGGCATTATTGCTGTTTCGCCTGTTTTCAAAGCTTCCTATTCAGGTCTGTTCAAATCCTTTTGGGACCTTGTCGATAATGAGGCATTGAACAGCGTTCCTATACAGTTGGGAGCTACTGGTGGCAGCCCGCGGCATTCTCTGGTAATTGACAACGCGATGCGTCCGCTGTTTTCCTATCTACGCATGCGCGTCATGCCTACAGGCGTGTATGCCGCAACCGAAGATTGGGGTTCGGCAGACAGCACAGAGAACACACGCGACCCTGAATCCAATGCCGCTTATTTAGGCAGGCGTATCACTCACGCCGGTAAAGACTTCGCTGAGGTGGTGGCACGGCTTGATCCACGTCCCCGTCGTGCCCCCTCACAGCCCAAAGAATTAGAGGTGATTCCCTTTGACCAGCTCCTTAACGGCTCTGACGGATCATGAGCTCCAACAGCCACTCGGGCCGGCGTTTCGTATGTATTTTGAAACGACGGCTCGGCTGCTGGATCGCCTAGAAAAACGACTGAAACAACAAGTTGGGCTCACCTTGAGCGAGTACAACATGCTGTTATTACTATCCGAGGCGCCGGAAGGTCACATGCGGATGGGACAATTGGCAGATGCCATTGTCTTTTCTCCGTCACGATTGACATACCAAGTCAAAGTGTTATCTGATCGTGGGCTCGTGAAACGAGTTAAGTGTGCCGAAGACGGCCGAGCCTGGCAAGCAGAGCTCACAGCCGAAGGTCGCACCAAGTTTCGTAAAGCGTCAGTTATTCACGCCAAAGGCGTGAAAACGCTTTTTACCGACGTGGTTTCGGCAGACGAACTGGCCACGATTTACCGGACGTTCGCCAGGGTCGCAAACAATCTGATCCAGCTGCCAGAAGAATGAAATTTAGCTCGAAGTGCCGAGCACGATCTCGAGCGTATCGGCACGTTCCGCAAGGATTGGAACATCGGCGATCAATGACTGCAGTGTCGTCAGCATGAGTTTACTCCCCACAGCATCTGAAGGGTTCTGAGGGGTCGCGACTAACGCGAGTTCCGGACCGGCGCCCCCACCGGCAATAACTTTGCCATCCTCGGTTTGGGTTCCGACGCCACGGCCCGGGGCCATCGCCAATTGACCAAGACCCGGAACCAAGTCGGTCAATTCAGCAAGAGCCTGCGCGATTTCAACATCTTCGTAAGACGGCGTCCAAGCTTGTTGTTGCGCGAGTGCATAAACCTCTGGTCGACGCACAACATACGTCAGATAGGCACCTGGGTCAATAACAACGAGCTCATTACCTTCGTCCACCGCACTCAAACAAGCTCGTGGCATCCAAACGGCTACCGGGCGCGCGTCTTTATGCCATGCAGTGAGTTTGGGGATGGACGTGAAAACAGGCAACGCCCCTCGACCGTCTGCGGCTTTCAGTGAGACTAAAGCAACATCGGCTTCTTTATCAGATTCCACGATGAATTCTTTACCGTGCTGGTCTACGCGGGTTTCCATAGTGGTCTTCGCGACGGTGGGGACCACTGCAGCAAAGACTCTGATGTCTTGAAGGACTCTAAAGACATCTTTCTCATCAGCGTTGCCGTCCACAAGGTCTTGGCTTATTTTAGTCCAGGCCTCATCTTCGAGCCCATCATCTGTATCAAATGCATGTAATGGGTTCGAGGAGCCTTCGATTCCCGGACCGGTTAAATCGCGGCCTTTCCACGCGGTTCCGGCTGAGTCGGCAGGCCGACCGAACGCATCCAGATTTTGGCGTGCCAGGTTGCGATCGATAGCGGCCTGAATGTGACCGGGGAGCTGAGGCTTATCTGTCATAGATCCTTAAACGTCTTTCACTGCTGAACCGGATGCGACTTGTAGCGCTTGCTGCAATGTGAACTGGCCAGCGTAGAGCGCTTTACCGATGATGGCGCCCTCAATGCCCTGATCAACCATCTGCGCAAGGTCTGCGATATCGTCAAGCACGGAGATACCACCGGAGGCAATCACGGGTTTACCAGTCTTGTGGGCGATCTGACCCAGAAGTTCAGTATTCGGTCCGGTCAGTGTACCGTCTTTTGTAATGTCAGTGACGACGTAACGCGCACAACCTGCTGCTTCAAGCTGGTCTAATACGTCCCATAGGTGCCCGCCTTCTTCAACCCAGCCACGAGTGGCTAGCTTTTCTCCGCGCACGTCCAGCCCGACAGCGATTTTATCGCCGTATTGATTGATGACTTTTGCTGTCCATTCTGGATTCTCGAGAGCTGCGGTGCCTAGATTTACTCGGGTAGCACCCATTTCCAAGGCCTCTTCTAACGAAGCATCATCGCGAAGACCGCCGGAGAGTTCGATTTTGATACCCAGTTCACTGGTGATTCGACGAATGATTTCACGGTTGTTGCCGTGCCCGAAGGCTGCATCGAGGTCAACCAGGTGCAGCCATTCTGCGCCAGCTTCCTGCCAGCCCAGTGCCGCGTCGAAGGGATCACCGTAATTCGTTGCAGTGCCGTATTCACCCTGCACGAGACGCACAGCTTGGCCCTCTTGCACATCGACGGCCGGTAGAAGTTGTAACGGGGTGGTCATAAGTTCTCCAAATTCAGTTAGCCCAAGGGACGGTAAGGAATGCTGCAAGTATGGCTAATGCGCCAAGAATGATGAAAGAAACCCGGATCCATACTGGCGCTTTTTGACGATGCAGCGACCAGGCACCACCGATGAGGATCCCGCCTAGTGCCAGCAATACAGTTGACCACCATGGCATTAGAAGGTTCCTATCCAATTCTGTAATACGGCAAGGCCAGCGCGACCTGAGAGTTCAGGGTGGAATTGGACTCCAGTAAGAGGTCCGTTTTCCACAGCTGCGATGAAATCGCCGTCATGGTGACTCCACGATACCTGTGGTGGCACCATGGATTCGATGCTTTGGTCGAATTCCCAATCGAGAACGGCGTAAGAATGCGAGAAGTAGTAGCGTTCGTTTTCTAGTCCGGCAAATAGCCTGCTGTCTGCGGCGGGGCGCACTTCACTCCACCCAATGTGTGGGACTGCGTCGGTGGGCAGTTTTTTCACCGTACCGGGCCACTCCCCCATGCCATCATGCTTTCCGAATTCTTCGGAGTTGTCGAACAGGTATTGGTGGCCAACACAGATGCCCAATACTGGGCGCCCGCCGGCTACCCGTTGGCCAACCCAGCGGGGTATGCTGAGCTGTTCCATGGCTTTCTTCGATGCACCGAAGGCTCCGTTACCTGGCAGGATCATGCCGTCTGCTGCTAGCAGCGGTTGACCTTGTGAGGTCACTACAACATCAGCGCCAACATATTCCAGCGCGTTAACGAGTGAGCCGAGATTGCCGATGCCATAATCTGCTACCGCAACAGTTGGGTTGGTTTGCGACACTACAGAGCGCCCTTAGTAGATGGGATGCCCTCAACTCGTGGATCATCCTCGATAGCCTGACGCAGTGCTCGGGCTAGAGCTTTGAATTGCACTTCAACAATGTGGTGCGGGTCTCTGCCCCGCAGCAGGTCGATGTGTACGTTGATGGCGGCGTGGAAAGTGAACGATTCAAATACGTGTCGTGTCATTGCACCTGTGAAGTGCCCACCGATGAGGTGGTACACCTGGGCTTCTGATTCGCCTTCGTGCACGAAGTATGGGCGTCCGGATAAATCCACGGTGGCTCTGGCGAGCGCTTCATCCATTGGAATCGTAGCTTCACCATACCGTCGAATACCGCGTTTATCACCGAGAGCCACTTTGAAGACTTCACCAAGCGTGATCGCTACGTCTTCTACTGTGTGGTGGACGTCGATATGTGTGTCACCGGTAGCTTGGACAGTCAGATCCATGAGCGAATGGCGGCTTAGCGCATCGAGCATATGATCGTAGAACGGTACTCCGGTGGAGATGTTGGATGTCCCCGTGCCATCAAGGTCAAGTTCAACGTAGACATCGGATTCTGATGTCGTACGTTTCATTGATGCTTTACGACCAGAGATCAGTTCAGCTGCCATTGAGGTCAGGAAGCTCCTTATTCAGCGATTATTTCGGTGCGATAGTTAAGTGTAGTCGTCACCAGGTTCGTCCAACTATTTTAGGCGCCCATTACTTCCCGCAGCGCAACAAGAAACGCTGTGGTCTCTTCCTCGGTGCCGGCGGTAACCCGAAGGTGGTGTGGGATCCCCACATCTCTGATAAGTACGCCATGCTCGAGTAGTCCTTGCCAGACAGCGTGAGCATCTTCGAACCATCCGAAAAACACGAAGTTGGAGTCTGACACTGCAGGTTTGAGCCCCATCTGTCGAAGCTCATCAACGATTCGGTCCCGTTGAGCTTTAATTTCATCGACGGTCGCCAGCAGTACATCTACGTGTTGAAGTGCAGCATTGGCTGCTGCTTGCGTGATGGCTGACAAGTGATAAGGCAACCTCACGAGTCGAAGGGCATCAGTCACCTGGGGCGATGTTGCCAGATATCCCACCCTCGCGCCGGCTAAGGCGAATGCTTTGGACATCGTGCGCGAGATGATTAACCGTTCTCGACCTTCAAGCAGGGTCAAGGCAGATTTGGTGGTGTCAAGAGAAAACTCTTCATACGCTTCATCGACGACGACTATGGTATTGAACGCTTGGCCAGCCTCATAGACAGCTTCGACGACATCGAGTCCAAGTGCAGTCCCGGTGGGGTTATTGGGTGAGCATAAGAACACAACGTTTGGTTGAGTCTCTTGAACCTGCTGTGCCGCAGCTTCTGGGCTGAGCGTAAAATCTCCACTTCGAACTCCGGCCACGTATTCGGTATTGGTCCCAGACGCGAGTAGTGGATACATAGAATACGTCGGGGGGAAGCTAAGAAGCTTACGTCCCGGGCCGCCAAAAGCCTGCAGGATTTGCTGCAAAACCTCATTCGAGCCGTTAGCGGCCCACATATTGTCTTCGGTCAGCCCGTGACCGAGATAGGCGGCTAGCCGCTGCCGAAGTTGGGTGAATTCACGGTCCGGATAGCGGTTCAACGAAACAGCAGCTTCATGCACTGCAGAAGTGATGGCATCGACCACAACTTGCGGCACCGGATGCGTGTTTTCATTGGTGTTGAGAAGGTGTTCTACCTCAAGTTGGGGCGCCCCGTACGGCGATTGTCCGCGCAGGTTGGCTCGAAGCGGTAATGCTTCCAACGCAGTGGTCTTGGCGTGTTCTTGCTGATTAGTCACGGCAATAGCATAGCCGGGGTGTGGACCACTTCAATGCGAGTGACGTCATTGAGCCTTGCGTTAGTCCTGAACGAACGGCACATAGAGGATTTGGCCGACTTCCAAATCTGAGGTTTCAAGATCGTTATAGGCCATAATTTGGTCCAGGACGCTAGCTTGGTTGGTGTCTTGGGCCAAACGCGCGGAAATTTCCCATAACGTATCACCGGGTTGCACCACGATCTGCTGGTAAGACTCGGAAACGTTCTGCTCTTGTGCGACAGCGGCTTTGAGAGGTGGGTGAAACCACAGTGCGGCCAGGAGCATTCCCAGGAGTATCAATCCTCCGCACAGTGGGCCTTTCCAACCAACTCGCCAGGCACGTGGAGTACGTGTGACGTTAACTGTCAAGTTATCACTGCCGTTGAGATTATGCATTACACCCTACATTCCACTGTATTGACGGAATCACTATTGGTTCTCATTGAAACAACTGGGTGGGACACGGTAAGGACAGCAGGCAGCTACTCGAGCTTTGACATGTGGCAGTTTCTGATGTTTGGAATGCTGTCGGCTAAGAACTGACGATTGGTTTTACAGCACACCGATCCATTGCCAGTATGTAGCCGAGAGCAATAAGACCAACAGATACCCCACGATGGTCAGTGGAATCCCTGTTCGTATGAACTGATTGACGGTAAATGTTCCGGTACCGTATGCCAGCATGTTTTGCGGGGCAGAGATAGGAAGGATAAATCCGAAACTGATCACGAATTGTTGAATGATAACGAAGCCCACTCCCTGATCTGGCAGTCCCGGAATACTCATCGCTAACACAATGAATACTGGGATCAATGCAGAGGACAGCGCCGTTGCTGAGGCGAAACCGAGGTGAATCAGTATATTAAATACCGAGACGATAGCAATCGTGGCCAACAGCGGCATGGTGGAGAGTCCCATTGCTTCGAAGGTGATTGCCGACAACCATTCCGCCGCACCAGAGTTCAGCAGCAGGCTGCCTAAGGAAATACCGATGGCGAAGACCACAAGGGTGCCCCAATTGACCATGGTTTCAAGTTGATCCCAATTCAGAACACCGACCTTGGGTATGAGCATCAATGCGATGCCAATCAAGGTAATCGTTGAGGAGTCCAGTTCGTGCAGGGTTCCTTCGGTAGACCACAGCACGAGCATGAGTCCTGCCAAAACTGCTAGACGGATCTCTCTTGCAGACATGGGGCCGAGTTTGGCAAGACCTTCCCGGACGACTTCTTTTCCGCCTTGAAGGACACGGGTTTCTGGTTTGATCGCCCAGCGCATTACAAAGTACAGCACAATCGACATCAAAATCGACCATGGGGCGCCAATCATGAACCACCGTGGCCATGAAATGGATTCTCCGAATACTTCGAGAATAAAACCATCTGCAACAAGGTTTTGCGCCGCCGCAGTCTTGATACCGATATTCCAAATGGAGATAGCCTGTGCCGCTGTAATGATCAATAACGCACCAAGCTTTGAGTTCAGCGGCATGCCAAAAGCGATGATCATCCCCAACAGAATGGGTACAACCGCGCCAGCACGCGCGGTAGCCGAGGGCACGAAGAACGCTAGCAAGGTGGCAATAACGATGGCCCCAATCAGAATATTGGAGACTTTTTCGCCAGAGAAACGCAGAATGTGAAAGGCTAGCCGCTTGTGGAGGCCCGTGGCCTGCATCGCTGCGGCGAGTGCTAACGCGGCAGCCACGAGCGCGACTGCCGAGGTTGCAAAACCACTTAAGGCTGCGCTGAGCCCTCCGGCGGTTCCAAGAATTTCTCCCGGATTGTCAGGGTCTGGTGAGAAACCGATAGACAATGCGATGATGACCAAAATCATCACCGAGCTGATGGGATAACTGACAGCTTCTGTGATCCACATGATGACTGCAAAAACTAGGACGGCCAGGGCTCGTTGTCCTGCTGTCGACAGACCCTCGAATAGCGGCAGGAACATGATCGTCAACATCGCAGCAAAGGCAATGCCTATCCATATGAATGGTAGGTAGCGGTCGATCCAACTGGATTCTTGACCGTCTCGCAGCTCGCCATGCTTCTTATTGCCGTCGTGGACCTGTTTCGCCCGATCCAGCTTAGCTTGTTCAGTCTGCTCGTTTGGGATATGAGAATCTGATGCCGCCACAGGAAACCCCTTTCAAGGCTCGACAGAAAATTGAGTCTTCCTTGCAGTTCACTGTAATCTGTTCGGGCGGTTTTTGGGCGCTCAGTCGACCTCCCGATAATGATGATCAAGCATTGTTCAGATTGGCAGTCCAGGAATTTGTTCGCTATTAACGTTCAGTTATGCCGAAAGCCGCCTGAGGCTTTCCATGACTTGTGTCGCTGACCGTGTCGTCCAAAAATTCGGCATAGAGGATCGGAGGAAGGATCCGTAGCCGGCAGTCGCTAATCGCGAGTCTAAAACAGCAACAACGCCACGATCCGATGTGGAACGTATGAGACGTCCCGCTCCTTGGGCCAACCGAATGGCGGCGTGGCTTGCTGATACCGCCATGAAACCGTTGCCGCCGCGTTGGCTGATATATCGAGCTCGTGCTGATGCTAGCGGATCGTCGGGACGAGGAAACGGAATTCGGTCAATAGTGACCAAACGCAACGTCTCGCCGGGGACGTCGACGCCTTGCCACAGGGTCAGGGTGCCAAATAAACAGGCTCGTGGATCTTGAGTGAATTCATCAATCAAGCCCGACAGCGTTGATTCACCTTGAACCAGAATGTTAAGTTTGTCGCCGAAGCGGAGTCGCATCTCTTCGGCTGCAGCCTTTGCGGCACTGCGTGAGGAGAATAGACATAACGCGCCTCCGTCTGAGGCGGCTAAAAGGTCTTCCAGTCGCTCATGGGTTTGAGCCGATGGCTGGGGCCCAGGTTTTGGAAGATCATCAGCCACATATAAGATGCCTTGTTTAGGATAGTCAAACGGGCTGCCCACATCTAGGGTCTTATATTTTGCCCCACCATTGATCTTGAACCCGAGGTCACCGGTAATGGCATCAAATTTTCCGCCGACGGTTAAGGTCGCAGAAGTCAGGATGGTCGTTGATTCATCGAGGAGTTTGTCTCGGAACTTACCAGCAATAGACAGCGGTGCTGCATATAACAGCGGTGCTGAATGCGGGTCAGCTTCAACCCATCCGTGGCCGGGTTCAAAATGTGACGGGCGTGTTGCCCAAACCACCATGTCACCTTTCGGCTGTGCTCCTGCGGTGAGGAGTTGTTCGATGGTTTCCAGGATTTCCGTTAATCTGTTTTTGACCAGTTGGCGGTTGGAATCTTCGGTGTCGGTGCCCCCGCTGCCTTTGAGATCGCTGAGCATTTGGCGGGTTTCGTCTCGTACGCTCTCCAAGGCGGTGAGCTGGTGGTCATTGAGGCCCTGGGAAAACCAGCCTGAAGGAGCCGAAGCAAAGGCTGCTTCCATGGCAACTGCAGCATCGGTTAGGTCAGTGGCCACGACCGCTGCTTCTTGTCTTGCTTGTTTTGCTGCACTCCGAATCAAGGACGGGGACAGGTGTAAAGTGACGGCGGAGGTGACGCGGTCCATGAGTTCGTGGGCCTCATCGATGATGATGGCATCAGCTTCGGGCATGATGTTGAGATCTTCGAACGCTGCGATAGCCAGCATCGCGTGATTGGTCACGATGATGTCGGCTTCGGCTGCAGCTTGACGCGCGAGTTCAGAAAAACACTCTTCCGCGAAGGGACATTTGCTGGCACCAATGCATTCGCGAGCCGAAACTGAAACCTGACGCCAGGCTTCATCGGTGACCCCGGGTTTCAAATCATCGCGGTCCCCGGTGTCTGTTTCTTCGGCCCAGGATCGCAGCCGCATGACTTCTTCTCCGAGCTGGGAAAGTGGTTGGCCGACCACATCGGTGGCGGCCAATAGACTGTCGTCTTCGGATTCGATAGCTGCGCCATGAAGCTTATGTTTACATACGTAGTTGGCGCGCCCCTTCAACAGGGCCACATCGACGCTGCGAGGTAGAGAAGCTTCAAGAGTATCCAATAGGCGTGGGATATCTCGGTCAATGATCTGGCTCTGGAGCGCCAGCGTTGCTGTTGCGATGACCACTGGCGACTCACTGGCCAGGGTGTAGTCAATGGCCGGGACGAGATAGGCCAGGGACTTACCAGTACCGGTACCGGCTTGCACTACCAAATGGGTACCGGTCTCAAGTGCATTTGCGATCTCGGTTGCCATGAGTTGTTGGCCGGGCCGCGTTTGTCCACCGAGTGCAGCGACGGCATCAGCCAGCCATTGGCTGACTTGCGTTGGGCTGGCTGATGAAGTGGTTCCCGGTTGATTACCGGACATAGCTTAAGTAGTGATCCTTATCCTCTGGATACACCAGCACGGTCAAAGCGGTGCCTTCTGGCTCATAGGTTTCAGCCAAAATTTCGGTGTCATCCGAGTGTAGTCGGTTCACGACCTCGCCGTCGGTATATGGCACCAGCAGATCGAGATGAACGCTGGGTCGTGGCAGGCCTTCTGCGATGGCTGCTTCCAGTTCCTTGAAGCCTTCTCCGGTAGCAGCTGACACGATGACGGCGTTGGGGTAACGACGCCGTAGTCGCGCTAGGACCATGGAATCTGCCGCATCTGCTTTGTTGAAGACAATGAGCTCTTGGATATCAGCGATATTCGTGTCGGAGAAGACCTGGTGGACAGCTTCAATCTGAGCTTCTGGCTCTGGATGCGAGGCGTCCACGACGTGCAGGATCATGTCTGCTTCGTCAACCTCTTCCAGCGTCGATCGAAAGGCCTCAACTAACTGCGTCGGCAATTGGCGAACGAAACCGACTGTGTCGGACAACGTGTACGAGATGCCATCGGCGGTTTGAGCTGCCCGGACCGTGGGGTCGAGGGTGGCAAACAGTGCGTTTTCGACAAGCACCCCGGCTTTGGTCAGTCGATTCAGTATCGAAGACTTTCCGGCGTTGGTGTACCCGGCGATCGCTACCGATGGGATTTGGTTGCGACGACGACGAGCGCGTTTCGTTCGGCGAGCGCTTTCCATGTGCTTGATATCGCGACGCAATTTCGCCATCCGGTCACGAATACGGCGGCGGTCCAACTCGATTTTGGTTTCACCAGGACCGCGCGAACCAATACCTGCACCACCCGCTGCTTGACCACCGGCCTGTCGGGACATCGACTCACCCCAACCACGCAGTCGTGGCAACAGGTATTCCAGTTGGGCTAGTTCGACTTGAGCTTTACCTTCTTTGGACTGAGCGTGTTGTGCAAAAATATCTAGAATCAACGCCGTGCGATCAATGACTTTCACGCCGACGACGTCTTCCAACCCACGGCGTTGTGAAGGAGCCAATTCGGTATCGACAATGACCGTGTCCACGCCTTGCTCTTGCACAATATCTCTTAGCTGATGAGCTTTGCCACGGCCAAGAAAGGTGGCCGGATCAGGTGCGTGACGACGTTGAATGATCCCATCGAGTACCGTGGAGCCCGCCGTGTGAGCTAATGCGGCAAGTTCTTGGAGAGAGTGTTCCGCTTCAGTGACAGAGCCGTCTGTCCATAGGCCCGCAAGGACGACTTTTTCGAGACGGAGTTTGCGATATTCGACTTCTGTGACGTCATCAAGCTCTGTTGATAAACCCTGCACGCGTCGAAGCGCGTGGCGCTGTTCTAGATCAAACTGGTCACCATCATATTCGGTGTGGTTTGACCCTCCGTCGTCCAGTGCTTGGGCGCCACTGGGTTGGTAGTCCTCAACCGCACTAGTATGTGTAGCTTTCGCATCGTCTGCGGACAAGATACGGCTGATCAGCGCTATAATTTGCTCATCAGTCCGAGGATCGGAGGGCTCGTGTTGGGTGACCATTTTCTCCTTGTTCAGAGGCTTTTCCTTATGTTGTAGTATGTCACATTTGCTGTTATTAAGCCTGCGATTTCGGGCTTTTTTGTGGAGAAATCGCAAAGATTTTCTGTCAATAACATCTGTCTATCACAACACCGGGGCGGGGTAATGTATTCCAACGAACGTGGCTATTCAACGGCTCGTGCGGAGCGGGCAATCTTAGAAACGTACTACACTACGAAGACGATGAATGAGCATTATTTTTCTTCTACTCCTTCCGGTCCGGATCATCGGCGCGTTATCGATGTCGAGCTTGCTGGACAAAATGTTCAAGTGGAGACATCAGGTAGTATTTTTTCTCCCGATGGGGTGGATCGTGGGACGCGCGTCCTGTTAGACGCTGTACCTCCCCTGCCCGAATCTGGAGACTTTTTGGATATTGGTTCAGGGTGGGGTCCCATGGCGTTAACGATGGGGCTTCTGTCTCCTGGTGCTCACATCACAGCACTAGAGGTCAATGATCGCGCCGCAATGTTGACCGCTGCCAATGCGTCGCGGTTAAATTTGGATAACGTCACGGTCAAACATCCGGATGAAGTATCACAAGACGCTACATTTGATGTCATCTGGTCAAATCCACCAATCCGGATCGGTAAAGCTGCTCTACACGATATTTTGACTCGTTGGTTGCCGACGCTGACACCAGGTGGTCAAGCGTGGCTTGTAGTAGCAAAGAAACTTGGTGCCGATTCCTTAATGCCATGGATCCAGACCATGTTGGAATCCAAGGCACCCGGAGAATTCACGATCTCTCGTGCCGCCACAGTAAAAGGCTTTCGCGTGCTTCAAGTGGAGCGTGCCTTATAACCGCCCAAAGAACACAGTAGAGAGTGCAGCGAAAGTGGACACCCTTCGATCCTCGTGTAACTGCACAACAATATCGCCATGAAGCGTCGATACATTCCAGATATGCGGTTGGGTCAGTCCCGCCCAAAGTTGAAAAGCAATGGTCGCGGCAGCTGCCGCCGAACCAAGCTCTAGAGTTCCGGGATCCGCAGGATGGTGTCGCAAGGCCAGCTGACCCATCCCCTCGATCATGAGTGGATCTTGCGGCACGACGAAATTCACGCCTGTGGGTTCCGTGACTGGTGGCTCAACCGACGGAGACTGCGTTAGATCAATGCTTTCGAGTTCATCGAATGATTCCACTGCGATCGTAATGTGGAGACTTTGAGTTCGAATACTTAAGCCCGGGCGTGGGTCCGTTAGTCCGGCGGCCATGACGAGGGTGTCGGATCCTGCCGCGGTTGCGGTATCCGGCGCGGCGTATGACCACTGGCCGATATCTACACCCACGTAGGTGGGGGTATAGACCGTGGTGATGATCCCGGTTGCGGAATTGAACACGTGATGAGAAGTCTCTGAGTCTGGTGTTCGATGTAATGCAGCTAAAGTGTAGGTAGCAGCACGTGCTGCTTCTGTCAGGTCTGTAACGGGTGTTCCGTCGGCTTTCCAAGCTTCCAGATCGAACACTGGATACTGTGTTGGTCGTGATGCTGCGGTGATGAGTACAACACCTATAGCGCCGACTCCCGAGGAGCGGTTACATAACCAGGCAATGTGTTCCGGTGTGAAAGCGAGGGGTTTTGTCGGTTCAGACAAGACAATCCAGTCGCCTGTCGGTCCTGTAATTTTGACGAACTGGATATCGATCAGTGCTTGGCGTATGTCGTCGTAGTGGGCCTGGGAGGTGGATTGCGGAGCCGTCATATTGTCAGCCTAGCTGGCTTTCACGAGCCTCAAAATCTCTGCAAGCGCATGGTCGTCTTGCGGATCGATCCAGTGGACGCGAGGATCGGCTTTGAACCATGTTTCTTGACGTCGGGCAAACCGTCGTGTTGCGACAATTGTTTCATCGATAGCTTGTTGCTTACTGAGGTTCCCCGCCAGGTAGTCCAGCATTTGTCGATAGCCAATGGCTCGAGAGGCGGTGGGCGCCTGCTCTAGGCCGACTGTCCGTAAGTGTTGTACTTCGTCTAACCAGCCAGCTTCTAGCATTGTGTAGACGCGTTGTTCAATGCGTTCGTGCAATGTAGCACGCTCGATTTTGAGGCCGATTTGGACCACAGGTGGGATATTCGGATGATATTGCCGCGTGGGCATGTAGGAACTAAATGTGCGCCCGGTGAGCCGATGTACTTCAACCGCGCGGATAATCCGGCGCTCGTCCTGGAGTCGCTGGGCGGATACCGGATCGACGTGCTGGAGTTCATCGACCAACGGTGCTATCCCCTCGTTTTCCACTTGCGCAGCGAGACGGTGTCTCAGGTCCGGGTCAGTTGGCGGAAATTCGAGGGTGTCGAGTGCTGCGCGCACGTACAATCCAGAACCGCCCGTCAATATGGGAACACGATTGCGGGATCTGACCTCAGAGATGGTCGTACGAGCCAGTGTTTGGAAAGTCGCCACGCTGGCTTCGACTTGTAGGTCATAAAGATCTAACAAGTGGTGTGGGATGCCCTCGCGTTCATCGACGCTGGCTTTAGCCGTTCCGATGTCCATACCACGATAAAACTGCATGGAATCGGCATTGATGATCTCCCCGCCAAGCATCTTGGCCAACGCAATCGCTAAGGCTGTCTTGCCAGTAGCGGTAGCCCCTACAAAGGCTACGAGGGGTGGCTTAACGGGCGCCAATGCGCAGACTTGGTAGTCCGAGGTTGACGTTGCCTGCTGGAACACCGGAGCCGGTGCCACAGGAATCAGCCTGCGCTCTATCCCATGCATCTCCGGCTCGGGACCGCCGGAGTTGATATCGGGTCGGCTCTTTCGGATCAGCTATGAGGTGATAAGGATGCGCTTCGGTGATTGGCACTGTGACAAAATCTCCGGGACGAGGAGCTTGCGCTCCTTCCGGGATGCTGAAGTGCACCAGACGATTGTCAGGGGCACGACCCGTCAGGCGCCCGGTTTGCTCACCACGGGCGCCAGCATTGTTAGTCACCAGCAGCTCTTGGTTGGTACCAACGAGTTTGGCTGACTCTTCAGCGGCTATCCGATCCTGCAGGGCAACTAGCCGTTCAAAACGTTCTTGCACAACGTCTTTCGGGATCTGGTCTTCCATTTCCGCTGCTGGGGTTCCTTCTCGTGGAGAATATTGGAACGTGTATGCCATTGAGAATCGGGAGGCTTCGACAACGTCGAGGGTTTGCTGGAAATCAGCTTCGGTTTCGCCGGGAAAACCCACAATGATATCTGTGGTCACCGCGGCGTGTGGAATACGTTCGCGTACCTTTTCAAGAATGCCAAGGAACCGTTTGGAACGATAAGATCTGCGCATAGCCTTCAAGATGGTGTCGGATCCCGATTGCAGCGGCATATGCAGTTGGGGCATCACATTACGAGTTTCTGCCATGGCGTCGATGACGTCATCAGTAAATGAGGCAGGGTGAGGACTTGTAAAACGGATTCGTTCTAGTCCGTCGATTTCCCCGGTGGCTCGTAATAACTTTGAAAAGGCTTGACGGTCTCGGAACTCGACACCGTATGTATTGACGTTTTGGCCCAGCAGCGTGACTTCAACTGCTCCGTCATCTACGAGAGCTTGGACTTCCGCCAGGATGTCACCGGGTCGCCGATCTTTTTCTTTTCCTCTCAAAGATGGGACGATACAAAATGTACAGGTATTGTTACAGCCTACGGAAATGGATACCCAGCCTGAATAACTAGATTCCCGTTTGGTAGGCAGCGTCGAGGGGAACGTCTCTAAGGCTTCCAGAAGCTCTACCTGAGCTTCGTTGTTATGGCGCGACCGGTTCAACAGTACCGGCAGTGATCCAATATTGTGTGTCCCAAAGACCACGTCAACCCAGGGGGCACGCTTGACAATGGTGTCTTGGTCTTTTTGTGCCAGGCACCCGCCAACGGCGATCTGCATGCCTGGGTGATCATCCTTGGTGACTTTCAGATTTCCTAGATGACCATAGAGTCGATTGGCGGCGTTTTCTCGGACTGCGCAGGTGTTGAAGACCACGAGATCGGGCGTTGCATCTTCATCTGCTGGAATATAACCGTTGGTCTCTAATAACCCAGAAATGCGTTCTGAATCATGCACGTTCATTTGGCATCCGAACGTGCGGATTTCATATGAGCGCGGTGTGGCGATGTCGGCTACGGCTTCAGTCACGATGTTCATTTCATTCGTCTAGGGAGTCAAGGTCGTCCGCATCCATTGCAGTGGTCACCACATGGAATGCTAGACCTGGTGAATACCCCTTTCTGGAGAGCATTCCGACCAGGCGTCGCACTATTCTATCGCGTTGTTGACGGGACTCTGGATCTGTTGATGACGGCACGCTCATTCGAGATAACCTATGCAAGACTAAATCGCGTGCCGCGCTCTGTTCGTCGTCGTCGGAGACCTGTTCAAGAGCGTTTACAGCATCTTCATCTGCAATTCCACGTTGGCGTAGTTCCATGCTCAAAGCTCGACGAGCTAGACCTTTAGAACGATGTCGAGAACGAACCCAACTTTCGGCAAATGCTCTATCGTCGATGAGTTCGACTTCCTCGAAACGGTCCAGCACTTCTTCAATCACAGTGTCAGCGATGTCGCGGTTCCGGAGCTTTTCGGCAAGTTGATGCCGAGTCTTCGGGGCAGCTGAAAGCTGGCGCAACACGATGTTGCGTGCGGTTTGGTGCTGGTCCGCTTCGACGTCGTCTTTATCGCTCATAGAGTTTAGGCATCCTCCACGGATTTCAGCGCGACTTCTTCATCTTCTTCCTCAGACTTACCGCCGATTCCGAGTGTGGCCTTAATACGCTCTTCGATCTCGACGGCTAGATCAGGATTATCTTTAAGGAGACGACGAGCGTTTTCTTTACCTTGCCCTAATTGGTCGCCATCGTAGGTGAACCAGGCACCCGATTTGCGGACGATGTTGTGCTCCACACCCATATCCAGTAGGCCGCCTTCACGTGAGATGCCTTCACCATACAGGATGTCGAATTCGGCCTGTTTGAATGGCGGAGCCATCTTGTTCTTAACGATCTTCGCACGAGTGCGGTTTCCGACCGGCTCTCCTGCTTGTTTCAGTGTTTCAATGCGACGGATGTCAATACGAACCGAGGCATAGAATTTGAGTGCTTTACCACCGGTGGTGGTTTCAGGCGAACCGAAAAAGACGCCAATTTTTTCACGCAGCTGGTTAATAAAGATGGCTGTCGTTTTGGATTGGGCCAGACGGCCGGTGATCTTCCGCAGTGCCTGGGACATGAGTCGTGCTTGGAGCCCAACGTGACTGTCCCCCATTTCGCCTTCGATTTCGGCCCGTGGTACGAGTGCAGCCACCGAGTCGATAACAACTATGTCAAGGGCGCCGGATCCGATCAGCATGTCCATGATTTCCAGCGCCTGTTCACCAGTGTCAGGCTGTGAGACCAGCAGTGCGTCCGTATCAACGCCGAGCTTTTTGGCATATTCAGGGTCCAGTGCGTGCTCGGCGTCGATGAATGCAGCAATGCCACCTTGGCGTTGTGCTTCAGCTACAGCATGCAATGCGATAGTGGTTTTACCCGATGATTCTGGGCCATATACTTCTACCACGCGGCCGCGCGGCAAGCCGCCTATTCCTAAAGCAATATCGAGGGCGACCGAACCGGTCGGAATGACTTCGATCGGCGTCCGAACTTCATCGCCCAGCCGCATGATGGAGCCCTTGCCGTAACTCTTGTCAATTTGCGCAAGGGCCGACTCGAGGGCCTTTTCGCGGTTTGCATTTGAAGACATTCGTCTACTCCTTGAATTGTTAATGACAAGCCGTACCGGCCTGCTGCCATGCTCCAAAGTCTATGATGTCGCACGGACACGATAAGCCCTGCGAAACGTTATGTGGAAAACTGTGTGAGAACAAGAGCACTCGTGGCAACCTGTGAATAAATTTTACAACCTTCAGGACAGGGATTCGAGCCCAGCACGATGCGTGTTGGAGCCCATCTCTCAGGTGGTTAGAACGCACCGGTATCGCGTGGCGCTTGATCTTTGCCCAGGCGTCGCTCCACGGGAATATCGTGGAGCTCGCACACCGCCCGCCACACAATTCGGGGATCTATTCCTGCCGCTAACGCTTGCTCGGCTGTCGCGTTCAGACCCGGCAGCTCTAACGAGGTTGCGATAACACCGGCATTTGCTGAACCGAATTCATCTTCAAGCAGGGTCCAGAAATGAGATTGCCTCATACACAGTCCTCGGTACAAAATTAGATCAGTCAATAAAAGCCGTAAGCCTCACACAATAGTACGAGGCTTACGGCCTGATTTAAAGCTTATGAACGTCGGGCAGGTTGACTAGCGTTTTGCTAGGTAATCGCCACGGTTGTATCCGTGGCCCTGCTGTTGCTGCTTGGCGTAACGATGAGCAAGTTCAGCCGGAATGGTATCTGGGATCTGAACAGCTTCTTCTACAGCAATACGATCTGATACTTCACGAAGCATAACCGACAGTGGGATGTCCAGTGCTGCGGTAATGGCGCTAAGGAGTTCGGAGGAAGCTTCCTTCTGACCACGTTCAACTTCGGAGAGGTAGCCCAATGAAACGCGTGCATCATGTGAGACTTCGCGGAGGGTGCGACCCTGGCGCTGGCGAACGTCACGGAGGACGTAACCAATTTCTTCACGCAGCACGGGCATGGTGGGCTCCTTGGCTTCGTTTTGCTGGCTCATAGTTTCGCCAGCTTTCAGCCAGCGAGTCACGCCATTCACAACAACGGGTTCTCTCATCATAATTAACCACCATCTCCTGTATAAATTCTGAATCCCGGCTATCGAAGCCTGGAATTCAAAGACCTTCCACCATTAGACAACACACCTGTTGTCGAATTTGTTCCCGGATGGATCAATTTCTTGGAAATTTTTCCGAAAACCCCGTTTTTGTGATAAAACGCACGTTCTTTGCGAAAATCTAGCGACTGTATCACAGGGATCGCGATACTGCCGTCCCATGGTTTTCTTGTGCCAACCATTCTCCCACGAGTCGTAAGCTCGCTGCCACTGTGGAGCGTCGAATTTGCTCTCGGTTGCCATCAAAGCGCAGTAACCTCGCAGTGGTTTCCTCTGGGGTCGATAATGCTATGAACACTATCCCCACAGCTTTTCCTTCCGACGGATCGGGTCCTGCGACCCCCGTGGTGGAAACTCCTAGATCCGCCATCAGTCGTCGTCGCGCGCCGTCGGCCATTTGCTTTGCTGTCTCGGCATCTACGGCTCCACGTGCGGCTAAGATGTCCGCCGAGACACCTAAGAGCCGATGTTTGATGGCATTGTTGTACGCCACCACGCCACCTTGTAATACTGCGGATGCTCCCGGCACGTCGGCCAGGGTTGAACTGAGCATTCCAGCAGTCAACGACTCTGCGGTGGCAATGGTTAAATTTTCATGTTTTAACTGTGCAACAATGTCTTGTACACTGACGTCGGTAGTACCGGGATTGTTCATATCAGCGAGGTTCTATTCGTCGAGGGTACGTTCTTCTTTCGGCGCGCGGATAGCTTTGATCACATAGTCGAGACCGGTGATCAGTGTCACCAGCAGTGCTGCTATGACCAGCGCCCAGCCCAACCACAGCCACCATATGCCTACGAATGGGGACAACGGCAGCAGTAATATCAAGATCGCGGCCGTCTGCAGCACGGTTTTGATCTTGCCGCCCCGGCTTGCGGGCATGACGCGTGTGCGCAGCATTGCCAGCCGCATGAAGGTGATACCCCACTCGCGCAACAAGATCGCAATGGTGATCCACCACCAGATCTCTCCAAGTAACGACATGGTGATCCAGGCGGCACCGGTGAGAAACTTATCGGCAATGGGGTCAGCGATTTTACCAAAGTTGGTGACGATGCTTCGAGCCCGGGCTATGTCGCCGTCGAGTTTGTCGGTGTACATTGCCACAGCGAAAATGGCCACGGCAATCCAGCGGGCCGTCATGGAGTCTTGACCGAACGTGCCTGATTCCCAGAGCGCCCAAATGAAGAACGGAACCAGCAGGATCCGAAGCGTGGTCAAGGCATTGGGAAGATTCCAGGAACTTATCTGCCCGTGAGTTGCCATGCATCCTCTGATTCGCTGTCGTCGAGTGGGTCGTAGTAGTCCGAGCCATCGGTTTCGATTGGTGAGTCAAATGCCTCGGTGGCCCCTGTTGTTGCGTGTTCCGCAGTCGGCTGTGGAGTATCCTCGCCCTTGATGTTGGCGATGACCGCGGCTAGGTCATCGGGCTTTACGAGGACGTCACGTGCTTTGGAACCTTCTGATGGTCCCACGACGCCGCGGGATTCCATGAGGTCCATGACGCGTCCGGCCCGGGCGAATCCGACACGGAGTTTGCGTTGGAGCATGGAGGTTGAACCAAATTGTGATGTCACCACCAGCTCCACGGCCTGCAAGAGATCTTCCAAATCGTCGCCGATGTCTTCGTCGATGACCTTGGCTTGGGTCTCTGGAATGACATCTTCGCGGTATTGGACTTGCATTTGGGACTTAACATGATCCACGACGTCGCGGATCTCGGATTCGTTTACCCAGGCACCCTGGACACGCATTGGTTTGGATTTGCCCATGGGCAGGAATAACGCGTCACCTTGTCCCAGAAGCTTTTCCGCTCCCGGTTGGTCTAACACCACACGCGAGTCAGTGACCGACGATGTAGCAAAGGCCATCCGGGAGGGCACGTTTGCTTTGATCAGCCCGGTGACGACGTCGACCGAAGGACGCTGCGTGGCCAGCACCAGGTGAATACCCGCGGCACGGGCGAGCTGGGTGATACGGACCACCGCGTCTTCGACGTCTCGTGGAGCCACCATCATCAGGTCCGCCAACTCGTCGATGATCACTAGCAGGTAGGGGTAAGGCTTGAGCTTGCGTTTGGAATCTGGTGGCAAGGTGACTTTGCCAGCCCGAACGGCCTTGTTGAAGTCGTCGATGTGCTTGTACCCAAACGCTGCTAGGTCGTCGTAGCGGGTATCCATTTCCTGTACGACCCACTGCAGTGCTTCCGAAGCTTTCTTCGGATCGGTGATGATCGGTGTGACCAGGTGGGGTACACCTTCATAGATGGTCAACTCCACGCGCTTGGGGTCGACCAGGACCATGCGCACATCATCGGGGGTAGCACGGGTCAGGATGGAGGTGATCAGTGAGTTAATGAAGGCAGATTTACCCGCGCCGGTGGCGCCGGCTACCAGCAGGTGCGGCATCTTAGCGAGGTTGGCCATAATGTAGCCGCCCTCGACATCTTTACCAACACCCATCACCATCGGGTGATCGGTTTTGCGGGCGGCATTCGAACGCAATACGTCACCCAGAGAAACGATTTCTTTATCTGTATTCGGGATTTCCACACCGATGGCGGATTTGCCCGGAATCGGTGACAGCACCCGGACGTCGGTTGAGGCCACGGCATAGGCAATATTGCGTTCCAAGTTCGTGACTTTTTCGACCTTCGTGCCGGGAGCCACTTCGACTTCATAACGGGTAACGGTCGGACCACGGGAGAACCCGGTCACTTCAGCATCGACCTTAAACTGCTGGAACACGGTGTCAAGTGCCTCAACCACCTGATCGTTAACCTCGGATCGTTGCTTCGGTGGCGGTCCCGCCGGTAACATTTCCAAGCTTGGCAACGTATAGGTGACGTCGCCATCCAGTTCGAGTTGTTCCGTGCGCGCAGGAATTGGCGGCAGGTCCACGGGTTTGGAGACCTCTGCTGCCGGCACGTGTTTGGGACTCTCCCCGAGGCCTGCCTTTTCACGAGCCTCTTGTAAGGCGAGCTCATCGGCGGTGGGGCGTCGAACCCCCGGTGGAATAGCCGGTTCGGTTGCGTCAGGCTCCAGCTCATCAACGAAGTCGTCGGATGGAGCGGATTCGGCTGAAGCTTGTTTATCTTCGAAGAGGGATCCAAAGTCCATGACCTGCGTTTGGGTATTGGATTTCGGCCGCGGCACAGCGGCGGGCACATCGGGTTCATCGGACAGGATTTCCACGGCAGGTTTGTCATCATCAATGACGGCGGTGGCGTAGGCTTCATCCCCGACCCACGGTTGGTTTGCCCCATCAGCATCATCGGAGGGTGCACGTCCAAAGAGTCTGGCGAAGAACCCAGGACGTTTTTGCTTCGGTGCAGGGGGGCGCTCGTGTTCGTACAGATACGACTGATCATGGTCGGTGTGAGTGCGTTCAGCCACCTCAGGGTCTGTCGTCTGGTCCGAGGCGTGGACTGTTTGGCCGGTGAGCCAGCGATAGGCATCGGCGAGGCGAGCAGGGATCTTGTCGACCGGCGTGGCGGTGATCACCAAAATGGAGAAGAACGCCACGGCGATCATCACAATCCATACCGGGATGGTTGTCACGAGAGAGGCTAGCGGATCAACCACCAGGTAGCCCAGGACTCCCCCGGAGGTGAGTTTATCTTCCATGCTAGCGCCCATGGAGGGGTTAGCGAAAACCAGTTGGCTTATACCTGAGCCGGAGATGGTGGCAAACAGTAGACCAAAGAATATCCGCCCGTTGGCGCTGTGTTGTTGGGGGAACCGAAAGAATCGGACCGCGATGATCAAAAACACTAGTGGTAGCAGTATGGAAAACCAGCCGAAAGTACCAGCCACGATGTGGAAAATGATGGAGCCAGCAATAGGCTCGCTGGCCGGGGCCCACCAGAACGTCCATGCGACGAGCACTGCAAGCAGCAACACGAAGAAGCCGGTGCCGTCGCGACGCTCCTCCACTGGGATGTGGACATCTGGCCCCATTTTGCGCACTGCGCCACCAAACGGGGTGGCCAGTGCGGACCAAAATCGAGTACATGATCGCACCAACCAGGGTTGGTCAGTTTCTGTAACGTTATAAGGTGTCTCTGCCGTTGCCGTCGAAGCCTTCTTCGCTTTCGAAGTGGAAGACTTCTTCGACGAACGGTCGGGGGAAGTACGTTTCGCCATACCACCTAGGCTACCGCTTTTGCCTGGTTATGGTCGCATTCCAGAGGCCTTGCTAAGAATTTCTAGGCTTCGATGATGATTGGCACGATCATGGAACGACGACGCAGCTTCCGCGCAACCCAGGATCCCAAGGTGCGGCGCATTATTTGCTGCAGCTGATGTTTGCTGTGTTCTTTATCGGATGCTGCCGCGTCGTCGAGTACTTTGACGAGCTTGGGCTTGATCGCATCGAATACTCCCTCATCTTCAGCAACGCCCCGAGAGTGTATTTCTGGGCCGGACACGACCGTTCGAGTGTCGCGGTCGATGACGGCAATCACCGTGATGAACCCTTCTTCGCCCAAGACTTGGCGGTCTTTGAGGTCGTCTTCCGTGACATCACCGATCGATCGGCCATCAACATAAACGTATTCCGAAGAGATTTCCCCGACTTGGCGCGCCACACCGTCAACGAGATCGATCACGCCGCCGTCGTTGGTAATGATGACGTTGTCTTTGGCGACTCCGGTTGCTTCCGCGATGCGGCCGTTGGCAATCAGGTGGCGCATTTCGCCGTGGATGGGCATCACGTTTTTTGGTTTCACGATGTTGTAGCAGTACAGCAATTCGCCCTCGGATGCGTGACCGGAAACGTGGACGTGAGCATTGCCCTTGTGAATGACGTGGGCACCGAGCTTCATCAAGCCGTTAATGATGCGGGTGACTGCGTTTTCATTGCCCGGGATGAGCGACGACGCCAAGATCACCAGGTCATCTTCTTGGATCGTAATTTGGCGGTGTTCATCGTTGGCCATCCGCGACAGGGCGGCCATCGGCTCACCCTGCGAACCTGTCGACATGAGCACGACTTCATCGTCTGCATAGTCGTTGACGTGTTTCAGGTCGATAACGGTATTTGCAGGGATGTCGAGATACCCCAGTTGTGCGGCAATACCCATGTTGTTGACCATCGACCGGCCAACGAAGGCGACTTTGCGCCCGTGTCGGACCGCAGCGTCTAGAACTTGCTGGACACGATGGACGTGCGAGGCAAACGAAGCCACAATGACTCGGCGTTGTGCTTTGCCGATGTAGTTTTCTAATACCGGCCCGATGTCTTTTTCAGTTGGCGTGAACCCCGGGACTTCGGCATTGGTGGAGTCGGTCATGAACAGATCGACACCTTCTTCGCCCAGGCGAGCAAACGCGCGCAAGTCCGTGATGCGGCCATCCATAGGCAACTGATCCATTTTGAAGTCCCCGGTGTGCAGGATGGTTCCGGCTTCGGTCCGGATCGCGATCGCTAACGAGTCGGGAATCGAGTGGTTGACCGCAATGAACTCAACCTCAAATGGACCAAGCTGTTCTCGTCCACCGTCTTGGGCTTCCAGGGTGAAGGGTTTGATCCGGTGCTGTTGCAGTTTGGATTCTACTAACGCCAAGGTGAGCTGCGAACCAACCAGTGGGATCTCGGGGTTGAGACGCAACAGGTAGGGCACCGCGCCAATGTGGTCCTCGTGACCGTGTGTCAACACGATTGCTACCACATCGTCGAGCCGGTCTTTGATGTAGTCAAAGTCCGGCAGAATCAGATCGATTCCGGGTTGGACTTCTTCGGGGAACAATACTCCAGCGTCAACGATGAGTAATTTGCCGTTGAGTTCGAAGACCGTCATGTTGCGACCGATATCTCCCAGCCCGCCGAGTGGCACGATGCGGCACGTGCCACGTTGCAGCTTGGGTGGATAAGACAAAGCGGGTGTTTCGGTCATGGTCGGGTAAATCCTCCGATGAAGTGTTAGATCCAGATGTAGGGGTAGAGATTAGAACGTGATGCCGCCTTCGGCAAGGTCGGCTTTGATGATTGCGGCTTCTTCGTCAGTGACGGCGAGCAGTGGCAACCGCACGCGTGGCGATGGAATGAGTCCCTGCCAGTGCAACACGGTCTTAGCGGCCACAGCACCCTGGACATGGGTCATCACTGCACGCTGTATCGGATCAAGTGCAAAGTGTTTAGCGCGCGCCGTGACAAAGTCACCAGCGTTAGCGGCATCGACGAGTTCACGATAGATACGCGGTGCCACGTGACCGGTGACGGACACGACGCCAACGGCTCCAGCCGCCATCAGGGGCAGGGTCAGACCGTCGTCACCCGCATACACGGCCAAGTCGGTGTTTGCCAATACGAGTGTGGTGGACTGGTAGTCTGCCTTGGCATCTTTGAGAGCCACAATATTGGGGTGTTCCGCCAGAGCCATAATGGTGGCCGGTTCGATGGGCATCACAGAACGACCCGGAATGTCATAGAGCATCACGGGCAGGTCTGTTGATGAAGCGATGTGGTCAAAGTGGGCTTTGATCCCGGCTTGGTTTGGTTTGTTGTAGTACGGCGTGACCAACAACAACCCATCGACGCCAGCCGCGGCAGCACGCTGCGAGAGATGTGCCGAGTGGGCAGTGTCGTTCATCCCGGTCCCGGCGATGACTTTGGCGCGTCCACCCACGGCTTCTACGACAGCTTCGAAGACCTTGATGTTCTCGTCGTCGGTCAAGGTTGGTGTTTCACCGGTCGTCCCGGTCACCACCAGGCCGTCGGCGCCATTATCCACGAGATGAGTGGCCAACGACTGGGCGGCGGTGAGGTCGAGTTCGCCGTCGTCATTGAATGGTGTCACCATTGCTGGGATCATGGTGCCAAAGAAGGGTTCGGTCATAGAAGCGTCACCAATCCGTGTCGTTGAGGGTGTCTGACTCATAGCTTCAAGCCTACCTGTGAGAAAGTAAGAAAACACCATAGGTCATACAAAGACACGGCGTGTGGTCCCCGCCTAGCAGAAAGTGCTGTACGGATGTCTCGACTAACAAAATCCAGTACGTCGAAAACGACGAAATCCGGTCGAATCACCGGCTTGGACACGGCTCGTGGGATCGCCATCTTGGGGATGATCGCCACACATATTTTTCCCCTCCTGCATCTCGATGCGTCCGGTATGAGTGCTTCACCAACCTGGGCTGGTTGGGCTTTTACCGGAGTGTCTTCGGCACTATTCGTGGTACTCGCCGGCGTTGGACTGAGTATTTTGACGGCACATACCACTCACGTGACCGCCACACGAAAGCAGTTGACCGTTCGAGCCCTCGTGTTGATGTTCATTGGTCTGCTGCTGGGGATGGTGGAATCGTATATCGCCATCATTCTGGTCCACTACGGGGTGATGTTTCTTTTGGCGATGTGGTTCATTACCCTGTCGCGCAAAGCACTGACCATCACTGCAGTCACCTGGCTGGTGGTCTCACCCATCGTGCACGGGGTGTTGACCCGATTCATGCAGCTGCAGGCCGGCGGAACCGTAGCGTACGCCGAAGAATGGCGGTTATGGCATTCGCCCACCCTCATCGATGTGTTTACTCAACCCTTGCTGACCCTGTGGGATGTCCTATTCACCGGGTACTATCCGGTCATTTCGTTTTTCGGTTACGTGCTCGTTGGGATGGCGATCGGTCGCGCGGACCTGGCTAAAAAATCGACCGCCCTGTTCTTATTGATCTCCGGTGCGGTCACTTATGTCGTGTGTCGCGGCGTGGCTGCCTGGCTGCTGACCGATGACGCATTTGTTGCTCGCATCGCACACGCAACGGCTGTGGCTCCGGATGAGGTGAGTATCTATGCGGCCACCGGTTCCGGGATGGAGACCGGGTTGCTCATGGGGGCACCTGAATGGTTTGGCCTGGCAGTCCCTCATTCGGGAGCCCCATTGGATATTTATTCAACGGCGGGCGCAGCGGCGGCTGCCATCGGGTTCTTCGTGTTGCTATCCCGCAGCCGAATCGCAGCAAAACTTTTGTTCCCGATCACAGCCACCGGGACGATCGCACTGACCGCGTATACCTTACACATCGTGTTGCGGGGGCTGTGGCCCTCGACCTGGGAAGAACCGCTAGCGGTTGGGGATGCGGCGTGGGCTGATGTCTGGATCATGCTGCTGGTCCACTGGGGCATGGTCATCGCGCTGGGTGTCGTCATCAAGCTACTCGGAAAACGCGGGCCGTTGGAAGGGATGCTGCGACAACTGTCGAATTCAGTTGGCCGGTCCTCGTCCTAGCTCTGCTGGTACATGGTGATGGCATCTCGCAGGGCAGCACGGGCCCGCTTACGGTCCCCGGCGGCGTCGTAGGCCAGACCGAGGCGGTACCAGCTACGCCAGTTATCCGGATCTGCCTCGGTTTCTGCCCGATAGGTTGCAAATTCCTTATCGGCGGCGTCACGATCAATACGACCGCGAGTTCGCGGCAGATTGTCTTCAGGCAACAGCCCTTCGGCGTGCAGGATGCGTGCCAGCTTTTCGGTGTTCATACCGAACCGCAATTCACGTACCAGCGACCACACTCCGACCAGCACGATCCCGATGACACACACGCCAATGACCTTGGCGATCCAGCTGTCGGCCAGGATGAAGGCCAGGGCTGACCATAAGGCAAGGACAACGAATAACAGGGTCAGAGCGGTCAGCAAACCCACGGCTATTTTGTTTTTCATGAGGGTTCATCCAGATCAAGGTAGGCGTCGAGTCCATAAGCCAGCCCCGGACGAGATGCCACGGTGCGCAGACCGAGCAGCACACCGGGCATGTAGGATGCGCGATCGAAGGCGTCATGACGCAGCACGAGTTGTTGGCCAGCAGTACCCAACAACACCTCTTGGTGAGCTTCCAACCCTGCCAACCGGACCGCGTGGACATTAACGCCATCAATTTTTGCGCCACGCGCGTGGTCAGGGTCGTGTTGTGTGGCATCCGGTGACGGGCCTACTCCGGCGCGCTCGCGTGCGGTAGCAATCATCTCTGCGGTGCGCACCGCCGTGCCAGATGGGGCATCGACTTTCTGGGGGTGGTGCATTTCAATAATTTCCACCGAGTCGAAATATGGGGCCGCCTGGGCAGCAAAGCGGGTGGCCAGTACTGAGCCAATCGAGAAGTTTGGTGCAATCAACACGCCAATATCAGGTTTGTCGGCAAGTCGTGTCTGAAGTACTGCACGCTTATCTTCAGTCCAGCCAGATGTGCCGATCACGATGTGCAAACCTGCGCGCACGGCAAATTCGGCGACGTTCGGTGAGACATCTGGAATGGTGAGGTCTAGGACGTGGGTGGCTTTGGCGTCGGTGATCTCAGTGAGTTCACTGGTGGACGACAGGGTGGCCACAAGTTCCATGTCGTTGGCAGTATGCACGGCGTCGATAGCGTGGGTTCCCATTTTTCCAGTGGCTCCGACGATGGCAACGCGGATTGGGTCCTGTGGTGTAGCGGTTTGTGGTGACATGCGTTCTACTTTAGTGGGCTGGGTGTTGTGGAATGAAAATACCGGGTCGAACATGACGTCCGACCCGGTATGTGTTTTTGAGTTAGCGCAGGTTAGTTTTCTTCTTCGTCTTCAATGACGGGGACGAGCGAGAGTTTGCCGCGGTCGTCAACCTTGGCAATTTCAACCTGAATCTTCGAACCCACGGAGACGACGTCGTCGACTTCATCAACGCGCTTGCCGTCGTTGAGTTTACGCAGTTCGGAGATGTGCAGCAGACCATCTTTCCCAGGGGTCAGCGAGATAAAGGCACCAAAGCTGGTGGTTTTGACCACGGTGCCAAGGTAACGTTCACCAACTTCTGGAACCTGGGGGTTGGCGATTGCATTGATCGTGTCGCGGGCTTCTTCAGCCGCGCGACCTTCGGACGACCCGATCAGGACGGTACCGTCGTCTTCAATGCTGATATCTGCACCGGTGTCTTCTTGGATCTGGTTGATCATCTTGCCCTTTGGCCCGATGACTTCGCCGATCTTATCGACTGGGATCTTGACCGACAGAATACGTGGTGCGGTTGGGTTCATCTCATCGGCTTCATCAATAACTGATTCCATGACCGACAGGATGTGCAGCCGAGCCTCACGGGCCTGGGTCAACGCTGCAGACAGGACATCTGCAGGGAGTCCGTCGAGTTTGGTATCTAGCTGGATAGCGGTGATGAACTCTTTGGTTCCGGCAACCTTGAAGTCCATGTCACCCATGGCATCTTCAGCACCCAGAATATCGGTCAGCGCTGCGTAGCGAGTTTCGTTATCTACGGTGTCTGAGACCAGACCCATAGCAATACCGGCAACTGAGGCACGCAGAGGCACACCGGCATTGTACAGCGACAACGTCGAAGCACAGACCGAACCCATCGAGGTGGACCCGTTGGAGCCAAGTGCTTCGGAGACCTGACGAATGGCATATGGGAAGTCTTCACGCGACGGCAGGACCGGCACCAGGGCGCGCTCGGCCAGGGCACCGTGACCGATTTCGCGGCGCTTAGGTGAACCGACCCGACCTGTTTCCCCGACCGAATAGGGTGGGAAGTTGTAGTGGTGCATGTAGCGCTTGGACGTCTCTGGAGTCAGGGAGTCCAGGTTCTGTTCCATTTTGAGCATGTTGAGCGTGGTGACACCCATGATCTGGGTTTCGCCGCGTTCGAAGATGGCCGAACCGTGAACGCGCGGCAGGACCTCGACCTCAGCGGTGAGCTGACGAATATCGGTCAGACCGCGCCCGTCGATGCGTACCTGATCGGTCAGGATACGCTGGCGCACAATGTGCTTGGTGACAGCACCATAGGCTTTGATGATTTCATCGGCGCGTTCTTCAAATGGTTTGCCTTCACCGGCAAGCGCTTCGATGACTTCCTTGTGGTATTCATCGGAGGCCGCTTCGCGTTGCTGTTTGTCGCCGATGGAGTAAATCTCGGTCAGACGTTCGGAAGCGTAATCAACAATGGCGTCGAAAGCGTCTTGTTCGTAATCGACGAACAATGGGATTTCGAGTGGTTCTTTATCGACGCGGGCAGCAAGATCAGCCTGGGTTTCGCAGAGCACGCGGATGAATGGTTTCGCTGCTTCGAGACCGTCGGCCACGACGTCTTCGGTTGGTGCGACGATACCTTTGTCGTGGATCAAGTCCCAGACGTTATCAGTGGCTTCAGCTTCCACCATCATCACAGCGATGTCGTCATCGGCGATCCGGCCGGCAACCACCATATTGAATACAGCGTTTTCCAGTTGGGAATACTTCGGGAAGGCAACCCATTGCGTGTTGTCTTCTTCGTCGGCAATCAGCGCGATACGGACGGCGCCGATGGGTCCGGCAAAATCCATGCCGGTCAGCGTGGTCGACATGGATGCGGCGTTGATGGCTACGGAGTCGTAGAGTTCATCGGGGGCAATCGAGGTCACGGTAACCACGACTTGAACTTCATTGCGGATACCATCGGCAAAGGATGGGCGCAATGGGCGGTCGATCAGACGGCAGGCCAACACGGCTTCAGTCGAAGGACGGCCTTCACGGCGGAAGAACGAGCCTGGAATTTTGCCAGCTGCATATTGACGTTCTTCTACGTCTACAGTCAGCGGGAAGAAATCAAAGCCTTCACGTGGGTTTTTGCCAACGGTGGTGGCTGACAGCATCGAGGTTTCTTCGTCAAGCATGACGAAAGCGGAGCCGGAGGCTTGTTTCGCTAACCGGCCGGTTTCGAAACGTACGGTACGGGTACCGTACTTGCCGTTATCGATCACGGCTTCTGCAAATTGAATTTCTGGACCTTCCATAGGTCTCCTTTCAAACAATTTGCATCAAATCCACGCTGTCGGTCTTCGATCGAAACCTCCGCAACGTGTGCTCCGGAGGTCACTGTCGAGGACCGGGAAACGTAGTGGATCTGATGCATTGAGTTATTCGGTGCCCGGTTGGCACCGGTTCTAGTCTAGTTAAACTTCAAGGCGGCGTCCGGTAATTTTCCCGGAGCGCCGCCCCAAAACGCGTCTCACCTTATTTGCGCAGACCCAAACGTTCAATCAGTGAACGGTACCGTTCAATGTTTTCGGATTCGAGGTACTGCAGCATACGACGACGGCGACCAACCAGGGCCATCAGGCCACGGCGGGTGTGGTGGTCGTGTGGGTGGCTTTTGAGGTGCTCAGTCAGGTTCGAAATACGCTTGGACAGCACAGCAACCTGGACTTCTGGCGAACCGGTGTCGCCTTCGTGGGTGGCGTATTCGGCAATAACCTGCTGTTTCACTTCACGGGAAATTGACATGGAAACTCCTTGAGAGTTGTACCGCGATCAGAGATAACCGACGTATCGGTGGGTGCCGCCACCGCGGACCGCAGCGGGCACCAACGCCCTATGCTACCACTTTGTCTCTCAAGCACCCAACCCAGCAGGCAGTATGCGCCATGCCACCGTCACATACGGGATGGCGATGGTCGCATCGGGAGCGTATCCGAGGTGCTCTAGCAGATACCACTGCAGATTATCGTGCATCCGCTGTCGCTGCTTATCGCTCGTGCGCAGATAAAACGCACGTGTCATCATCAGCTCATGGACTTGTTCAACAGTTAAGTGTTGTTCCCAGTGCCACCAGTTGCCGACCGGGGTCTGGAATGCGTCGGTCACTTTTGGTGGGAGATCGACCGCATGGACATCGCCGGAGTGCATGATTTTGCATAACCGCAGTACCCAGTGGCTGGTGGTATCGATTTGGTGGTGTACCACCCCAAAGACGCCACCAGGTGCTAAGAGTTCGGTGACTTTCTGACAGCCGATGTCGGTATCGACCCAGTGCCATGCTTGGGCGCTCACCACAAACTGAGCTTGGCCAACATACGCCGTCGTGTCGAAGTCTTCGACCCGAGAGACCACGGTCTCGACGTGTGGATGCTCATTTTTCAGGACCTGCAGCATATTGGCCGCCGGGTCGATAGCAACGACATCCCAGCCGGCGTTGAGCAGTTGGGTGGTAAATAATCCGGTTCCTGCACCGAGGTCTACAGCAAGGCCCGAGGGTGTCGGAGTCAAGAAGTCGAGAATCTCTGCCTGATATCCCGGACGCATGCGATGGTATCGGTCGGCTGAATCCGTATCGAAGGCCAACCGGTAGCGCTGCCGAGTGTCATCAGTGAGGATAACTGCCCGGGTGGGTCGCGTGAGCATTTAGGGGACACTCCGCGGTTC
>ERZ1032895.60-NODE-60-length-32144-cov-5.747515_pt1 | contig 32144 bp, 27 predicted proteins | sample MGYA00516687_ERZ1032895 | MGnify/ENA primary metagenome ERZ1032895 (study PRJEB33719, sample SAMN04261600) | wastewater metagenome | biome: rural village; feature: latrine urine exit; material: soil | place: El Salvador | collected 2013-01-14 ... | reverse complement strand
ATGATGTATTTACAGAAGATCCACAGGAAAGGCCTTGGTAATCCAAGACGGCGGGCACACCGCGCAGACCATGCTACGACCACAAACGAAAATACACACAAAACTTGAAGCACTCGTCGAACAGCTTGCACGCTACCGGCCTGTACTCACCGGAAACCCCGCGCAGGCGGTCACCGGTATTTCTCTGAACTCCAAAGCTGTTCAACCAGGCGACCTTTATGCCGCGGTCGCCGGAGCACGCCACCACGGTGCCGATTACATCAACCAGGCTGCCGAAGCCGGTGCAGTAGCCGTTCTGACCGATGACAGCGGAGTTGCTCGCATTCCCGAGGGGCTACCATACATTGTCGTCGACGATGTTCGCACAGCTCTCGCCGATGCCGCTGCGCTGATCTACGGCAACTATGGGTCCGCGTCACCGATCATGTATGGGGTGACGGGAACCAATGGCAAAACCACGACCACGTATTTCCTCAACGCGCTTTTGGCTGCCTTGGAATACACGACCGGTCTGATCGGTACGATCGAGACGCGTATCAACGGTGTGGCTACACCGTCACAATTTACTACCCCGGAAGCACCCGAGCTACACAGTTTGGTGGCAAGAATGCGCGAGGCCGGAGTGGAAACTATGGCGATGGAAGTCTCGTCACATGCCATGGACTATCGACGCGCCTTTGGCTTGCGCTACCAGGTGGCCGGTTTTACGAACCTGACTCAAGATCATCTGGATCTCCATGGCAGCATGGATGAGTACTTCAATGCTAAAGCCCTGCTCTTCCAGCCCGAGCGTTCCGCCAGTCAGGTCATCACGTTGAACGGGGGAGCAGAGCCGCAATGGGGTCAACGTCTGGCCGCCCAATGTCCCGGTGCAGTAACACTTGATCTCGGCCCGGCCGCCGTCGTGGACACCGAGGAAACCGAAGCTACTTGGGCCATTACCGAATGCGAATCCGCAGGACTTGGGTATGCCTTCCGACTGCGCCATCTCTCCGGATTTGAAGTCGCCACGCGAGTTGGAATGCCCGGTAAGTTCAATGTAGCCAACGCCGCCTTGGCAGCCGTCATGGTTCTGACCGGTCATGAACGCCAAGACTGGGAGCGCATTGCCACAGTTCTAGCCGACCCGAAGCATGCGCCGTTTGAATCCGCCGTGCCGGGACGAATGGAAGTCATCTGTAACGAACCAACGGTCATCGTGGATTTCGCGCACAACCCGGATGGTCTCACCCAAGCACTTGAAGCCGTCAATCGGACCAAGCATACGCAGAACGGTCAAGCAGGTCGCACAATTGTGGTCTTTGGTGCCACCGGAGATCGTGACACAGCCAAGCGGCCTCTGATGGGACACATAGCGGCCCAACACGCTGACGTAGTGATCATTACCGATGACGATCCGCACTATGAAGATCCCGCAGAGATTCGGAAACCCGTGCTTGAAGCAGCTCAACTCCAAGCCCGACAGGCCGCACACGCACCGCAAGTGCTGGAGATCGCACCGCGAGCTGACGCGCTGGCGCACGCTGTGCAATTGGCCACTACACAAGACATCATTCTCGCGGCCGGACGTGGCCACGAAACACACCAGGACCTGGCTGGACAGCGCTTTGCCATTGATGACCGCCACGTGCTGCGCCAGACTTTAGCAGATCAGGGCTTCGTCACAACCAGCCCAGGGTCATCACAAGGTACGGACTAAAACGGTAAGGTCAAATGCGACATGATTGAACTCAATGCGAACCAGATAGCTGAAGCCACTGGGGGTCGCCTGACGGCTACCGTTGATCCCACCACCGTTGTGACTTCGGCAAATACCGATTCTCGGGACATGAGTCCCGGCGCGCTTTTTATTGCCCGGCGAGGCGAAACCACCGACGGCCACAACTTCATTACCGCAGCTCGCCAAGCGGGGGCCACTTTAGTCCTGGCAGAACGCGAAACTCAGGACAAACAAGGGGTCATCGATCCTGCCATCATCGTGGAAGACTCCACCCGTGCGATGGGTCATTTGGCTCGGTACATCGTCGAAAAAATCCGGGAGCACTCCGAAACGACCGTCATCGCGATCACCGGATCCGTCGGTAAGACCTCCACTAAGGATGCTCTTGCAGCGATCCTCGCGAACCAGGGACCCGCCATTGCACCGCAGGGGTCCTACAACAGTGAAGTTGGGGTTCCGCTGACGATCTTCACCGCTGCCCTGGACACTCGGTACTTGGTCGTGGAGATGGGAGCCGACCGCATCGGCAATATCACCGAACTGACGGATATTGTCCGCCCAGATATCTCGGTAGTACTGACCGTGGGCACCGCCCATGCGGCCTCCTTCGGATCGGTTGACAACATTGCCCAGACCAAAGGCGAAATTGTTGAGGCCCTACCGGCCGGCGGCATAGCCGTGCTCAATGCCGACGACGTTCGTGTTGCAGAAATGGCGGCCCGTGTTCCGACCCAGGCTTCGACCATGTGGTTTTCGGCTGCGTATGCACCCCCGCAGCGCGAACGACTCGTCTATGCCGCAGACGTGGCAACCACCGAAAACGAAAACCCGCACTTCACGCTGCAGTATTTCGGTCCTGGCGCCCACGAAACTGAACGAACCGGTTACCACGTGACCGCACAGCTCATCGGTGAACACCACACCACCAACCTCTTAGCTGCAGCAACTGCCGCCTTTGCTGCCGGTGTTCCTCTCGACACGATCGCATCGCTCATGCCAACCATCACGCCGACATCGGCCCACCGCATGGCCCGCACCGATCGTCTGGATGGCATCACCATTGTTGATGACGCCTATAATGCCAATCCAGAATCCATGCGTGCCGGTCTGAAAACCTTGGCGATGCTCGGGCGAAACACCGGACGTCGCACCTGGGCTGTGCTTGGCCCGATGCTGGAACTTGGAGACGCCCACGCAAAAGAACACATCCTACTGGGGGAGGTGGTCGTGCGACTCAATATTGATCAGCTCGTTGTGGTCGGTTCTGCGGCGCGGGCCCTCTATACTGGCGCCGTTAACGAAGGCTCCTGGGGTGATGAAGTCGATCACGTGTTGTCGAATGACGAAGCACTCGACCTGCTAGCACAGCGGGTCAAACCCGGCGACATCATCTTCGTCAAAGGTTCCAACGGAACCCGACTGTGGGAACTCGCCGATCAACTCACCACGGCACAACTTGGAGCGCACAAGGAGCAAAGCAAGTGATTGGACTCCTCCTCGGCGCCGTGCTCGGCGTGATATTCACCGGCGTCGGCACACCGTTGTTCATCCGGCTGTTGAATAAGCGTGGATACGGGCAAATAATCCGCGACGACGGCCCCACAACGCATGCGACCAAGCGCGGAACCCCCACGATGGGTGGCGTGGTCATCGTGTTGAACTTTGTCATTGTATATTTCCTGACCCATTGGCTCATGACGTTGCTCGGGTTGGAAAACTCGGGCATCACCATGTCGGCGTTACTGTTGTTATTCCTCACCGCGGGCATGGGCCTTATCGGCTTTCTTGATGACTACATGAAGATCTCGAATCAACGGTCACTGGGCCTGACCCCGTTGGGCAAGATCATCGGGCAAGGTGCCGTTGGCATTACCTTCGCGGTGCTCGCTTTGAATTTCCCGAATGAAAATGGACTGACGCCGGCATCGACTGCGATCTCGGTCTTCCGTGATACTTCGTGGGATCTCGCGTTCTTTGGCTCAATCACCGGAGCCATCCTGTTTGTGTTGTGGTCTAATCTCATCACCACCGCAACGACCAACGCGGTCAACCTCACCGACGGGCTGGATGGTCTGGCAACAGGGGCCGTGGCGATGGTATCCGTCGGGTATGTATTGATGACCTTATTCCAGGTCAATCAATCCTGCTATAGTGCCACAAGCGCTGGGGGTTGTTATGAAATACGAGACCCGATGGATCTGGCATTGTTGGGTTCGATCCTGGCCGGCGTGTTGATGGGCTTTTTATGGTGGAATACCTCACCGGCAAAAATCTTTATGGGAGACACCGGCTCGCTGGCATTGGGTGGTGCGCTGGCCGGCTTCGCCATTTTCTCCAAGACTCAGGTCTTGCTGGTAGTGCTGGCCGGACTGATGGTCATTATCGCGCTGTCGGTGATCATCCAGGTCGGGTATTTCAAGATTTCCGGCGGCAAACGCGTCTTTTTGATGGCGCCCCTTCAGCACCACTTTGAACTCAAAGGGTGGGCAGAAGTGACCGTCGTCGTTCGATTCTGGCTCATCGGCCTGGCCTTTGTGGTCGCCGCACTGGCCTTGTTCTACACCGAATGGGTGATCCTGCGATGAGTGCCAACCTTGAGAACCTCACCACCTGGGACGCTGACTGGAGTCAGCTATCCGTTGTGGTCACCGGCCTTGGTGTGACTGGTTTTGCTGTCGCCGATACATTAGCCGAACTCGGTGCCGATGTCCTCGTCGTGGACGGTAAAGATACCGAGTCCAATCGGCAAGCTGCTGATACCTTGAAAATTGTGGGCGTCAAAGATGTGCAATTGGGTGCCGATGCCGTTCAGGGACTACCGGATGCACCGCTCATCGGCGACAAGATCGACCTGATCATCACCTCACCCGGATGGCGGCCAGATAACCCGGTGCTCACCGCAGCCCAACACGCTGGCATCCCGATTTGGGGCGACGTAGAATTCGCCTGGCGCGTTCGCCAACGTGAAGGTCGACGCACCGCACGATGGGTCGTCCTCACCGGCACAAATGGCAAGACCACCGTGGCTACAATGGCGCAATCTATGGCTCGAGCACAAGGGCTCGACGCTGTAGCGGTTGGCAACGTTGGCACACCGATTCTGGATGCGATTCGATATCCGGACGGTTTTGACTTACTGATCGTTGAGCTGTCATCCTTCCAGCTGCACTGGTTGCATCACATCGAACCCGAAGCATCGGTGGTGTTGAACCTAGCGGAAGACCATCTGGATTGGCATGGCGGTTTCGACAACTACGCAGCGGCCAAAGCCAAGATTTACGAAAACACTCGCATCGCGGCAATTTATAACGACGACGAACCCATTACCATGCGCATGGTGGAAGACGCCGACGTCATCGAAGGCTGCCGAGCCATTGGGGTCACGACCGATACGCCGCAACGTTCGATGGTCGGTGTCGTCGACGATCTGTTGGTAGACCGGGCTTATCTTACTAATCGGGCCACACAAGCGCTCGAACTCGCAGAGTTTGCCGACATCGGAAACCCAGCGCCCAAGCACATGGTCTTCAACGCGTTAGCAGCAGCTGCCCTGGTTCGGGCCGTGGGCGTAGAACCAGCCGCAGTTCAAGCCGGGCTTCGCAGTTACGAACCGGAACCCCACCGCATCCAAGCCGTTGCACATTTTCATGATGTGTTGTGGGTCAACGACTCAAAAGGTACTAACCCGCACGCTACGGATGCGGCCCTGGCAACATATGATCCGATTATCTGGATTGCCGGTGGATTGTCCAAAGGGGCATCGTATGACCGGCTGGTGCAGACTCATAAGTCGCATCTCAAAGCGGTCATTTTAATCGGCAGTGATCAGCAACCCATCATCGATGCGTTACAGCGACACGCGCCTGAAGTGCCCATCCACGCCGACTACCTCAAAGACACTACAGTGGATTTTGCGGACGGGGCAGCGGTCATGCACCACGTTGTACGCTTGGCTCACCAATTAGCAGAACCACACGACACGGTCTTGCTATCACCCGCCGCCGCATCGATGGATCAGTTCGAAAACTATAATGTGCGCGGTGAAACGTTCACCGAGGCCATTGCCCAGCTGTTAGCCGATCTGAACTATCCAGGACACTAACGCCACGACCACCAGGAGCACGACATGACCCAAGGTCCCGTACCTCCCGCAGCTCGTGTCTGGGATTGGTTGACCGGCAAGCATTCCACGAAGTCCGCCTACTGGATGATTCTGGGCCCGACGCTGGCACTGACGTTCATCGGTGTCATCATGGTGCTATCGGCGTCTTCGGTGGAATACATCGGAGGTGCCGGGTCGTTTTCGTCCCTGCGCTCTCAAGGGCTTTACGCTGTCATCGGGATTATCCTCTTATTCTGGATGGGCAAATGGCGTCGGACGACCTATCACAAACTGGCCGTGGTAATGTTGTTCGCCTCTATTTTCCTATTATTGTTAGTTTTCACTCCGCTCGGGGTGGAGATTAACGGTAACCGCAACTGGATCCGAGTTGCCGGTTTCTCTTTTCAACCTGCCGAAGCCGCCAAACTGGCATTTAGCGTGTGGGCTGCTTTTGCTCTGAGTCAAAAACTCAAATACACCGCCTACGGCAAAGACCTATTGGTGCCGGTCGTTTTTCCCTTTGGCGCACTGCTAGTCGTGCTGATTGGCGCAGGCCGTGACCTTGGTACCGTCCTGATCTTGTCAATGATCATCGCTGTGGTGCTCTATCTGGGTGGCATGCGAGGGATGTACCTCATGGCCACAGCGGCTGGCGGCCTGATCGTCGTGGCGATTCTGACCATGATGTCATCGAACCGTATGTTACGCATTCAAGCCTGGCTGGGTCAGTGTGACCACCCGGCAGACCCCTGTTACCAATATGAACAAGGGATCTTCGCCTTAGCCTCGGGCGGCTGGTTTGGCCTTGGACTGGGGCAATCACGACAAAAATGGTCGTATATCCCAGAAGCTGGTAACGATTTCATCTTCACCGTGCTAGGCGAGGAACTCGGTCTACTGGGCGCTCTGCTTGTTATCGGACTATTTATCACGTTGGGCCTCGGAATGTTCCGGGTTGCTTATAATACGACCGATCATTTTGTGCGGATTGCAACCGGTGCCATCATGACCTGGTTGCTCGGACAGGCCTTCATGAACATTGCCATGGTCACCGGTCTGCTGCCAGTCATTGGTGTGCCGCTCCCATTTATTTCGGCGGGTGGCTCAGCGCTGCTGATGGCCATACTCGCCGTCGGGGTTGTCCTATCATTTGCTCGCCACCAGGCTCATGAACTCCAACACAACACCCAGTCTGTGACCATCGAACCCAAGGTCAAAGAAAGCGTACAATCGAGACAATGAATACGACCATGAACGTAGTCTTTTGCGGCGGTGGCACAGCAGGCCACGTGACACCCATGCTGGCCATGGCTGAGACACTGACCCGCAATTATCAAGACACCGACATCGACGTGAACATTTTGATGATCGGGACCGCGGAAGGCATGGAGGCCACCCTGATTCCCGATGCCGGGTACGAGTTCGCAACTATTGAAAAAGTTCCGATGCCGCGCAGCGTCTCCGTCGATCTGGTATCGCTGCCGTTTCGACTGCGTACCGCGATCAAACAAGCCCGGAAACTCTTGCGCGAACACCAAACCCACGTGGTCGTCGGCGTTGGCGGCTATGCCGCAACCCCGGTCTACCTCGCCGCGCGTGCCGAAAAAATACCCGTCATAGTCCACGAAGGTAATGCACGTCCAGGATTAGCCAACAAGTTAGCAGCACGGTTTGCCACCGTAGTGGCCTGCGCTTTTGAAAACACCGACCTTCCCGGGGCAATTCATGTCGGGATGCCGCTGCGCAGTGAAATCTCCCAACTTCCGCTGGGCCCAACCATGCGGCACGAGGCTCGCCGGTCGCTGGGTCTAGACCCCGACAAAACCACTTTAGTTGTGACCGGAGGATCATCCGGGGCACAAAACATCAACACAGCCATCGCAGGTGCTCTTGATGACCTATTAGATACCGGCGCTCAAATCCTGCATCTCACCGGGCGCGATAAGGTCATTACCGACGAGACTGGCAAGCCTGTTAAGAAACCTGGCTACGTCCAGGTGGAATACATCGACGGGTTGTCGCGGGTCTATCAAGCCGCTGACCTCATTGTTGCTCGCGCAGGTGGCGGCACAGTTCATGAAATTGCCGCGATTGGCTTGCCATCTGTGTTGGTGCCATTGCCGGTGGGCAATGGAGAACAAGAGCTCAACGCCGCCAGTTTGCGTGAATCTGGAGCAGCCGTCGTCGTAGCTGATAAGGATTTCACCTCGCAGTGGGTTGCCACCAGCCTGCCGAATCTCCTAAAAGACGACGCCCGGCTGGAATACATGGCCCAGACTGCTAAGAACTTTGGCATCACTGACGCCGCCGAGACCATGGTTCGTATCATTACCGAAACGAAAGTCGCTCGATGACTACATCTGGAATTCCTAATCTGCACGACATCACCCACGCCCACTTTCTTGGCGTCGGGGGAGTCGGAGTCTCCGGGATCGCCCGGATCTTTGCTGCTCGCGGGATCACGGTCACCGGAACCGATGCGAAAGACCTTCCGGTCATGGATCAACTTCGCGAGCAAGGCGCCACCCTGTATGTAGGGTACGCAGCCGAGAATATCGCACGCGCTGAAGCCGACAGCAGTCGTCCCATCGACGTCATGATCGCTTCGACCGTTGCAGGCCCAGATAATCCGGAACGTCAAGCAGCGGAAGCGGCAGGGATCCCGATTTATCACCGCTCCCACGGGTTAGCTGCTGCGATGCAGGGCAAAAAGGTGCTGACGGTCGCTGGCACCCACGGCAAGACCACGACCTCCTCGATGGCCGCCGTAACGTTTGCCGCGGCTGGGTACGAACCCTCCTACGCCGTTGGCGCAGCAATTGCCAATCTCGGCACGAATGCAGACCACGGAAGTGGTCCGTGGTTTATCGCTGAAGCCGACGAATCTGATGGCTCACTGCTGAACTACACCCCAGACATCTCCATCGTCACCAATATTGAGGCCGATCACCTGGACTACTACGGTACGGAGGCAGCCGTCCACCAGGTTTTCACGGACTTTGCCAACCGTATTCGGCCCGACGGCGCGCTCATCATCTGCGCCGATGATCCGGGAGCGGCAGCACTCGGGCAACGACACCGCGACGCGAGCAGCGCTGAGTCTCCGCGAGCCACAGTGTATACCTACGGTTTGCTGACGAGTATGAACCCATCCGGCACCGTCAACACTCACGAACAGCGGTTGGACCTGGCGATCACCGACATTCAACCGGATGTCTCGGGAACTGGTCAGCAGGTGACCTACCGGTTTGCCGATGGCAACTATCAGGTGGTTCGTCTGGCAACCCCCGGAACGCATAACGCGCTGAATGCCGCAGGAGTGCTCTTAGCTGCAGTCCTGGCCGGTATACCGGCCGATGCGGCCGCCAAGGGGCTCGCGTCGTTTACCGGGTCGGCGCGACGCTTTGAACACCACGGCACGATCAACGACATCCGAGTGTATGATGATTACGCGCATCACCCCACCGAAGTGACCGCCGCGATCACTGCGGCCAATGCCATGGCTGGTGGTAATAGAGTACATGTGATCTTTCAACCGCATTTGTACTCGCGCACTCAGGATTTTGCCACAGAATTTGCCGAAGCCTTATCGAATGCCTCGACCTGTCGGGTGTTGGACATCTATCGCGCGCGTGAAACCCCGATCGATGGCGTCACCGCAGAACTGATCACCTCCCAGCTATCTGACGAACTGAAGACCCGATACCCACACGCCACGCACGTAGCTTCACGAGAACACGCGGTAGCCTCCGTCGTGCAGACCGCGACACCGGGTGACATTATCCTGACGCTCGGTGCCGGGGACGTCAATCAGCTAATCGACGATATTCTGGTCGGATTAGAGCACCGAAACCACTAATTCCTATGTCCAAACCCCCGTCAGATGACCAAGCTCAAAACGTCACCAAAAAGTACCCGGGACTTACTGCTAAAAAACCGGTGAAATCTATTTCGGTCGAGCGTCCACTACATACCGACCAGAAAACTGTTACGGAAACGAATCTCGATCCGATTGACGACGACACTGTAGCCCCTGGGGTCCAAAAGACATCGCCTAAAAAACCGACTCGACCTCAGGTCAAACCAGCCAAACGTGCACAGGGATCAACGGCGAAATCCTCAGAATCAGCGCCCGATGACAACACTGTGCTCGAACTGCCACCCAGCCCCGAGCATCGCAAGGCGAAACGTCACAAAATCATGTGGATTTGGGCCGCTATCATCCTGACGATTCTGACCGCTGGCTGGGCAATTTTGTACTTCAGTCCGATTCTGGCCATCGAAGATATCTCTCATGAAGGATTAGATCTAGTCGCCCAATCCGAGGCTGAGGAGCGCACAGCCGGCCTCGTCGGCACGCCGTTACCTCAGGTGACGGATCGCAAGGTAACCGAACTCTTTGCCGACAACCCGGCGGTTGACCATGTCACCTTACGCGCCGAGCCACCTCACGGTATCGTCGTCATTGTCCATGAGCACAAGCCCATAGCGATGAGCCCAAGCGGCAAACAATACGTAGTGTTTTCCGATACAGGTACGGAACTTGCCGAAATCCCATCCAAAAAGGCCCAAGAGTTTGACCTTCCGGTGGTCGCTTCGGCTTCTGATGTTACCGATCAAGAGGTTTTCGATACCATCACCGCGGTGTTGGGCTCACTACCAGAAGATCTGCGGGATCAAGTACGTGCAGCCTCTGGAACCTCCATTGATTCCATCGAATTGGAACTGAGCTCGGGCAAAATGGTGATGTGGGGCAATAGCGAACAAGCAGAGAAAAAAGCTCAAGTTTTAGAAGCTCTTTTAGGTCTTGATAAAGCCCAAGCAGCGGAAATCTCCGAGTATGATGTCTCTGCGCCCGATTTTCCGGTCACTCGGTAGCGGTTTTCATGTGCTTTTTGCACGATCGTGCCGACACACGGCAGATGGTCATTGCTCAGGTGCGACCCGCAGCATATCGTGAGCTAAAGAACGAAACTTGGACGCAGCTGGAACTCCGTCCCACCACGAACGCAGAATAGGGATCATATCGTGACCTCACCCCAGAACTACCTGGCCGTCATCAAAGTTGTTGGTGTCGGCGGCGGCGGCGTGAACGCTGTCAACCGAATGATCGATGTCGGATTGCGCGGCGTTGAGTTTATCGCCATTAACACCGATGCGCAGGCACTACTGATGTCCTCTGCCGAAGTGAAACTCGACGTTGGGCGTGAACTCACACGTGGACTGGGTGCCGGTGCCGATCCAGAAGTTGGCCGTCAAGCTGCCGAAGACCACGTCGAAGAGATCGAAGCAGCGCTCAAGGGTGCTGACATGGTATTCGTTACCGCCGGTGAAGGCGGCGGCACCGGAACAGGTGCGGCACCAGTGGTCGCTCGCGTCGCTCGCTCATTAGGCGCACTGACAATCGGTGTCGTGACGCGTCCATTCACCTTCGAAGGACGTCGTCGCGCAACTAATGCTGAGTCCGGTATCGAAGCACTGCGCGATGAAGTCGACACGCTGATCGTGATTCCCAACGACCGCCTGCTGTCGATCTCTGACCGATCGATTTCCATCATGGAAGCCTTCGAAGAGGCCGATAAGGTCCTCCTGTCAGGGGTCCAAGGCATTACCGATCTCATTACCACTGCCGGCCTGATTAACCTTGACTTTGCGGATGTGAAGTCTGTGATGCAAGGTGCCGGTTCAGCACTGATGGGCCTGGGTGCAGCACAGGGCGAAAACCGGGCAGTCGAGGCAACCGAAGCCGCGATTGCGTCTCCATTGCTGGAAGCCTCTATCGACGGCGCGCACGGCGTGCTGCTGTCCATCCAGGGTGGAACCGATATGGGGCTGTTTGAAATTAATGAAGCAGCCCGGATGGTTCAGGAAGTAGCGCACCCAGAAGCCAACATCATCTTTGGTGCGGTTATCTCCGATAATCTCGGCGATGAAGTTCGCGTTACCGTTATCGCCGCCGGTTTTGATGACCCCGTCCCAGCCGCTCAGGAGGCCCCGCAGGCACAGGTGGCCTCTCCGGTGGCTTCGGTTTCTGCTATCAGCCCGGTGGCTGCACCAGAGTCAAACCACGTTGATCAACGAGACGAGGTTGCTTCCAGCCCGCAGGAAGAAACTGAGAAATCAAACGTCGAACCCCTGCCAACGGTGGTGGAATCTTCCAGTCGCCGCAATGACGACCTGGATGTGCCAGATTTCCTCAAGTGAGTCACTGATCTACCGGCACCGCACGCACGACGGCCACTGCATTGGATTTACTTCGACGGCAGCAGGCAACATGTCGATGACGGTGCTGGCTCAGGATGAAACGGTGCAAGACACTGCGAGCAATCGTCGTGAGCTTGAGCGGCAATTAGGTATCGTGCCCGGCACGACACGCTTCGTGTCGCAAACCCACTCCACCACCGTATTAGAAACCGGTGATGCTGGCTGGGCGGAGCAAGACACGATCGGAGAAGCCGATGCAATCGTTTCCCCGGATGGCACGGATCCCATCGCGATCTTGGTAGCTGATTGTTTGCCCGTGGCTTTTACTACCGACTATGGACCCACCGCGGTAGCCCATGCAGGACGCGTTGGGCTACTAGGCGGGATACTCCAAAACACCGTGCAGCGGCTACGTGCACACGATGCCAGTGGAACCGGGAAGATTGACGCTATCATCGGTCCCGGTATCTGCGGTCGGTGCTATGAAGTTCCAGAAAGTATGCGAGACGAGGCCGCCCGTCGGTACCCCGAGGTTGCCAGCACGACCTCCTGGAACACGCCGTCTTTAGACTTGCCCGCAGCAGCGGAGAACATTTTGCAATCAGCAGGCGTGAACGTGTCTTGTGTATCAGAATGTACGTTCACCAATGATCAGCTGTATTCGCATCGCCGTCATCCCGGAATCGGACGTCTTGCCGGTTTTGTCTGGAAACCTTAAAGTTCCCGTCAAAGAGTGTGCGACACACCGCATCAACGTGCGTATTTCCAAAGAATATGGCTGTTTGTCTACTAGGGTCAATAGTGTCCTAGAACCATCAAGGATTTGAGGTGCGCATGGTTAGCGGATTCAGAAAGGCCATGATCCGAATGGGTCTGGCTGATAGTGACGAAGCGTATGAACAAGAGCTTCTAGAAGAAGAACGCAAGACAAGTCCTGCACTAGCTGACGTTCCGGAAGAGCCCACGGCCGCAGAAGCTGCACCAGAACCCGTCAAGCCGGTTGAACCTAAACCGTCTGGCCCACGTGCTGTGCCCGACGACAAGGATGACTACCGCGCCCCGGTCACACCAATTAAGCGTGTGGTCCAGTCCCGAGAGGAAAGCGCTGAAGTGCACAAATTGCGTACTATCCACCCGCGTTCGTATAACGACGCCAAACTCATTGGTGAGGCAATTCGATCCGGTATGCCCGTGATCATCAACGTCACCGATATGGCAGAGTCGGAAGCAAAGCGTTTGGTGGACTTCTCCGCAGGGCTAGCATTCGGTCTTCACGGTGCAATTGAGCGTGTAACCAACAAAGTCTTTTTGCTGACGCCTACGGACGTAGAAAACGTCGTCGACGGTCACTCCAGTTCAACACAGGACGAAGACTTCTTCGACCAGGCGTAAAGTAGCCGACAACGAAACGTATAGACGACGAAACTGAGGACTCGTGCAATTATTCTGGACTCTGCTGTACTTGGTGGCTACCATTTACTTCTTCATCCTCGTTGTGCGAATCCTCTACTCGTTGGTCAACGTCTTCGTTCGGGACTGGCGGCCGCGCGGCATAAACTTGATCATTGCTGAGCTTGTTATGACGCTAACCGACCCTCCGCTGCGCTTTTTCCGCCGCTTTATCCCTCCACTGCGACTGGGGCAGGTCTCATTGGATCTATCTTTTATCGTGGTTTTTCTTATCGTCATGATCATCCGATTTATCGCACTTCAAGGGGCTACAACTTGATAGATATCAAGTAATATTGCTCAATACAGCAGGTATTTGGCCGTAATAGCCACGTCGACTACTCGTTTAGTGATTTGCGATGCTAATGTTATCTAACAGATACATAAGTAGACGTGAGCAACGTGCTCAAGCTACTGATCAGAAAGCAAAATGTTTTCGTATTTTGTACAGGACCAAGTAATTGGGGTGACCACATGGCTCTCACGCCGGAAGTTGTAGTCAATAAGAAGTTTCAAGTCACGAAATTTCGTGAAGGCTACGACCAAGACGAAGTAGATGATTTTCTCGATGAGATCGTCGAGGAACTGCGCCGTCTTAATCAGGAAAATGATGAACTGCGCCGTCAAGTGGCGGAGCTTGAAACTCAAACCGGTGAATCTGCGCCCGTACCAGCTCCTGTACCTGCGGACGGTGTCGACGATGAATCTACGGCCGCAGATCTGCCAGTCGTTGAGGCAGAACCAGTCGTCGAAGAAGCCGTAGTCGAACCAGAGCCCGAAATTGTCGAGGCCGCTCCAGCAGCCCCAGCAGAACCCGCGCATGAGTCAACCGCTGAATCTGCAGCTGGTGTGCTGGCCATGGCACAGCGTCTGCACGATGAATACGTTGCCGACGGCGAGCGTAAACGCGACGAAATTATCTCCGAGGCCGAACGCGAAGCCAACCGTATGGTTACCGAAGCACAAGAGACCTCTCGCAAGACCTTGGATGATCTCGAAAAACGCAAGACAATCTTGGAACGCGAAGTCGAAGAACTTCGTGGCTTCGAACGAGATTACCGTTCACGCCTGCGCGCTTTCATCGAGAATCAACTGCAAGACCTCGATTCCCAAGCACGGGTCACAGACTAACCTTCGGCACCATTTCGACACCTTTGAGGTGTCGACGCCATTACCAATGGTCGGCTATTTTGCAGAAAATAGCCGACCATTGTGTTTGTAAAACCGTAATGATGCCTTAGGAGCGCCCGTGGCCAAAACTTTTAAGTCAGTACCTCAACGCGCCTGGTGGATCGCGCTGATCCCGATGGTAGTTGCATACTTCGCTGACTTATGGACCAAAGAAGCCGTGCTCGCAAACATGACGGAGGGGCAGCGAATCGCCGTTATCGAGCCCATCTTGTCCTGGCATTTTATCCGCAACCCCGGCGCGGCATTTTCCATCGGTACGGACTACACCTGGATTTTTACGATCATCCAAGCAGCAGGATTGCTTATCGTGCTGTACTTGATCGTCTTTCGGGCTAGGACTACACCTTGGCTTATTACCTTAGGTTGTCTTGCTGGCGGTATTGCTGGCAACCTGACCGACAGGCTATTTCGTGAACCAGGGTTTGGCGTCGGACACGTAGTCGACTTCATTGCACTGCCCAATTTCGCCATATTTAATATCGCAGATTCGTTCATCGTGGTTTCGATCATCGTGATTGTCATTCTTGTGATGATGGGCAGGACCCTGGATGGCAAACCCGAAACGGACAACGCAGCCCATGACCATGCTGATGGTTCATCCGCGTCCGGGGATCGTGAATAGGGTAGTGGTATGACCACCCCAAAACTCCACCGTCTCACGGTTGAGGTGACCAACCGAGGCCGAGCCGACGCCGCTGTAGCTCAGGCCGCCGGCATATCGCGTACAAAAGCTGTCGAATGGATCCAACGCGGGCTGGTGTCAGTCAATCAAGAGCTTGCGGTGAAGTCCACCAAACTGCGTGCCGGAGATTCACTCACCATAATCGTCCCAAGTGATCCCGACCCGCTAGAGGTGAAAGCAGAACTCGTGCAAGACCTAATCATCGTTGATGATGAAGAACACTACGTTGTGATTGATAAACCTGTGGGCGTCGCTGCTCACCCTTCCCAAGGTTGGCGCGGGCCCACCGTGGTCGGAGGTTTGGCTGCACTTGGAATCGACGTTGCAACCTCTGGGCCTCCCGAACGTCAAGGTATTGTCCAACGGCTAGATGTTGGCACATCTGGACTCATGGTTGTCGCCAAGACAGAAATCGCCTACAGCAGGTTAAAGCAAGCTTTCCACGATCGAACTCCGACGCGTAACTATCATGCGATGCTGGAGGGCCTGCCAGACCCGCTCAGCGGCACAATCGACGCACCGATCGACCGAATGCCCGGACACGAATGGCGCTTCGGTGTAGTCGAAGGCGGCAAACAAGCTATCACCGACTACCAAACACTGGAATCGTTTGGAACTGCCACGCTGGTCGATGTGCGGCTACGTACTGGGCGAACACACCAGATCAGAGTGCATTTCTCGGCCCTGAACCATCCGCTTGTGGGGGATCTCACGTACGGTGCCGATGCTGGGCTAGCAGCTGAACTTGGGCTGACCCGACAGTGGTTACATGCCGTAGGACTTGGGTTCAACCACCCGGTGACCGATCAGTTTGTGTTTTATGCCACCGACTATCCGATGGACCTGCAATACGCGCTCGATCGCTTGAGAGAATAATCTGAGAAAACGACTAGACTGACTGACGCGAGTCAATCAACTACCGGAGGTCGATCCATATATGGCCGGGGGCAATGCCCAACACGATGGTTTTGTTCACCTTCACACGCATACTGAATATTCGATGCTGGATGGTGCGGCAAAACTCGATGAACTTTTTGCCGAAGCCAATCGTCTCGGTCAAGAAGCCATAGCTATCACGGACCACGGGTATCTCTTTGGGGCCTTTGACTTCTGGAACAAGGCCCAACAGTACGGCATCAAACCAATCATCGGGCTAGAGGCTTACCTTGCACCCGGACACCAACATCGCACCGATAAAACGCGCGTTCGCTGGGGCGACCCGGACCAGCGCGGTGATGACGTGTCAGGTAGTGGTGCTTATACCCATATGACCCTGTTGTCTAAGAACAATACCGGCATGCACAACTTGTTCCGGATGGGGTCTCAAGCCTCCTTAGACGCGGTGTATGCCAAATGGCCACGTATCGATCGTGAACTACTGAACGACTATTCCGAGGGCATCATCGCTACGACGGGTTGCCCCTCTGGAGAAGTACAAACTCGTCTTCGTTTGGGCCAGTATCAAGAAGCGCTTCATGCCGCAGCCGAATTCCGGGATATTTTTGGAAAAGACAATTTCTACGTTGAAGTAATGCAGCACGGCTTAGATATTGAACGCCGAGTGATCGGTGACCTGCTGCAGATTTCCAAAGACCTCAAGCTGCCGCTGGTCGCAACCAATGATCTGCACTACACACACCAGCACGACGCCAAACATCACGAAGCCCTGCTGGCTCTGCAATCTGGGTCCAAGCTGAGCGAGCCAACCTATGATGAGGGTGGTTCGCGTTTCGCGTTTTCTGGCAATGACTATTACCTGAAGTCTGCCGCCGAGATGCGCACGCTATTTTCTGATCTACCGGAAGCCATCGACAATACATTGGTCATCGCCGAACAGTGTGAGGTGAGTTTTAACACTGAGGCGAATTACATGCCCAAGTTTCCGACCCCACCGGGTGAAGACGAAACCAGCTGGTTGGTGAAGGAAGTCAATAGCGGGCTTCGCGTTCGCTACCCAGATGGCGTCCCAGCCCATGTGCAGAAACAAGCAGACTACGAGCTTGAAGTCATTATTAATATGGGCTTCCCCGGATATTTCCTGGTCGTCGCCGACTTTATTAACTGGGCGAAGGAACAAGGCATCCGTGTGGGTCCAGGGCGCGGTTCAGGTGCGGGGTCGATGGTAGCTTATGCTCTGCGTATCACGGAACTGGATCCGCTGAAACACGGTCTGATTTTTGAGCGTTTTCTGAATCCCGATCGTGTTTCCATGCCCGACTTCGATGTGGACTTTGACGATCGTCGTCGTAACGAAGTCATTGAATATGTGACTGAAAAATACGGTGACGAGCGGGTGGCGATGATTGTCACGTATGGAACCATCAAGACCAAGCAGGCCCTGAAAGACTCTGCCCGTGTGTTGGGCAAGCCATTTTCTATGGGGGACCAACTGACCAAGGCTTTGCCGCCAGCTGTCATGGCCAAAGATATCCCCTTGGCAGATATTGAGGATCCGGAGGCACCACGCTTTTCAGAAGCCGGCGACTTCCGGGAACTTTTGCAGACTGATCCAGAAGCGCAAGAAGTATTCGAGACCGCCAAAGGGATTGAAGGTTTGATCCGCCAATGGGGTGTCCATGCCGCTGGTGTGATCATGTCCTCGGACCCCATTATCGATATCATCCCGATTATGCGCAGGCTCGTTGACGGGCAGGTCATCACGCAGTTTGACTATCCGACCGCTGAGGCGTTGGGTCTGATCAAGATGGATTTCTTAGGCCTGCGAAACCTCACGGTGATTTCGGATGCGGTGGAAAATATCCAACTGAACCAAGACTTCACGCTGGATCTTGAAAGCCTCGAACTCGACGATCAGGCATCGTATGAGCTCCTGGCTCGTGGAGACACTCTTGGGGTGTTCCAACTTGATGGTGGGCCCATGCGGTCACTGCTGAAACTCATGCGTCCGGACAACTTCGAAGATATTTCCGCGACTCTCGCCCTGTACCGTCCGGGTCCAATGGGGGCGAACTCGCATAATAACTATGCGCTGCGTAAGAATGGCTTGCAAGAAGTTACCCCGATTCACCCCACGCTCGAAGAACCACTGGAAGAGATCCTTGGCGTGACGTACGGCTTGATCGTGTATCAGGAACAGGTCATGTCGATCGCCCAGAAGGTGGCAGGATATTCGCTGGGTCAAGCGGATATTTTGCGCCGTGCTATGGGTAAGAAAAAGAAAGAAGAGCTGGACAAACAATACGAAAGTTTCCAGCGAGGCATGCTGGATAACGGGTACCCGCAAGAGGCTATTACCGCTTTGTGGAATATCCTGTTGCCGTTTTCGGATTATGCGTTCAACAAAGCACACTCTGCTGCATACGGTTTGGTGTCTTACTGGACGGCCTATCTGAAGGCACACTATCCCGCCGAATATATGGCTGCCTTGTTGACCTCGGTGTCCCACGATAAAGATAAGTTGGCGATATATCTCAACGAGTGCCGTCGTATGGATATTAAAGTTCTGCCACCAGATGTCAATGAGTCTGAACAGAACTTCACGCCCGTTGGTACCGATATCCGCTTTGGAATGGGTGCGGTACGTAACGTCGGCGCACACGTAGTTGCTGGAATGGTCAAAGCGCGCGAAGAGCAAGGTGCTTTTACCACCTTCCAGGACTTCTTCAAGAAAGTTCCACAAGAAGTCTGCAACAAACGAACCATCGAATCCATTATCAAAGCCGGTGGTTTTGATTCGTTGAACTACACGCGCAGATCGTTGCTTGCGGTGCATGAGGAAGCCGTCGACGCTTCGATGGTGCAAAAGCGCCAAGAGGCGAATAACCAATTCGATTTCTTCTCCCTGTTAGAAGATACCGAAGATGCTGGAGTCGATACCGGCTTTGGTATTACCGTGCCGGATCTGCCGGAGTGGGATAAGAAAACCAAGCTTGGATTTGAACGCGAAATGATCGGACTCTACGTGTCCGATCACCCGCTGCAGGGTCTAGAGCAAGTGTTGGATCAACATGCTGACTACACTGTCAGTCAAATTCTTGACGAAGACGGTCCTGCCGATGGCTCATTTGTCACTATTGCCGGGCTCATCACCTCGCTTGAACGCCGCGTGGCAAAGACCTCGGGCAATCCGTATGCGCGGGCCGAGATAGAAGACCTCGCAGCGTCCATTGATGTGATGTTCTTTGGACGGGTATATGAGCCAATTTCCAGTGTGATTGCAGAGGATCTGGTGGTCTCCATCAAAGGGCGCGTACAGCGCCGGGACGATGGATCCGTAGTTATCTCTGCCCAAGAAATGACCATCATTGATACCACTGATCTCGGGTCCGATGGCCCACTGAATTTGACGATTCCATCGTTCAAAGCTACCGAACCGTTGATCCGCCAACTTGGTGACGTTCTTCGCAACCACTCGGGCACCACCGATGTGAACATCAAGCTCGTAGGCAATCTGAGTATGGAAATTATGCGAGTCGGACCCCAGTATAAAGTCAATCCAAATCCTGCACTCTACGGAGATTTGAAAGTGCTGTTAGGGCCCTCCTGTCTGGAATAGCAGGACCTGAGACCTCTCGTGCAGACGTCCAGATCTATCTCTTCACTATATGTAGTACCCCTGGGGGTTGAACTACAACTACATGTAGGGATAGTATTTGTTTAGACCTAATTCATAGAGAGGTTTACTTCCCCATGCACTGTCCTTTTTGTCGACATGAAGAATCCCGAGTAGTAGACTCACGGTCATTAGAGGACGGTTCGGCAATTCGTCGCAGACGCGAATGCCGGTCGTGTGATAAGCGTTTCACCACGATGGAAACCACGTCGCTGAGTGTCATTAAACGCTCTGGCGTGGCCGAGCCGTTCAACCGTGCCAAAGTGATCAATGGTGTCCGCAAAGCCTGTCAAGGCCGACCGGTGTCGAATGATGACTTGGCGAAACTGGCCCAGGAGGTTGAAGAGTCCATCCGAGCAACCGGTCATGCCGAGGTCGATGCCCATGAAGTTGGCCTGGCCATCTTGGGTCCACTTCGGCGCCTCGATCAGGTCGCCTACCTGCGGTTTGCTTCGGTGTATCAGGACTTTGACAATCTCGACGATTTTGAAAAAGCCATCCAAGAATTACGGGTACGACCCGAAGCGGAGGAACCACTACAGACTAAGCTGTTCGTCCGTTAATAGACTCCGGTGGAGCCTGGAAGGGGAAGCCGGGCTCCACCGGTCTGCTTGCAAACACTTCAGTTCGTAGTCGTCAGGATCTCCGCGCCGTCGTCGGTGACCACAATAGTGTGCTCGAATTGGGCGCTGCGTTTGCGATCTTTTGTGACCACAGTCCACCCGTCGTCCCACATCTCCCAGGCGATACCACCCAGGGTCAGCATCGGTTCGATGGTAAATACCATGCCCGGAACCATGACCTCATTGTGACGAGGTGCCGTGTCGTAGTGCGGCACGATCAGTCCTGAATGGAACTCCCGGCCGACGCCGTGTCCAACAAAATCTTCGACCACACCGTAGCCAAAACGTTTGGCATAGGTTTCGATAACCCGACCGATCACGTTGATTTCTCGACCCGGTTTCACCGCTTTGATAGCACGCTCGAGTGCTTTTTCAGTTCGCTCGACCAGTAAACGAGACTCTTCATCCACGGTGCCCACCAAGAACGTCTTATTATGGTCTCCGTGGTGCCCATCTTTATACACGGTGATATCAATATTGATGATATCGCCATCTTCTAACACCGTATCGTCAGGAATTCCGTGGCAGATCACTTCATTGAGGGACGTGGTCATGGATTTTGGGAATTCCTTATAGCCCAACGTCGAGGGCCAGGCATCGTGGCCGATAATAAACTCATGACCGATGCGATCAAGCTCAGCCGTGGTGATCCCCGGTTGGATGTATTGTTCGACCCGATTCATCGCCTCGGCGGCCAGACGTGACGCGGCGCGAATCTTGGCGATGCCTTCGGCGTCATATACATCCCCATGAAGTCCTTCGATGGCATCTTTTTTACCAACATAATCAGGACGGTCGATATGATCGGGGACCGATAACTGAGGGGATACGACCCCAGGGGTTAACCGGCCCTGCGGTGCCCGTGATCCTGGTTCACCGCGCGGTGGAGCATCGACCGGGTGGTTGTGAGAATCGGGTGAGCCGGGCTCAATGACGGGACGAGACGCAAGGTTCGGTGGTGTAAAAGTCATGCACACAAGTCTATCTGCCCGCTAGCTTGATCTGGTATGAAAGAAGTATGACCGAAGAAAAACGCTACTGGTACAACGTCAAAACCGGCCAAGTCGAAGATGGCCCGCAATCATTCTCAAAGGACCGCATCGGTCCCTTCGCTACGCGCGACGAAGCCGAACATGCACTTGAGACCTATGCGAAACGCAACAAAGCCTGGGATGAACAAGACGAAGAAGATGACGAGTGGGGACTTCGCTAGAAGCTGTGATCGTCGTCAGGGAACTCAGCTTTGAGCACGTTTTCGCGGTACTGCTGTGCCGCATCTGACAGCACCTGACCAATATCGGCATATTTTTTCACAAATGACGGAACTCGTCCGCGATTGAGCCCGAAGGCATCTTGCCAGACCAACACCTGACCGGTCGTGCCATTGCCGGCACCGATCCCCACGGTGGGTATCGTCAGGGCTTGATCCACGGCGGCTGCGACTTCGGCAGGTACCATCTCCATGAGCAACATCATTGCCCCGGCATCCTGCAAGGCTAGGGCTTCTTCCACCATACGAGTGGTCGCATCTGCTTCACGTCCTTGCACACGGTAACCGCCCAACACGTGCTCGGACTGCGGGGTAAAACCCGTATGGGCTATCACCGCGACACCGGCGGCCGTGAGGGCCTGGATATGGGGTGCGTATTCGACTCCACCTTCCATCTTGACTGCGGAAATCCCAGTTTCTTTCACTAACCGGATACCCGATTCGACAGCCTGTTCAACCGAGGCTTCATATGACCCAAACGGCAGGTCTGCAAGAACGAAAGCCCGTTCGGTACCGGCAACCACAGCTTTCGAAAACGTGATCATGTCCTCCATGGTCACACCCAACGTGGAATTCTGACCCTGAACCACATTGCCTAAGGAATCACCGATTAATAAGGTCTCAATCCCGGCACCATCAAAGATATGGGCGGTGGTAGCGTCGTAACACGTCAGCATCGCAAACTTACCGCCGGCGTCCTTAATCTGTTGGAAGTGGACGGAACGATACCGTGCTGGGGTCTTTTTCAATACTGAGTACGGGGAATCAACCATGCCAACAGTCTAATGGCACATTGCTATTGTGGTAGGTGAACCCCAGTTTTTGTCCGATCGGAAGAGATACCGCAGTCATGGATCGTCAGCAAGAATACGTGTTACGCACCCTTGAGGACCGCGATGTCCGATTTATCCGGCTTTGGTTTACCGATGTGGTGGGCGCGCTGAAGTCGGTCGCGCTAGCACCCGCGGAGGTTGAATATGCCTTTAGTGAGGGCTTGGGTTTTGATGGTTCCTCCGTCGAAGGTTTTACGCGGATCTTCGAATCCGACATGCTCTTACAGCCTGATCCCACGACTTTTCAGATTCTGCCGTGGCGCGGTGATGAAGAGCAGACCTCACGGATGTTCTGCGACGTTAAAATGCCTGATGGGGAACTCTCGATGGCTGATCCGCGCAATGTGCTGCGTCGGACCCTGAATACGGCCGCCGATATGGGGTTCAGTTGTTATCTGCACCCGGAGATTGAATTTTATTTATTCAAAGCAGACCAGTGGGACGATCAAGGCGTTCCTGTGCCGGTGGATGAGGCCGGGTATTTCGATCACGTTCCCGGCGGTGTGGCCCAGGATTTCCGGCGAGAAGCCGTTTCCATGTTGGAGGCCGTCGGGATTTCGGTTGAATTCTCCCACCACGAGGCCGGGTGGGGCCAAAATGAGATTGACTTACGCGTCGCGGATGCTTTGTCGAGTGCTGACAACATCATGACGGCGCGCACGGTGATCAAAGAGGTTGCCACCCTACGGGGGTTACATGCCAGTTTTATGCCCAAGCCGCTTGGCTCACAGCCCGGCTCGGCTTTGCACACCCACTTTTCGTTGTTTGAATCCGATGCCAACGCGTTTCATGAGCCCGGAGCCGAATATCAGCTCTCGACCACAGCGCGCCGATTCATTGCCGGGGTCCTGCGGTACTCTGCAGAAATCACCGCTGTGACCCACCAGTTCGTCAACTCGTATAAACGGTTATGGGGTGGTAAAGAGGCGCCGTCGTATGTGTCCTGGGGGCATAATAATCGTTCTGCGTTGGTGCGCATCCCGCTACATAAACCCAATAAGGCCGGTTCCGCCCGGATCGAATATCGGGGGATCGATGCCGCGGCCAATCCGTATCTGGCCTATGCGCTGATCATCTCGGCAGGGTTGAAAGGCATCGAGGAAGAATATGAGCTGCCAGAAGCCGCGGACGAAGACATCGGGTTATTGACCACGCGTGAACGGATGCTGATGGGGCACGGTGCCCTGCCGACCACACTGCACGACGCGCTCGGGGTGCTCGAAGAGTCCGAGTTCGTCGCTGATGTTCTGGGCGAAAGCGTGTTTCAGTCGTTCTTACGTGCCAAACGAGCCGAGTGGGATGAATACCGAGTCAACGTATCGCCCTTTGAAATTCGGCGATACCTGGACGCTATATGAGTCAGCCGTTAAGTCATCGAGAATTATTATCCGCCGGGATTCAGGACACCGCACGTGCCGAATCTCTGCTGCAGTCCAAGGAACTCGAAGGCGTTGAGCTCGGGGGCTTGTTAACCCAGCTTGCGGTGGCCCCCGACCCAGATACCGCACTGCTGCTATTGATTCGGCTCATTGAACGCGACAGCTCAGTGACAAAGCTGGTGACGATGGGCGCAGCCCGCCCATTATTGCGTCTGCTCGGCGCGTCCGAAGCGCTGGGCGAGTATCTGATTCGACGTCCAGAACAACTAGATATCTTCCGCAACCCAGACGTGAATTCCACCCCGGCGTGTGGGGGATTGGTTGATGCACATGGCGGCCCGATCGACGCGGCAGACCTCTTGCGAGCGCGCCTGTTGGGGTCAGTCGGTGCCGATGCTCACGGTGAGTCGCCCGTTGCCACCACGACAGGTAAGGACGCCTCGGTGGCTTTGCGTGTTGAATATCGTCGTCAGCTGGTCGCGATTGCCGTTCAAGACCTCATGGCCGACGACCCGGTGGCGATGCAACCGGTGGTGTCAATGTGGCTGTCGGATCTGGCCACGGCCGTCTTAGAAGCCGCTCTGGCCGTATCACGTGCCGAGACCCTGGCCCGTCATGACGATGTCCACGATGTCGAACTGACGGTCATTGCAATGGGCAAATGCGGTGCCCGAGAACTCAACTACTTTTCTGACGTCGATGTCATCTTCGTCCATGATGTGGCCCCGGGTTCCCAACTGAGTCGACAAACAGCCGGAGATATTGCCGGAGAACTTGCCGCAGGGATTGCCACGGTGGTGAATCAGCCCGCCCGTGAACCGGCGCTGTGGGAAATCGATACCAATCTGCGTCCAGAAGGCCAAGACGGCGTGTTGTCACGAACGGTGTCCTCACATCTGGAGTATTACCAACGTTGGGCGCATACCTGGGAGTTCCAAGCATTGCTCAAGGCGCGTCCGGTTGCCGGCAGCCTTGCGCTCGGGCAGCGCTATCTCGACGCGTTGAATCCGTTGATATGGCAAGCGTCTACTCGTGAGGGGTTTGTGCGTCAGGTCCAGCGCATGCGTCACCGAGTGATCGATCATATTAGTCACGAGCAACGCCAACGCGAAATAAAGCTTGGCCCGGGAGGTTTGCGAGACGTTGAATTCCCGGCCCAACTCTTGCAGTTGGTTCACGGCAAGACCGACCCCGAGCTTCGGGTTCGAGCCACCGAGGATGCCTTAGAAGCGCTGCAGGCCGGCAGTTACATCGGGCCCAGCGACGCGCAGGTCATGACGAATAACTACCGGTTTCTGCGTCTGATTGAACACCGAGTCCAACTGGTGCGATTGCGGCGCACCCACATGATGCCAGACACCGACCACGAACTGCGGACGCTCACTCGCTCCATGCGTCCCATAGCCGGCCAATGGCCCAAAGACCCCGAACAATTAGTCAAAGCGTGGAAAGCTACGGTGCGGTCCAACCGGACCTTATTCGAACAACTCTTCTACCGTCCCCTGTTACCGTCAACGGCAGCCTTATCACCAGACGATGCCCGGCTCACCCCCGAGGCTGCCACCGCCCGGTTGGCCGCGCTTGGCTATCGGGATCCTCAGGGCGCGGTCCGGCATATCGAATCGCTCACGTCCGGGGTGTCGCGTCAAGCGAAGCTGCAGCGGCAGATTCTGCCGGCGATGTTGGGTTGGCTGGCCTCGGGACCAGACCCGGATGGCGGATTGTTAGGGTTTCGCAAGCTCAGCGAGTCCGTTGGGGGATCGCACTGGTATCTGCACATGCTCCGGGACTCTTCTGCAGCCGGGGAGCGCCTGGCGCATGTTTTATCTTCGTCGCGGTACATCACCGACATGTTAGAGCACACTCCGCAGGCCGCTGCGTGGATGGATCGGGATCAGGATCTGATGCCGTTGAGTTTGGATACCATCCAGACGGAGATGACGGCTTTGATTCAGCGTCATCCGCATCTGCCTGATGCCGCGCGCTACGTTCGAGTCGTGCGTCGTCGTGAGATTCTGCGTATCAGTTTGGCGGATGCGTGTGACTTAGTCGAACAGCCCGAGGTGTCTCAAGCGCTCGCCGCAGCTGATCAGGCGGCTGTTGAGGCCTTGTTGCGGTTGGTCGTCGATCACGTGACGCAGAAATGGGGCGGGGAGGGGCCGCACGCCGATGTCGCCGTCATTGCGATGGGTCGGCAGGGTGGTTATGAGGCCGGGTATGGGTCGGATTTAGATGTGATGTTTGTGCATCAGCCCGCCGAGGGGGTCGCCGTTGACGAGGCCAGCCGTTTTGCAGTCGATGTCGCCAAAGCACTGATCAGCTTTATGAAGATGCCAACACGGCCACCGATCGTCTTGGAGCCGGTGTTGGAAATCGATGCGGATCTGCGACCGGAAGGACGGCGCGGGCCGCTGGTACGTTCATTAGATTCATATCGGGCGTATTACGAACAGTGGGCCGATACTTGGGAGATTCAGGCCTTGCTCAAAGCTCGTGCAATTGCCGGCGCACCGCATCTCCAAGATGCATTTACCGACTGGGCTGATTCGGTGCGCTACACACACGGACTCACGCAAGCGCAGGCTCAAGAGATCCGGCGGATGAAAGCCCGTGTCGAGGCGGAGCGCCTCCCGCGCGGCGCGGACCCGGCACGCCATCTAAAACTTGGCCGGGGTGGCCTCACGGACGTCGAATGGCTCACCCAGACCGTGCAGCTGCAACACTCGCCAGACCACCCGGAGCTGCGAACCACCAATACGCTCAAGGCGCTTGAAGCTGCAAAAGCCGCAGGGCTGGTGACCGCTGAAGACGCGGACATCTTGAGTCACGCGTGGAGTTTTGCCACCAGGATTCGCTCGGGCATCGTCATCTCCACCGGGAAGGTGTCGGATGTCTTACCGACGAACCGTGAGCTGCTCGAAGGCCTGGCACGGTGGACCGGTTATGACGCCGGAGAAGTGGGCGAGTTTGAAGATGACTATTTACGCATCACCCGCCACGCGCGAGCGGTCTTTGAGCGGGTATTCTATGGGACCCCCAGCCCGCGCGCGGTCAGCGACTTTTAGCGTTGGATAATGTGCTCCGACATCAGCTGCAGAGCACGCCGGCGGTCTTCCAACGGACCGGCCATATTTGTCACAATGAGTTCATCAGCGTTGACCCGGGACGCAAAATCATCCAACCACGCACGGACAACAGCCGGGGTGCCCACGGCGGTCATTTCTAACATTTGCAGTACTTGCTGCCCAGGGACCGAGTGCACGAGTTGTTCGACCTCATCATCGGTGAGCTGCCGGCCGCGACCGAGCATGGTGCGGATGCGAGCTCGTTTGGCTCGTTCCCACAGCTCCTCGGCACGTTGTTGCGTATCTGCGATAATCACATTGGCTGCGGCAATGAAGTAGGGCTCGGCGAGATCCTGGGAGGGTTTGAATTCACTACGATATAGTGCCGCGGCAGACTCTAGCAGTTGCGGGGCAAAGTGGGAGGCGAAGCTATAGGTGAGCCCAAGTTGTGCCGCGAGTTGCGCCCCGAAATGTGAGGATCCCAGGATGATCAGTGGCACGTTGGTGCCGGAACCGGGGTAGGCGTTGATTCCCGGAATGCGGGACTCACCTTTGAGATAACTTTGCAGCTCTAACACATCTGACGGGAACCGTTCGGCGGATTGGTTGGTCCGGCGCAGTGCCATGAGCGTTTTCTGGTCGGTCCCCGGGGCACGGCCCAGCCCCAGATCAATTCGATCACCATAGAGCTCATGGAGTGTGCCGAACTGTTCAGCGATGACCAGGGGAGCGTGGTTGGGCAACATGATGCCCCCGGCTCCGAGTCGAATGTTGGTGGTGTGTGCACCCATGTGGGCCAGGAGCACCGAGGTGGCCGATGACGCGATGGTTTCCATGTTGTGGTGTTCAGCGAACCACAGGCGGTGGAAGCCAAGCTCATCGGCCAATACGGCAAGTTCCGTGGATTCTTTCAACGATTGGGCAATCGGTTGGCCGTGGCGTACGGTTGCCAGATCGAGAATGGACACGGGGTAGGGTGCAGTCAAAGTACCTCCAGAAAAAATGCATGTCTAGAACGTACAGCACCAAGTGAACTGGGAATTATTCCGTCAACTGTTTGATAGACATCGCTAAATGGAGGGCGGCTTCGGCAGCCTCTTGGCCCTTTGACTCGTTGGAATCAGCCAGCCCGGCACGGTCGAGGGCTTGGGCGTCGTCGTCGACTGTGAGAATACCAAAGCCCACGGGTTTGCCAGCATCCAGCTGGACCCGAGTCAACCCGGAGGTCACGGCGTCGGCAACAAAATCAAAGTGCGGGGTCTCACCGCGGATGATCACCCCGAGGCAGACGACGGCGTCATAGCCATTGGCCAGCGCCGTTTGGGCGGCCAAGGGGATTTCGAAGGAGCCAGCAACGGTGACCAGCTCATAGGTGGCACCGGAGGATTCCAGGGTGGTTTTTGCGCCGTCGATGAGTCCGTTCATGACGGTTGTGTGCCAGGACCCGGCAATGATGGCAACGTTGAATCCGGTGGCATCGACTGCAAGGTGGGGTGCGCCGTGTTTGGCCATGGTGGGGTGCTCCTTAGAGGTTTTCGGTGGGAATGGCGTGGTCCAGTTTGGTGGCTTTGGTGGTCAGGTAGCCGAGGTTTTCTGGGTGTTGGCCGACGACCAGTCCGATGCGTTCGGTCACAGTGATCCCATTGGCTTCGAGCTGGGTCACTTTGTCGGGGTTATTGGTCATGAGTTTGACGTTGTGGATGCCCAGGCTGTCGAGGATTTCGGCGGCTGCCGTGTAGCTGCGGCCATCGATGGGAAGACCGAGGTGTTCGTTGGCTTCGATCGTGTCCAAGCCCGTGGACTGCAGCTGATAGGCGCGAATCTTATTGCCCAATCCGATGCCGCGTCCTTCGTGTCCGCGCAGGTAGATGACGATCCCGCCGTGCGTGCCGATATATTCCAGTGAGGCATCGAGCTGGGCGCCGCATTCACATTTTTGCGACCCGAAGGCTTCACCCGTCAGACATTCAGAGTGCACGCGCACTACCGTGGGTTCTTCGGTTCGCAGGGTGGTACCCGGACCGATCAGCGCCAAGTGTTCTACCCCGGCCTTGCGGTCGCGGTAGACCTTCATGGTCAGCGGTCCGAAATCGGTGGGGACCAGCGCCTCGGCACGCTGGGACACATGGCGGTGGGTAATTTTATCCGGTGCGGTCTCGGGATGATGGTCGTTGAGGTAACCAATCAGCGCTTCGATCGTGATGACCGGGATGTTCTGGTCAGCGCCCATCGCAATGAGCCCGGGCAGGCGCATCATATCGCCGTCATCGGCCACGATTTCTGCGATCACGCCCACCGGTGCAAGACCGGCCAGGCGCATCAACTCAACGGCGGCCTCGGTGTGACCGGGGCGCTGGCGTACCCCGCCGGCCACTGCCCGCAGGGGCAGAATGTGTCCAGGACGGTTCAGGTCACTCGGGGCGGTGTGTTCACCGGCCAACAGGTTGACCGTGTGGGCACGGTCGGCTGCCGAAATGCCGGTGGTGACGCCTTCGGCGGCGTCAACGGTCACCGTGTAGGCGGTCTGGCGCACGTCTTGATTATTGGTCACCATCATCGGGAGCTCCAGCCGATCGGCGATCTCATCCGACATCGGAGCACACAGCAGCCCCGAGGAGTGTTCAACCATAAAGGCGATGGTTTCGGTTGTCGCCAGCTGGGCTGACAGGATCAGGTCCCCTTCATTTTCCCGGTCTTCGTCATCGGCGACAATGACCGGTTGTCCAGCAGCGATGGCTGCGATGGCGGAGTCAATGGTGTCGAGTTTCATTTTTCCTCATTGGTTTGGAACTGGATCATGCGGGCAAGGTGGCGGGCCAGGAGGTCGGTTTCAAGATTGACGACCGTGCCCACCGCAGCGTCGCCAAGCGTGGTGGCTTGTAGGGTTTCGGGAATTAGGAAGATATCAAAATAGTGCTCAACCGCCCCTGGTTCGGAGACCTTTGCGACGGTCAACGAGATACCGTTGACCGTGATGGAACCTTGGTCAATCAGATACGGTGCCAACTGTGCGGGCAGGCTGATGCGCATCCGGGTCCACTTGTCGTCGGGTTCGATCTCCACAACGCTGCCGACGGCTTCCACATGCCCTTGGACAATGTGGCCACCAAACCGGTCGGTCACCGCCATGGCAGGTTCAACATTGACCTCATCGCCTACGGTTTTGGTGCCCAACGAGGTCAAGTTCAGCGTCTGGACCATGACATCGGCGGTGAACGTCTGGGCGGTGAACTCGGTGACGGTGAGACACACGCCGTCGATGGCAATGGAATCGCCACGCGAGACATCGGTGAGCACCTTGGGCGCACGTATCGTCAAGGCCAGGGTGTCGTCCGAGGTTTCGGCGATATCGGTTATCGTGCCGCGGGTCTGTATGATGCCGGTGAACACTAATGATCCTTCCGCAAGGTGGTAACGAGGTCGGTGTCCAGTTGGTGGACGCCGTAGAAAGTAAAGTTCAACCGCTCTTCGAGCGTGGAAATGCCGATGTCGCCGATGGCATGATAGGGCCCACCCAGGACGGTCGGGGCGGTGTAGATCAGCAGCTTGTCGACGATACCTTCGGCCAGTGCCGCGGTAAGAAATCGTGGACCAGTTTCTAGAAACACCCGAGGCGGACATCCCACAAGCTCGGTGAGCTGCGCGAAGTCTGCTACCAGATCGGTGCCAGCAAATTGCGGTGCCCGTTCCAGGCCACGGTGCACTAGGGCCGGGTGCCCGTGCACCCTGGCGTGTTCGCTGACGGGCCCGGTGCCAAATACCACGGGCAGCGGTTGGTCCGGTGCTGGTACCAGTAGCTCTGAGGCCGCGTCACGGGCGGTCAAACTTGGATTATCGGTTGCCACGGTGGCGGTCGTGGTAATGATGACATCAGCAAGGGCACGCTGAATATGGACATGACGGCGCGCAGTCGCGGAGGTAATCCATTGGCTGGTGCCGTCTGCCGCAGCGAGTCGGCCATCTAATGATTGGGCCCATTTGGCGATGACCTGACCACGAGTTTGGCCGGTACGAGCATGCCACGGTGCGATGAGTGCGGCGGTGGCGCCTGACTCGATGCCGCCGATGACTCGACGGCCGTGAGCAAACAGCGTGGTCGCGCCGCCGCTGGACAGTACTCCGATATCGGGTTGGCCATACACAATGGTGCCGATACCTGCGGCGAGTAGGGCTTGAGCACAGGGTGGGGTTTTGCCGGTATGGTTACACGGCTCGAGCGTGACGACAGCGGTCAGCTCAGCCGGGTCTAGCGCGGGGTCGAGTTCGGTCAAGGCGACAATTTCGGCGTGATCTGTCCCAGCTCCGTTGTGGAAACCTTCTGCAACGATGGTTCCGCCGGCGTCTAGGATCACACACCCCACCTGTGGGTTGGGATCCTCGGCCGGGCCACGGTGCGCGAGTAAGATAGCGCGCTGCATTGCCGTAGCTAGCTGGGTGTGGGATAACATCCGGCGTCGAACTCCTATAGAAACAGGTGCGCCGGGAAATGCCGCCACGTGGTGGCAGCGCGTTCCTCTCATCCGGACTAAAGCATTTCGCTTATCACCGTCGGTACCAGAATTTCACTGGTTCAGCCCCGCAGGCGCGGGGGTCGCGGACTTTCACCGCCGGTTCGGATTCTCACCGACCCCGGAACACAGAAACCACTGTACACAATGTTTCCGATAATTGGCAGTGTTGAGGTCTATGCTTCGTCATCCAGAGAAATCTTGGCCCCTTCAGTTCACAACACCCGGTGCTATGACGCTTGCCGGGTAGGGCCCTGCAGCCAGTAATTGCGAGCGCACGGCCGCGACCTCGGCGTCGTCGGTTGGCAATACCGGTCCGGCTGCTAGCACGATGTTGCCGGCTAGGCGCTGTTCCAGGGTGGTGGCATCTGCCAACGTCCAGACACCGCCAAGGCCAGCGCTCAGGGCAGCTTGGTGTAGTAGACGTGATTGCTGGTCATAAAACGCTAAGCCTTGGTCATCGCCGATATTGACCAACAGGACACCCCGGGGTGACAGATGTTGTATGGCCTGGTTGTAAAATTGTTCGTTGCTCAGGTGTGCGG
>ERZ1032895.59-NODE-59-length-32683-cov-11.715306_pt1 | contig 32683 bp, 26 predicted proteins | sample MGYA00516687_ERZ1032895 | MGnify/ENA primary metagenome ERZ1032895 (study PRJEB33719, sample SAMN04261600) | wastewater metagenome | biome: rural village; feature: latrine urine exit; material: soil | place: El Salvador | collected 2013-01-14 ... | reverse complement strand
GCCAGTGGTTGAGCCGCTCGGCCCAGCGGGCAAGCGTGGCGTTTGAGCACTCGGCCAGCACGCCGTCCTCGCCGTGCCACTCCACCAGCGCCTGGGCCAGGCGTTTCGGCAGCCGCTCGCCGAGCCAGCTGGAAAGCCGCCGTCTTGGCGTCTGCTGGCGAGCCTGGGTCAGGCTTTCCATTGCGTCTTCGCCGGGCAGCAGGTCGATGCCAAGGGCGTCACCTGGCTGCCAGTAGCTGGATATCTGCAGCATCGCCGGCCCCGACAAGCCGCGATGGGTAAACAGCATCGGCTCGCGATATTCTCCCCCACGGCAGCGCACCGTAACCGGATGGCTAAGGCCAGCCAGTGCGGCGGCACGCTCTTTCCACTGCGAGGTCAGCGTAAAGGGCACCAGCGCCGGACGCGTTGCGGTAACCGAGAGCCCGAACTGACGGGCGATGTCATAGCCAAAACCGCTGGCACCCATGGTGGGAATCGACAGGCCACCGCAGGCCACCACCACCGCGCCGGTATCAATGCGCCCCTGGGAGGTCGCCAGGCGCATGCCCTCCCCCTGGCGTTCGATGCCCTCGATACGGGTGTTCAGCGCGATTTCCACGCCGGCCCATTCGCACTCGGTCAGCAATATCGCCAGCAGATCCTTGGCCGAGCCGGCGCAAAACAGCTGGCCCGGGGCTTTCTCCACGTGCTCAAGACCATGACGCTCGACCAGCTCGACAAAGTGCTCGGGCCGATAGCGCTTGAGTGCCGAAATGCAGAAGTGCGGGTTATCGGAAAAGAAATTGGCCGGCCCGGTGGCCAGATTGGTGAAGTTGCAGCGCCCACCGCCGGACATCAGGATTTTCTTGCCGGCCTTGTTGGCATGGTCGATCACCAGCACTCGATGGCCGGCATAGCCCGCCGTCAGCGCACACATCAGCCCCGCCGCGCCGGCGCCAATGACAACCACGTCATGGGTCATGCTGTTCTCCCGAGAGTCGTAGGCATGATGGATATGTCGTTACTGCCGTTGTCGAGGGCGCGCATTCTAGCAGAGTCCGCTGCCGCGCCGCAGTGCTTAGGCTTCAAGGCACGCGCCGAACGATAAACGCTTCTGACAAGCGTCGGGCGGCACACTTGCACTGAATTGCCACGATATTGTCACCATGGCGCCATGGTGGTGCCAGGGGCGGAGCGGTAAGCTAGGCCATAAGTTAGGCCAAGTGAGCAGGACGCTCACGGTTCTCATCTCTGGTTATCACGAGTCCATCATGATCTTGAGTTTCCTTGCGCCCAGGAGTCGGCGCCGTGCCTCTCCGCTGACATTCACGCTGTCGATGCTTCTGCTGTTGCTGCTGGCCGCCCCGCCACTGGCCGCGCAGCCTGCGCCCACACCGGTGATTGGTGCGCGGGTCATGACCACCACCTGGTCAGACCCGCTTGAGGCGCTAGGCACGCTAAAGGCCGAGGAGAGCGTCACGCTCTCTGCCACGGTCACGGCCATCATCGAGGCCATCGAGTTTGAAGGTGGCGAGCATGTCGCCGAGGGCACGCCGCTGGTACGCCTCAACTCCGCCGAGACCCGGGCCGATTTGCGCGCCGCCCAGGCGCTGCGCGATGAGCGCCAGGCAGTGGTCAACCGCCTGGCCCAGCTGCAGAGCCGTAATCTGGCGCCCCGGGCTGAGGTTGAGGACAGCCGCGCCCAGCTGCGCCAGGCCGAGGCCGCGATCGAAGGCCTGCAGGCGCGACTCGATAACTACCGCCTGGACGCCCCGTTCGACGGCGTGGTCGGCTTTCGCGAGCTCAGCGTCGGCACCCTGGTCACCCCGGGCACGGAACTGGCCACCCTCGACAAGCTCGAGCGCATGAAGCTCGATATCCGCCTGCCCGAGCGTGAACTGGGTCAACTGACTCCCGGCACGTCGCTGGAGGCCCACAGCGCAGCCTTCCCCGACACACGGTTTCACGGCAGCATCATCGCCGTGGGCACGCGTGTCGACCCGGTCAGCCGCAGCGTGATGGTGCGCGCCGAGCTGGACAACCCCGAGCGCCGCCTGCGCCCCGGCATGCTGATGGAAGTCAGCATCGAGCGCACGTCGCGACAGAGCCCGACGGTGGCGGAATCGGCGCTGATCCCCGAGGGCCAGCGTCACCATGTGCTGGTGATCGATGAAGCTGACCTGAGCATCGAGCGGCGCGAGATCACGCCGGGCCAGCGCCGCCCGGGAGAAGTGGAAGTCCTTTCGGGCCTCAGCGCAGGCGAGCTGGTAGTCAGTCACGGTGCCGATCGCACCCGTGACGGCGCCACCGTGCGCCTGCTCGGCATCGCCGACGACGAGACCTCGATACGCCAGCTGCTCGAAGCCGGCCGCAGTGAGGATGCCACCTGATGCGGCTGTCTGAAGTTTCCATCAAACGCCCGGTGCTGGCCACGGTGCTGGCCGCCTTGATCGTCGCTTTCGGCATGCTGGCCCTGTCGCGGCTGCCGCTGCAGGAATATCCCTCCATCGATCCGCCCATCGTCAGCATCAGCACCAGCTATCCCGGCGCCTCGGCCAGCGTGGTCGAGAGCCGGATCACCCAGCCGCTGGAGGATCGCATCTCGGGCATTTCCGGCATCGAGGTGATCTCGTCCACCAGCTCCGACGGCAACTCCAATATTGTCGTCGAGTTCACGCTGGGCAAGGACATCGACGCCGCCGCCAACGATATCCGCGACCGCATCTCCGGCTCGCTGCGCACCCTGCCCGATGAGGCCGATCCGCCAGAAGTGCGCAAGGCCGACGCCAGCTCGGACGTGGTGCTGTGGCTCAGCCTGTCGGGTGAGGACTACGACATCGCCGAGCTGACCGACTACGCCGAACGCTACCTGCGCGACAGCCTGTCGGTGCAGGAAGGGGTCTCCCGGGTGATCGTCGGCGGTGGCCATGAATACGCCATGCGCGTATGGATCGACGCCAATGCCCTGGCCGCCCGCGACCTTACGGTGCGCGATATCGAAAACACTCTGCGCCAGGAAAACGTCGAACTGCCCAGCGGCTCCATGGAGTCCGACGACCGTCAGTTCCGACTGCGGCTGCCGCGCAGCTTCAACAACGCGGAGGACTTCCGCCAACTGGCTCTGGCGCGCGACGCCAACGGCTACCTGGTGCGCCTGGGCGATGTGGCACGCATTGAAGTCGGCGCCGTGGAGACGCGTACGCTGTTTCGCGGCAATGGCAAGGCGATGGTTGGCTTAGGGATGATGAAGCAGTCTACCGCCAACGTGCTGGCCATGTCCGAGGCGGTGCGAACCGAGGCCGAGCGCCTCTCCCGCCGACTGCCCGAGGGCATGACGCTGACGATCAACCACGACTCCTCGATCTTTGTCTCCGAGGCGATCACCCAGGTCATCCAGACCCTGATGATTTCCATCGGGCTGGTGGTGGTCGCCATTTTCCTGTTTCTCGGCAACCTGCGCACCACCCTGATACCCGCCGTCACCGTGCCCATTGCGCTGATCGGCACTTTCACCGCGCTGCTGGCCATGGGCTTCACCATCAACCTGCTGACCCTGCTGGCGCTGGTGCTGGCCATCGGGCTGATTGTCGATGACGCCATCGTGATGCTGGAGAATATCCATCGCCGCATGCAGGAGCTGGGAGAAACTGCATTGGTGGCCGCCATGCGCGGCAGCCAAGAGATGGGCTTTGCGGTGATCGCCACCTCGCTGGTGCTGATCGCGGTGTTCGTTCCCCTGGGCTTCATGCAGGGAGACATCGGCCGCCTGTTCTCCGAGTTCGCCATGACCATGGCCGCGGCCGTGGCCATCTCGACCCTGCTGGCGCTGACTCTGACGCCGATGATGGCTTCGAAGATACTCAAGTCCGACCAGAAAGAAGGGGTGATTTCGCGTGGCGTCCACCGGCTGCTGACCCGGTCACGCAACATTTACCGTCGCGCGCTGCTGGTCACCCTGAAGCTGCGCTGGCTGGTGGTGGCAAGCTTCGTTGTGCTGGTGGGCGCCATGGTATGGCTCAACGGCCAGCTGCCCCGGGAGTACACGCCCATGGAAGACCGCGGCAGCTTCTTTATCCTCATCAATGGGCCGCCCGGCGCCACCTACGACTACATGCTCGACTACATGGACGAGGTCGAGGCCCGATTGATGCCGCTGCGCGAGAGTGGAGAGATAGAGCGTATCGTGGTCCGTGCGCCGCGCGGCTGGGGCAATATCGAGAACTACAACGGCGGCTTCGCCATCGTCGGCCTGGCCGACTGGGGCGAGCGCCGCTCGGCCTGGGACATCATGGACGAGGTGCGGGCCAAGCTGAATGACCTGCCCGGTGTCCGCGCTTTCCCGATCATGTTCCGCGGCTTCGGCGGCGGCATGGAGCAGTCGATGCAGTTCGTGCTGGCCGGTGGCACCTACGAAGAACTGGCCGGATGGCGCGACATCCTGATCGAGCATATCCAGCAGGACAACCCGCGTCTGATCAATCCGGACAGCGACTATCAGGAAAAACAGCCCCAGCTGCGGGTAGAGATCGACAAGACCCGCGCCGCGGATCTTGGCGTGACCATCAGCGAGATTGGCAGCACCCTGGAGACGCTGCTTGGGGGGCGCACCGTGACCCGCTTCGTTGAAGGTGGCGAAGAATACGATGTCATCCTCGAAGCCGAACGCGGCAGCCTGCCAAGCCCGGCATCACTGGAAAGCCTGATGGTGCGTTCGGCCCGCTCGGGCAAGCTGGTACCGCTATCGAGCATGGTGACGCTGACCAACTACGCCGGCCCCAGCGACCTCAGCCGCTACAATCGGCTGCGCGCCATCACCATTTCCGCCGACCTGGACGATGATTACCCCTTGGGCGAGGCGCTCGAGTATCTGGAAAACGCCGTGAACGAGCTGCTGCCTGCCGAGGCGCAAACCGACGTGAAAGGGGCGGCACGAGACTATCTCGAAGCCAGCGATGCGACCACCTTCCTGCTGATTCTCGGCGTGCTGGTGGTGTTTCTGGTGCTGGCCGGCCAGTTCGAGAGCTTCGTGCATCCGCTGGTCATCATGCTCACCGTGCCGCTGGCCATGGTCGGCGCCCTGCTCGGACTGCTGCTTACCGGCCAGAGTCTCAATATCTACAGCCAGGTGGGCCTGGTGATGCTGGTGGGCCTGGCAGCCAAGAACGGCATCCTGATCGTCGAGTTCGCCAACCAGCTGCGCGACGCGGGTAGCGAGTTTCATGAGGCCCTGGTCGAGGCATCCGTCACCCGGCTGCGCCCGGTACTGATGACTGCCGCCACCACCATGGCCGGAGCGATTCCGCTGATCATCTCCAGCGGCGCAGGCGCAGAGACTCGGCTCGTGCTGGGCACGGTGATCTTCGGCGGCGTCGCCAGCGCCACCCTGTTCACGCTGTTCGTGGTGCCGGTCGCCTACGACATGCTGGCGCGTCGCACCGGCTCGCCCGGGGCCGTGGCACGTCGCCTGCGAGCCGAGATGGAGGAGACGCCAAGCGCGTAGCGCATCAGACTCATCCAAGATGGTGGCAGGTGTTGGTTGAAAGCGCTGGCTTTTTATCCCGTCAAAACAGCTATGCTGCTAACAGGACGATGAGTTTTCAATACGACGACGAGGAGACAAGGCCATGCTGGATTTGTTGCCTTCTTTTGCACCCCACGTGGTCGCGATGCGAGTCAGCGGCCTGCTGGATATCAAGGATCTTCAGCGCGCTATCGACGCCATCGAAGCAAAGAAGAAGATATACCCGCGTATCAACGTCTATACCGAGCTCGACGACATGCGCTGGATGACCTTTACCGCCTTTCTGCGCGATCTCAGCTACGGGCTGACCCAGTTCGGTGATCTCAACCGCTACTTCCGTGCCGCCGTGCTCAGCGACCGCCACTGGGTTCGTCACCTTACCCAGCTGGAGAGTCACATTCTCAAGCCCATGCAGATTCGCACCTTCCCCACCCGCCAAAAAGCCCTGGCAGTTGAGTGGATCAACCAGCTTCCAGAAATGCCCGACTCGCGTCACGAAGCAGAGCGCCCCATGGACTGAGGCTAATAGCGACTTTAAATGCACAACAGAAAGGGCTAGTCGGCTAGCCCCTTCTTTCATGCGGTTCTCAGGCGCGCTGTAAGCGTTTTGAATTCCATCCAAGTCTACAACTGACAGGTGTTTGGCACGCTGATGGACGCTGCGTCAATCGGTTAGTGAAATGGCAAAATCGACCGGGTTACGCATGGTATTAGCCACTGGTGAATAAAAATTGGCATGCTGAACAATCTCGTCGAGCTCTTCGCGGCTGGCATCACCTTCGATGAGCACCTTGACACGAATGGCCTGAAAGCCCATTTCTGGCGGCAGGTTCTCGGCGCCGCCGGCGCCCCAGGCCGCCGAGTTGCCAATATCACCTTCCAGAAAGAGCTCTAGCCTGGAGAGTTTGACCTGCTTCCAGGTAGCCACTGCGGTGATTCCTACGGCCAGGCAGCCACCCAGGCCCGAGAGCACGATTTCACCCGGTGCCGGGGCAGTGTCCTGGCCGAACAGATGCAGCGGCTCATCAACGACGACCTCATGGCCATTGACATGGCTGATGGTACGGTACTGCCCTTCGGTGACGGTATGTACCTTGTTGGTGCCGCGCATGCCGGGGTTACTGCGGCCTTTCTCGGCAAAAGCTAACAGGCCGTCGCGGTCAATGGGTCGCAGGGTAGCAGTCACTGTCTGGAAGGCTTGGGCTTCAGTACTCATATGAACTCCTTGGAGTGTCGTTGGAAAGAAAAAATATCGGCGGTGGATGTGTCAGGCATCTCTCTGCCAGCCAAAGTGGCGTATCAGCGCGACGAGAATGGCATCCAGGAGGTAGCCGATGATGCCGATCAGCAGCACTAGCGCCGCCAGCATGTCGTAGGCCAGGATGTCGCGGGCATCGTTGATGGCGTACCCCAGCCCGCTGGTCACGCCCAGGTACTCGGCGGGAACCAGCACGATCCAGGCCACGCCCAGCGACAGTCGCAGACCGGCCAGAATATCCGGCGTAATGGCGGGCAGGAGCAGACGTTTCAGACTGCCCCAGGGAGAGGCGCCCAGATTGCGTGCGACCTTGAAATACACCGGATCGATACGCTGCACGGCAAACGCCGTAGAAAACAGAATCGGCCATACTGCGGCCATGAAGATCAGGAAGATGATCGCTCCGTCCCAGGTCGCAAAGGCGAGCACGGCGACCGGCATCCATGCCAGCGGACTGACCATGCGCAGCAGCTGGAACGAAAACCCGGTGATCTGGCGTAGCACGGAAGAAACGCCGATCAGGATACCGACGGGAACCGCCACCAGAGTCGCCCATAGCAGCCCAAAGCCGATACGCTCGAGACTGGGCAGCGCGGCATTAAGCAGCTCACCGGTGACGATCAGTCGCCATGCCTCGGGCAGCGCCTTGGCCGGCGCAAAGCCGGCGAAGGCCTGGGTCGTCGGCTCGTTGGCGATCAGATAGCCACCAACCCACCACACGCCCAACAGCAGGCTCAGCCCCAGCATCGTGTAGCCCAGGTCGCGCAGCCTGGAAAACAGCCAGGACGGGGAAGTTTCTGTACTCATTGCCTGGGCATTCATAAGCTGATTACCTCCTCTCGATCCCAGCGCTGGGAAGGGGGAGTCCCGGGGAGATGCGCCTGGGGGTAGCGTTCCATGGCGCGCCGTACGAAGCGGTAGTCGACCAGATCCTGCGCTACCCAGTCAGGGTCCAGGTTCTGGAGAAAGGTGGTATTGCCGCTGACTTTGGTATGGTTCATGGCGCGCACCAGCTCACTGGTCGCCGACGGATAGGGATAGGGGGCAAAGTCGATACGCCCGGTTTGCCAACTTGCGTGGCGAATAGCTGGCGGATCGGCATAGTCTTCGGCAGCGTAATGGGTCATGGCTTCAATCACGACCTCCGCCGGCATAGGCAAGTACCCTTTTCCGTCCCGGGACAGCAACCGCGCCACCTCTGTCTTGTGCTGCTGGGCATACGCCGAGGCCCGCACCAGGGCGTTGATCACCTTTTGTGTCCATTTCGTGCGCGTGTCGCAGTCGCGTTCGTGCATGCATACGACGCAGCACGGGTGGTTCTTCCACATATCGCCGGTAAAGCGCAACAGCGTGCCCCCGGCCAGCAGCTCACCGGCGGCGTTGAAAGGCTCAGCGACGGTGTAAGCATCGATACGTCCTGCGGCTAGCGCCGGCGGCATTTCCGGCGGGGGCAAGATCAGCAGGTTGACCTGGTGCGAGGCCAGGAGCGCAGACTGGTCCTGAATCACTGCTTCAAGTCCTGCCTGACGCAACGCCATCTGCAGCAGCGTATTGTGGACCGAATACCAGTGGGGAACCGCAATTTGCATACCCCCCAGGTCAGCAAACTCGCGAGCTAGACTGTGCTTCCCGACGACCAGGCCAGAGCCGTTGATATGTGCCCAGGCCACTACCTTCACGGGAAAATCGTTGTTGTAACGCAGCCACACGGGAATCGGGTTGAGCAGGTGCACCAAGTTGAAACGATGGCGGGCAAATCCCTCAACCAGCGGTGCCCAGCCGCGAATCAGCTCGGGCTCAGCCACGGCAAGGCCTTCATCCTCGAAGTAGCCCAGCGCATGGGCCACCAGCAGCGGCGTCGCATCGGTAATCGGCAGGTAGCCGATACGAACGGTCATATCCTCGCTAGGCATATCATCGCCAGCCATGGCGCCGGGCAGCATCCCCGGCAGACTCAGCGCCGTCCCCAGCCCGCCCATAGCGGCCAAGCCATCGAGCACAAAGCGTCGGCGTCCATTGTCTAGCCGGTAGTCTGCCTCCAGATTGGCGCTGTCATTGCAGCCGCAGCCGGGCATTTGATGCAAAGGAGCGCGGGACATGAAACGTGACTCTCCTGGCGTTGGGGCGGGCTAGGCGCTGATCGCAGACGATACGCTGCAGGCCGGGACCGCCGTGCCCGATGACACCGAGTCGTGGAAGCGAGACATCAACTCATCGCGCAGGCCTTTGACGGCCGACGCCTTCGGGTCGCGAGAATACGCCAGGGGCACGTCAAGCAGGCTGCGCAGCGTGCCAGGATTACGCCCCATGACGGCAACCCGGTCAGCCATGATCAGCGCCTCATCGATATCGTGGGTCACCAGCACCAGAGTAATGCCATGGTCATGGGCAATCTGGGTCACTTCATGCTGTAAAGCACGGCGGGTAAAAGCATCCAGTGCGGAGAAAGGTTCATCCAGCAGAATTACCTCGGGGGAGACGGCCAGTGAGCGGGCCAGGGCGACCCGCTGCTGCTGACCGCCGGACAAGTCTTGGGGCTTGGCTCGGCCACGATCTGCCAGGCCCACCAACTCGAGCATTTCAGCAACCTTGGCCTTTAGGCCGCGGGTCTGTCCGGTAAACTCCAGGCCCAGCGCCACATTCTGTTCGACGTTAAGCCAAGGATAGAGCGCCGGGCGCTGGAACATCATGTTCCACTCAGGATGCGGATGCAGCACCCGCTCTCCCTGGATGCGCACACAGCCCCTGCTGGGCTGAGTCAGACCGGCCAGCATATGCAGCAGCGTCGACTTGCCACAGCCGCTTTCACCAATAATCGCCAAGCTCTGACCCGCGGGGATCTCCAGCGAGAAATCACTAATGACCGGAGTCGCCTGCTTGTGAAAGCGATGCGTCAGTTTATCGATCTGGATGCTGACACCCATGGTAAAGCTCCATCTTGTTGTTCATGGCAGACAAGCAGACTAGCCCGCCCATCGCCAAGGAAGGAAAGACCCTTTCCTCACTCTTTTATTCTTTTTTAGAATATAAAATCGCAAACAACAAAACTTAAAGGCATATTCCATATGGTGATTGCCGTAGCAGAAACGGTTATTTTTCATTGCTTATGATTTTTTTTAAGCTGCAAAATAGTTTTTATTTCAAAAGCAGCATCACAGCAGCTGCTCCAGCATATCCCTCACGGAGATTTTCATGGATGCCACTGCAGATATCACCGCAACAGCGCCTGGCGCTTGCACGACTCGACCGGCGGTGGCTCATACACCTGATCTCCAGCAGTTGATTGCTCACGAGCTTGCACCGCACACCCTATCAATTGATCGCCAGGGTTTTTATCCCAGCTCATTCATGCATTCTCTGGGCCAGCATGGCGGTTATTCTCAGCATCTCGCTGGCAACGGCCATCGTTTTGACAGCGCGATTGACACCATGGCCCAGGTATCGCGTGAGTGCATGTCTACCGGTTTCTGTGTGTGGTGCCAGGATGCACTGGGCTGGTATCTGGAAAATGCCGATGAAAACGCGGTGCGTGAACGCTGGCTGCCGCAGATCGCCTCGGGCATTAGATTAGGCGGCACCGGACTATCCAATGCGATGAAGCATGAGGCCGACATTGAGCCGTTGAAGGTGCGCCTGCAGCGGGTAGTCGGCGGCTACATCGCCAATGGCACTCTGCCGTGGGTCTCTAACCTCGCAGCAGAGCATGTGTTTGCCGCGGTGTTTGAGCTTGAAGGCAGCGAGCGCCGAGTCATGGCGCTGACCGAGTGCAACCAGTCCGGTTTTGCGCTCAAGGCCTGCGCCGAATTTATTGCCTTAGAAGGCAGCGGCACCTACGCCTGTCATTTTCGCAACAGCTTTATTCCTGACGACAACGTGATCAGCCACGATGTGGCCCAACTGATCCCGAGCATTCGCAGCGGCTTTGTACTGCTGCAGATGGGCATGGGACTGGGCGTCGTGCAGGCTTGCATCGATATCATGTACGCCACGCGCGAAACTCACCATCACGTCAATGGCTTTCTCGATGAGCAGCCAGAGGCCTTGGAAGAAGAACTCAGCGACGCCCACAAGGCAACCAGGTTGCTGAGCAGCGAAGTGGTCGGTAATCGCTCGGATGCGCTTTTTGCCGACGTGCTGCAGCTACGCGAAGGCAACTCGCACCTGGCGTTGCGCGCCGCGCAGGGCGCCATGCTGCATGCCGGCGCCCGCGGCTATCTCGCCGATGCGCCAGCCCAGCGCAAGCTGAGAGAGGCCTATTTCGTCGCCATAGTGACACCCGCTATCAAGCACATCCGCAAGGAGCTGGCGCGCCTGGAGGCCGCCTGATCGCCATGAGCAAAGACGCCCTTCCCTTCCGCCGCTATCTGTGCATCGTTTGCGGCCTCATCTATGACGAGGCAGAAGGTGACCCCGAAGGAGGCCTGCCTCCAGGCACCCGCTATGAGGACATACCCGACGACTGGACATGTCCCGACTGCGGCGTTGGCAAGGCCGATTTCATGCTGCTGGAAACCGCTCAGGAACAAGCTTCGACGCCTGCCCGACCAAGCGCACCAGCGGCAACCCATGGACTTCCGCAGACACCCGAGCAGGTCGTTATCCTGGGAGGCGGCATGGCTGGCTGGGCGGCCGCCGAAGCGCTGCGCGAACGTGACGTTGACTGCCCGATCGTTCTCGTCACCCACTGCGCCGCAGACGTCTACCCCAAACCCCAGCTGTCCAGCGCGGCAGCGCGCGGCAAGACGCCGGAGGCGCTGATTACCCATCGCGGTAACGAACAGGCCAAGCGCCTGAGATTATCGCTAGTCGCGCATACCCGGGTGCTGGACATCGACCGCCAGCGCCAGCGCCTGATCACACCGCGCGGCGGGCTGCCCTACGCGCGCCTGGTGCTGGCGCTGGGGGGGCACCAGCCACGCCCTGCCTTGGCCGGCAACGCCTCAGAGCGCGTGCTTCAGGTCAATGATCTGGCAGACTACCGCCGCCTGCGTGCGCGCACCGATGCTCTGGGCTCGGCGCGCGTGGTGATCCTGGGCGCGGGCTTGATCGGCTGCGAATTCGCCGATGATCTGAGCGCGGCGGGACATCGCGTCACCCTGGTCGATCAGGCAGCGCAGCCGCTATCCAAACTGCTGCCGCCGCCGCTTGCCGAGCGCCTTGCAAGTGCCCTGCGCCAGCGTCAGGTGGCGCTGCACACCAGCAGCACGCTCAGCGAGCTGCGCTATATAGACGGCATGGGCGGCGAAAGAAAAACGCTGCAGGCGACGCTCAGCAACGGTGAAGAAGTTGTCGCCGATGTGGTGGTCAGCGCCTTGGGACTCAAGGCCAACACGCAGCTGGCCAAGCAGGCGGGCTTGAGCATCGACAGCGGCATCCTGGTGGATGATCAGCTGAGAACCACGGACCCTAGTATATTCGCGCTGGGTGACTGCATCGAACACCGTGGGCGACTAACGCCTTACGTGCAGCCGCTGCGCGCCCAGGCGAAGGTGCTCGGAGCCGTTCTGGCCGGGCACGAAGCGCACTATTCAGGCCACAACTCGGCCATTGTGATCAAGACACCATGCTTGCCGCTGGCCGTTTACCCGCCGCTGGTACCCGGCGAGTGGATATCACAGAGTGACGATAATGACACCTATATCCACTACAGCGGTCGCGACATGACCGGCTTTTCTCTAGCGGGCGCCGCCGCTTCAGACGTACGCAACTTTGAGGCTCAACTGGCCCGGAAAAGCTGAGCCACACGCCCACCCATCCCTGATCAGCGACACTCTCTGTCATCCAACATGGCTGGGGTTGTACTTATTAATTAAGCAACCAAATAGGTCATCCTGACCTCTATGATTATCGCCAGCGCAACACTGGCGCAGATGTATGAATCTGCTGGTGCTGCGCTGACTCGCGCCGGTCTTTCGACCGGCGGCGGTACATCCTTGTACCGCTCAGCTATATCTAAACATCATCCTATAAGCATCGTCGATTCAAGAGACGTTTACCTTACGCCGCAGTGACGTAGCGCAGAATCTCGACCACCTGTTCGGTGGTAGTGGCCCAGGCCATGGCGTCAGCATCGACTTCCTTGAGAGGGTGAACGATATCTTCGGCATGCAGGGTCACGTAGGGCTTGTCCAGGGCCGAGCAATAGCCGGCATCAAAGGCCGCGTTCCACTGCTTGTACTTGTCGCCGAAGCGCACCACCACCAGGTCGCTCTGCTCGATCAGCGTTCGGGTACGAATGGCGTTGACCTTCGCGGACTTGTGGTCACGCCAGAACTGCTGGCTTTCCTCGCCCAGCATGTCGCCGGCGGCATCGCTGGCGTCGTGGTCGGTCACCGGCGAGGTGAAGACGATATCCAGCCCGGCGGCCTCGGCGCCACGGCGAATCTCGTCGCGCCAGTCGGTATGAATCTCACCAGAAAGGTAAACGTAAAAGCTCATGGCAGCCTCCAGACAATGAAACATGGACCTCTATCATAACCGCATCAGCATTTTATGGAAACCATTTCCAAATTTTTAACCCGAGTCTTTAACCCAAGTCCATTGATCGCCTTATGCCAATCCACCTTGGGTTTATGACCAGGCCGTCACTCAAAGCCGACAAGGGAACCATCGCCCACAGCGCTAATCAACAACAAAGATGAATTATTAGCCCTATAGTCATAAAGGTAACGGCATGAACCTCCTGCTCTGACCTGCGCGAGACCCGCGTGACAACAGCCACGGGGTTTCAAGGAGATGCTCTGAATGATGTTACCAACACGCTTGCTGGCTGGCATGCTAGGAAGTTTGGTGGCGTTCGACGCCACCGCCGAGATCAGCGAAAAAGCGCTGTTCGACGAGATCATCGAGCGAGCCGAACGTATCGCCGCCGCGTCCTACTCGCCCCCTGGCAACACCCTGCCAGCGCAGCTTGCCGACCTCGACTACGACACCTACCGACAGATCCGTTTTCGTCCCGACCAGGCCCTGTGGCGCGACGACGACCACTTGTTCGAGGTTCAACTGTTTCATCCCGGCTTTCTCTATGACCAGACGGTCAGCCTCAATCTCGTCGATAGCCAGGGTAATGTGCAGCATCTGCCGTTCGAGTCGTCACGCTTTCGCTATGACGACAACGCGGCTCCCCTGGCCGACCTCACCACCGATGACCTGGGCTACGCCGGCTTTCGGCTTCACTACCCGCTGAACAGCAGCGAGTACAACGACGAGTTCATGGTCTTTCTCGGCGCGTCCTATTTCCGCATGGTGGGGCGCGATCAGTCCTACGGGCTCTCGACCCGCGGGCTGGCTATCGATACTGCCGAGCCTCAGGGCGAGGAGTTTCCCGCGTTTCGCGAGTTCTGGCTGGTCGAGCCCGAGCCCGGCGCCAGCGAGATCACCATCTATGCGCTGCTCGACAGCCCCTCGCTTGCCGGCGCCTACCGTTTCGATATTCGCCCGGGACGGCACACTGAGGTCGACACCGAGGCGCAGCTGTTCGCCCGTGAGAATATCTCCAAGCTCGGCATCGCACCCCTGACCAGCATGTTCATGCACGGCGAGCTCGGCAACGTGCCGGTCGATGACTACCGGCCGCGCGTTCACGACTCCAGCGGTCTTGCCATGCTCACCGGCGCCGGCGAGTGGATCTGGCGTCCGCTGACCAACCCGGCCAAGCTGCACGTTTCACGCCTGCAGGACGAGGCACCACGCGGCTTTGGCCTGCTCCAGCGGCCCCGTGACTTTGATGCCTACCTGGATGCCGAAGCCCGCTACGAGCGGCGCCCCAGCCAGTGGGTCGAGCCGCTGGACGACTGGGGCAAGGGCAGCGTAGAGCTGATCGAGATTCCCACCGACAGCGAGACCAACGACAACATCAGCGCCTACTGGGTGCCTGAAGCGCCAATGGAGGCCGGCCAGTCGCGTCATTTTCGCTATCGGCTGACGACCCTGGACGAGCAACTGCCCGACCAGCAGCAGGCGCATGTTGTGCGTACCCGCCAAGGCTGGGGGGCGGTTCCCGGCCAGGACAACCCGCCACCGCCGCGGCTTCGCCAGTTCATCGTCGACTTCAAGGGGCCTGCTCTCGAAGGGCTCGCCGCCGATCAGCCGCTGACGCCACGCATCAGCACCTCGAACGGCGAGATCATCGAGCCGCGTGTCCAGCAGCTGCCCGACGGCGACACCTGGCGCGTGAGCTTTCGCCTGAGCCCCAAGGACAAGCTTCCGGCCGATATGCGCCTGGCGCTGACCCTGAACGACCAGGTGCTGAGCGAAACCTGGAACCTGGTGTGGTATCCCGATGAGCGCCGCTGAGCCCGACCCGACTCCGCTGCCGACAGCCAAGCCGGCAGCAAAACCTCTGCCCTGGCGGCGCACGCGCCGCTGGGGATTCGCGCTGCTGGTGGCGGCAAGCACGGCGCTGGGTGCCTGGACCATGTTTCGCATTCTGCATGCCGGCGGGTTTACTCCGCTGGAGCTGCTGATCCAGGTGCTGTTCACCATCACCTTCGGCTGGATCGTGATCGCCTTCTGGAGCGGGCTGATCGGTTTCATTCTCGCCCTGCTCGAGCGTGACCCGCTGACGTTGACCAAATGTTCTCAGCACCGAGACCACACTGCCAGGCACCCGGCCAATTCGCATACCGTGCTCGCCGTGCCGATCCACAATGAAGACGTGGAGCGCGTGGTCGCGGGGCTCGAAGCCACCTGTCTCGATCTGCCGTCCGATACCGGCCAGCGGACCATCGAGGTTTTCGTGCTCAGCGACAGCACCGATGCCAGCGTGGTTGACCAGGAGCGCGTTGCCATGGCCGCCCTGCAGCAGCGGCTCGCGGGCCACTGTCGACTTCACTATCGCCACCGCGATAGCAACGAAGGCCGCAAGGCCGGTAATCTCGGCGAGTTCTGCCAGCGCTGGGGCAGCCACTATGACTTCATGGTGGTGCTCGATGCCGACAGCATGATGAGCGGCGACTGCGTGCTCGCGCTGATCGAAGCCATCGAGAACGAACCCAACGTCGGACTCATCCAGACAGTGCCGATTCCGGTACATCAGGACAGCCTGTTTGGCCGTGCCAACCAGTTCGCCGCCGAGCTCTACTCGCCGCTGCTGGCCACCGGCATGAGCTTCTGGCAGGCCGATGCGGCCAACTACTTCGGCCACAATGCCATCATCCGGGTCGCGGCCTTCACCGACCACTGCGGGCTGCCGCTGCTGCCGGGCAAGCCGCCGCTGGGCGGCGAGATTCTCAGCCACGACTTCGTCGAAGCCGCGCTGCTGCGCCGCGCCGGCTGGGAGGTGCGCCTGCGCCCGGACCTGCGCGGCAGCTTCGAGGAAATGCCCAGCCATATTCTCGACTATGCCAAGCGCGATCGCCGCTGGGTGCAGGGCAACCTTCAGCATCTGCGCCTGCTCGGCGGTCGCGGCCTGCACCCGCTCAGCCGGGTACACTTCCTGTGCGGCGCGCTGGCCTATCTGTCGTCGCTGATCTGGCTGGCCATCCTGACGGTCAGCACCGCTGACGCCCTCATCCGCGCGCTGGTCGAGCCCAACTTCTTTACCGCCGACGCCCAGCTGTTCCCCAACTGGCCGATCGCACCGCCGGCGCTCATCATGCCGCTGCTCGGCGGCACCCTGGCCCTGCTGCTGATGCCCAAGCTGCTGGGATGGCTGCTGGCACTGCGCCAAGCACCCGAGGCCTTCGGCGGCCGTGCCCGGCTCACTGCAAGCACTCTGCTGGAGGCGCTGTTTGCCGCTCTGATCGCGCCGCTGATGATGGTCTTTCATAGCCGCTTCGTGATCGAGATTCTCTCGGGACGCAGCGTGGCCTGGAACCCTCAGTCCCGAGCAGGCCGCGCGCTGAGCTGGCGCGAGTCGCTGCGTCATACCTGGCCGGCCATGCTCGGCGGTGCCCTCTGGGGCGGCGTGACCTGGTTCTACACGACGACTTTCTTCTGGTGGCTGACGCCGGTCTGGCTGGGACTGCTGATCGCCCCGGCGCTGGTGCGCTGGAGCAGCAGCCTCAAGATTGGCCGTGGCCTTCGTGAACGCGGCCTGTTGCTGGTGCCGTCGGAGGTCGCGCCGCCGGGGGTGTTGAAAAAGGTGAGGCGGATGCAAGAGCGGGAGCGGCAACAAGAGCACGCGCCTCACCAGTCACAAACGCAAAGCGACGCTAACAGCCCCGACGCCCCGCCACCAGTGCGCTTGCGCGACATGCCAGTGCAGTCCTTTTCGCGAGGCTCGCTTCTCGACACGCCAAGCGCCAAGCCCAGCGTCGCCAGGACTGGGGCTGTTACTGACGAACCGAACTGATAGACTCTAGGCTCGCTTGACGGGGTGCCGGTGAAACCGGCTGAGATGGCGCAGGCTCGAGATATCGTGGAGATATCCGAAACTCTAGCGCTGGTCCCGTAGAACCTGATCCGGGTGAGTGCGGCCAAGGCCACACGTGAACCGGCGTAGGGAATCAGGCGGCAGGCTCGGCATGCAGGACTCATTTTATTCGCCCGCGCCTTCTCCCTTCTGTCCTCGCCCTTCTCGCTCCTCGCCTTCACGCACTCCGGATTTCTTGGCTAGTTTTGCCTGGTTAACTTGCCCAATGACCGGAGATATCATGAGCTATCGTTTTACCGACCTGACCGATGCCTGCGCCCAGGAATGGCGTGACTATATCGAGCACGACTTCGTGCGCCAGCTGGCCGCCGGCACTCTGGAAGACGACGCCTTTCGCCACTATCTCAAGCAGGACTATCTGTTTCTGATGCACTTCGGGCGCGCCTATGCGCTGGCCGTCTACAAGAGCCGCGACATGGCCGAGCTGCGCCACAGCATGGAAGGCCTCAAGACCATCATCGACGTCGAACTCGGCCTCCACATCGATTACTGCCGCGAGTGGGGCATCTCCGAGGGCGACCTGGCCGACCTGCCGGAAGCCCGCGCCACCATGGCCTACACCCGCTACGTGCTGGACACCGGCAACCGCGGCGATTTGCTCGACATGCACGTGGCACTCGCTCCCTGCCTGGTCGGCTACGGCGTCATCTCACAGTGGCAGGCCAAGCAGTCCTTCACCGTACGCGGCGACACCAACCCCTTTGACAAGTGGCTTCAGATGTATGAAAGCGACGCCTTCCAGGGCGCGATGCGCGATGAAATCGCCTGGCTCGATGCCCGCCTGGCCGACGTGACGCCTGAGCGTTTTGCCCAGCTGACCACCATCTTCCGCGATGCGACTCGTCTGGAAATCGACTTCTGGCAGATGGGGCTCGATCGCGCCGACTAAGCCAGCAGAGCCCGAAAGACACAACGCCCCCGCCGCAGCTCATTCACCATTCATGAGCGCGACGGGGGCGTTGCTTATCCTGGCTGGCTGCCACGAATGGCTGCAGCTTAGGAAGCGCTGAAGAAATCGCCGAGCGGCTCAAGCACAAGGCGCACGATGCGCAGGAACCGGAGCCTATGCGGTATAGGTGAGGATTCCGAGCATCGCGCAACGCAGTGATTGAGCCGCGCAGGCATTTATTCAGTGTTTTCTTAGAAGCGGTAGCGCAGACCCACACTTGCCGCATCGAAGTTATAGTCCGTCTCATCCAGGTAGCGCATGTAATCGGCACCTAGTGCCAGCTGCGGCGTCAGGTCGAACTCGAGCCCAGCACCGTAAGAAAAGTCGCTGTCACTGTCAAAGTCGAGGTCTACCTTGGTGAAGCCGGCCAGGCCATAGAACCGGAACTGATCGGTCACCGGCAGAATCCCCTTGCCGTAGATACCGGCCAGATAATCCAGCTCGGCACGACCGTCCGAACCGCCGGTACCCAGGTGGGCCTCCACGCCGAGATACTCATTGAACTGGGCCCCACCGCGCACGCGCAAACCAACGCTATCGCGATCAGAGCCGCGTTTATTGTCAAGCTCCCAGAACATGGCGTCACCGCCAAGGTAAAGCTGGGGCGAGCTGACCTGCTGGGCCTGGGCGGCAGTTACCATACCGGCGGCGAGCAGAGCAGAAGTCACGGCGGCAATAGTCAGACGTTTCATGTCATTCTCCTATTAAAAAACACTGTTTCCTAACACCTCTTACTGTGGGGCCAGCGGTTCACGATCTCAAGGGGGAAGCATGCTAATGCTCATCACGCCTGTTCCCTATAAGAGACAGCAATACCGGCAAGGCTGACTCAACCACGCCGTGACAGCCCCAGCAGCACAATGCCGCTCAGCACCATCGCGCCGCCGACGAGTTGGGTACTGGTAAGCACCTGCCCCAGCACCAGGTACCCCAGCACCAGCGCCGCGACTGGCTCTGTGTTCATGGCCGGCGCGTTGCGCGCCATGTCGAGCCGCGGCAGACAAATAAACAGCACCGAGAAGGCCACGCCGTAGAGCAGCGCCAGCGTGGCGAGACTCCACCAGCCCAAGGCTGATTCGGGCATTGCCATGCCGCCTGGCACCAGCCCTGCCCCCCCAGCCAGCACCATCGCCAGCAGCACCGTGGCCATGGTCAGCAGGCTTCTAAAGGTGTTACCAACCCCGCTAAGCCGATGCTCGGTGATCCATAGCGCACCGGAATAGGCTGCCGCCGCCGCCAGACCAAGGCCGACACCGCTCAGCCAGTCGGGCCCCATGGCTTCGGGGCTGGCCAGCCACACCGGCACTTCGAGCACCACCACAAGGCCGACCAGAATAATTGCCATGATCAGCGCCGCTCGCCCACTTGGTCTCTGTCCTCCCAGGGCCCAGCTCAGCAGCGCCAGCTGAATCGGAAAAGTATTCATCAACAGCAGCGCCACCACCACGGGAATCCGCGCCACCGCCGAATACAGGCACAGGCTCTGAATGGCGATCAATAGCCCGGCCAGCAGCTGCCACGGGCGACTGGCTGCCGGCAGTGCCAATCGCTTACGCTGCGCGATGACCAGGCAACCCAGTACCGCCACCGCCACGCCAGAGCGCACCACAATCGCCAGCAGCAGCCCCGTGCCATCATCGAAGGTGACCCGCGCCGCCACATGGTTACCGGCAAACATCGTCGCCACCCCCATCAGCAGCAACAGAGCCAGCGGACGAGGCATGAAACGCGGGGCCGCCAAGGCGGCAGAGAGTTGGGACATGAATCACTTCCGTGCAGGGTGTGGCAAAGTGGCAAACAGGCGGACTCATTGTTCAAACAGAACCAAATCGCTATCCGCTCCTGGCCATACTAGCCGAAAGCCTTGACTGATCCATCGAGTCAGGTGAAAGCGGTGGCGGTGGGCGCAGCGACTCTTGCTCGATTCTTGCTTGATCCCATACGCTTGATTCAAGTCAATGCGAGCGGCACTTGTCTTATTCTTTCGTCGAATCCGTGCTAGCGTCTCGCCTTTACCGTCGCCGCGTGCGGCACGTTTTGAATCAAGAGGCTGTCATGGGTGATTCGATCCTGGTGATCAACTGCGGCTCGTCATCGGTCAAGTACGCTCTGGTGCCGAGTGACCCCGCCCAGCCGCGTATTTCCGGAAAGGCTGAGCGTCTCGGGGGCAATGAGGCACGACTGGAGGGTACTGATGCCAACGGCGAATCCTTTTCCCACTCGCTTGACGGCGCCAACCACCTTGAAGCCATGCGCGCGATTCTCGATCTGCTGGCCGACCAGCCACTGCTGGCCGTGGGTCATCGCATCGTTCACGGCGGTGAGCGCTTCACCAAGGCGGCCAGCATCACCCCGGCGGTCATTCGCGCCATCGAAGCCATGGGCGAACTGGCGCCGCTGCATAACCCAGCCAATCTGATCGGGGTTCAAGCCACCCAGCAGCTGTACCCCGAGCTTCCCCAGGTCGCGGTGTTCGATACCGCCTTTCACCAGACGCTGCCACCCAAGGCCTATCGCTACGCAATCCCCATCCGTCTCTATCGTCAGCAGGGCATTCGTCGCTATGGCTTCCACGGCAGCAGCCACGCCTACGTCAGCCAGCGGGTCGATTCCCTCAGTGAGCGCTCCCACGGAGGCTGGCTGATCGCTCATCTGGGCAACGGCTGCTCCACCTGTGCGGTGTGGCAAGGCGAAAGCGTGGACACCAGCATGGGGCTCACACCTCTGGAAGGCGTGGTGATGGGCACCCGCAGCGGCGATGTGGACCCCGGCCTGCATGCCCATCTGGGGCGGCTGGGCTGGAGTCTGGAAGCCATCGACAACCTGCTCAACAAGCACAGCGGCCTGCTGGGACTCTCGGGGCTTTCCAACGACATGCGCACCCTCGAGCAGGCCGCCTCCGAGCGCCATGAGGGCGCCACCCTGGCCATTGAGGTGTTCTGCTACCGACTGGCCAAGTCGCTGGCCGCGCTCAGCTGCGCCCTGCCGCGTCTCGACGGCATCGTCTTCACCGGCGGTATCGGCGAGAACGCCCCGTCGATACGCGCCCGAGTGGTCGAAAGCCTGCCGCACTTCGGCCTGCGCCTGTCGGGCAGCGCCAATGCCGAGACCGTGGGTGGCAAGGAAGGCCGCATCGACACGGGCGAGCCAGAACGCCCCGAGGTCTGGATCATTCCCACCGACGAAGAAAGCTACATTGCTGATGAAACCCGCCGTCTGCTGGAGAACAAACAATGACATCCCCCCGCACCCTGCTGATGGTGCCCACTGACGGTGGCGTCGGCCTGACCTCGGCCTGCCTGGGTCTGCTGCGCGGCCTCGATACCCTGGGCGTCAAGACCGGCTTTCTCAAGCCCTTCCGCCAGGACGACGACGGCCAGCCGCTTGATCGCAGCTCGGCGCTGATTGCCGGCACCATGGGCCTGTCGCCGCCCACACCAATGCTCCGGGCCGAGCTTGAACACCTGTTGGCCGACAACCGCATCGCCGAATTGATGGAGTCTGCCGTGGTGCGCAGTGCTCAGCTGAGCCGCGGCGACGAGCCGCCGGCCCTGGTGGTGGTGGAAGGGCTGGCGCCGAGTGCCGATACCAGCTATGCCGCCAACCTCAACGCCCAGCTGGCTCGGGCGCTGGATGCCAGCATCATCCTGGTAGCCAGCGGCGAGAACGACGACACGGCAAACCTGCTGGAGCAGATCGACATGCAGGTTCAGGCCTTCGGTGGTCGCCACACGCGCCGGGTGCTGGGCTGCATGCTGATGCGCTTGCCGGTGGCGTCGTCGCAGCACCAGGCCAGTCTCGCCGCGCCCGAAGCTACCGCCGAATCGGGTCAGCAGGTGCTGAGCCGCTGGCAGCAGCATCTGGCACCTCTCGAGGAAGCCGGACTCAAGCTGATCGCCGCCGTGCCCTGGCAGGACAGCCTGAGCGTGCCACGCACCCTGGATATCGCCCGCGCCCTTGGCGCCCGCTGCCTCAGTGAAGGTGAGCTGGCCAGCCGCCGGGTGCTGGGCACCAGCCTGTGCGCCCGCAGTGCGGCCCACACCCTGCACGCCTTCCAGCCCGGCCGCTTGATCGTGACGCCGGGCGACCGCGACGACACCCTGCTGGCCGCGGCACTGGCTACCCTCAGCGGCGTAGAGCTGTCAGGCATTCTGCTGACCCACAGCGAACCGCCGAATCAGGCCATGATCGACTTCTGCCGCCCCGCGCTGGAAACCGGCCTGCCGGTACTGGCGGTGGATCACGACAGCTTCACCACCGCGCGCAAGCTCGACCGCATGTGTACCGATATCCCGGTGGACGATGAGGAACGCGCCGAGCAGACCACGCGCTTCGTGGCCTCCCACCTGGATCTGGAGTGGCTGCGCGAGACCGTCAGCCGCGGCGTGCCTAAACGTCTTTCTCCGGCCGCTTTCCGTCATCGACTGGTGGAAATGGCCGCCCAGACTCGCCGGCGAATCGTGCTGCCGGAAGGCGATGAGCCGCGTACGGTGGAAGCGGCGGTGATCTGCCAGCGCCGCGGCATTGCCGACTGCGTGCTGCTGGGCCAGCGCGAGGCCATCGAAGCGGTGGCCACCAAGCGCGGACTGACGCTTCCCGACGAGCTGACCATCATCGACCCCAGCGACGTGCGGCAGCGCTATGTGGCTCCCATGGTGGCGCTGCGCGGTGACCGGCTCAACGAACTCACCGCCAAGGCTCAGCTGCAAGACAGCGTGGTGCTGGGCACCATGATGCTGGCCGAAGGTGAGGTCGACGGTCTGGTCTCCGGTGCCGTGCACACCACCGCCAACACCGTGCGCCCCGCCTTCCAGCTGATCAAGACGGCACCCGGCTACAGCCAGGTGTCGTCGATCTTTTTCATGCTGCTGCCGGACCAGGTGGTGGTATATGGCGACTGTGCGGTCATACCCGACCCCGACGCCGAAACGCTGGCCGAAATCGCCATTCAGAGTGCGCACTCCGCCGCCGCTTTTGGTATCGAGCCGCGGGTCGCCATGATCAGCTATTCCACCGGCCAGTCCGGCACCGGCAGTGATGTGGTAAAAGTGCGCGAAGCCACCCGCATCGCCCGTGAGCGGGCGCCCGAGCTGATCATCGACGGTCCCTTGCAATACGACGCCGCTGCCATCGAAAGCGTGGGTCGCCAGAAGGCACCCGACTCGCCGGTGGCCGGTCGCGCCACGGTGTTCGTGTTCCCCGACCTGAACACCGGCAACACCACCTACAAGGCGGTTCAGCGCAGCGCCAACTGCGTCAGCGTGGGGCCGATGTTGCAGGGGCTCAACAAGCCGGTCAACGATCTGTCTCGCGGCGCGCTAGTCGACGATATCGTCTACACCATCGCGCTGACCGCCATTCAGGCCGGCCAGCCCTAGGAGCTAATCGAACCAGCAAAGAACGGGGGCCAACAGAAACCACCCTGTTGGCCTGCCGCTTGCCTGCCTTGCTGGCTTGGCGCAGTACAAAAGCATATGCTCTGAAGATTCACCTCAGGCCCGAATGACAATTGGAGAAACACATGGCCAGCTTGCTTCCCGATGTGGACCCCGAGGGTCTGCTGGAATACTCGGTGGTATACACCGACCGTGCCCTCAATCACATGTCGCCCAAATTTCAGAGCGTGATGCGCGATATTTCCGCCACGCTGAAAGACGTCTATCGCGCCCATTCTGCAGTCATCCTGCCGGGCAGCGGCACCTATGCCATGGAGGCCGCTGCCCGGCAGTTCGCGCGTAATCGGAACTGCCTGATCATTCGCAACGGCTGGTTCAGCTATCGCTGGAGCCAGATCCTCGAAATGGGCAGGATTCCGCACGAGATCAATGTCCGAAAGGCACGACGTCTGGACGAAGACGACCCCACTTCGCCCTTCACGCCCCCTGATCTCGACGATGTGCTCGACGCCATCCGCGATCAGCAGCCAGATATCGTGTTCGCGCCCCATGTGGAAACCGCCTCGGGCATCAAGCTGCCCGACGATTACCTGCGCAAGGTTGCCGAGGCGATTCACGAGCAGAACGGCCTGCTGGTACTTGACTGCATCGCCTCAGGCACCGACTGGGTCGACATGCAGGATCTCGGCATCGACGTGCTGATCAGCGCCCCTCAAAAAGGCTGGAGCGGCTCACCCGGCTGCGGCATGGTCATGCTGTCGCGCCAGGCGCGTGAAATCATCGAAGAGACCACCAGCGACAGCTTTGCCATTGATCTGAAGAAGTGGCTGACGATCATGGAGACCTACGAGGGCGGCGGCCATGCCTACCACGCCACGCTGCCCACCGACGGACTGCGTCGGCTACACGGCGTGATGGCCGAAACTGAAGCCTACGGCTTTGACAAGGTGCGCGACGAACAGCTGGAGCTGGGCCGTCGGGTACGCGAGCTGCTGGCCAGCCGCGGCTACCCGAGCGTGGCAGCGCCCGGCTTTGAAGCTCCCGGCGTGGTCGTCAGCTATACCGACAACCCTGGCCTGGTCAGCGCCTTCGCCGACGCCGGCCTGCAGGTTGCCGCTGGCGTACCGCTGATGTGTGATGAAGGCGAAGACTTCCAGACCTTCCGCATCGGCCTGTTCGGACTGGACAAGCTGCACAATATCGACCGCTGCATCGAGCAGCTCAGCACCGCGCTGGATCGCATTCAGGCCCCTGCAGCCGAGGACTGAAGCGTGTTTGTTCCATGCTAGAACCGTGATTGAACTGGCCGGAGCAGTACTCACCGCTCCGGCCAGTTTTTTTGCAGGTATCACTCTTGATACAAGCTCTGGCCGGTCTCACTTACTGGCCACTGCGCGCAGCGGCGTTTTCCCTGGACTCTTGCTCTTCCTTTCTCTCTTCTTTACTTGCTTGCCTGTCCTCTTCTTCTTTTTTCTTCTCTTTCTCCTCGGCCAGCTGCAGGCGCATGATGCCCGAACGGCTGACCACCACCTTCCAACGCTGCAACACCGCTGGTCCGTCACTTTCACGGTCGCGGATCACCAGCTGCATCATGTGGTTGCGTTCCACTACCTCGTGGGAAATCCGTCCCTTGCCGTCCAGGCCATACACATGCTGGTTAGCGCTCACCATCAGTTGAATGATCGGCGAAAGGTCCAGGGTCAGGTTCTCGCGGGTCCTGTCATAACCACTGAGGAAGCGCGTGGGCGACATCTTCGAGCGCGAGCGGTAGTGCAATACCGTCTCGCCGCGCCACTCGGTCCCCCCTCCCCTGAGCTGGCGAAGCTCGGCATCCAATGAATCGAAGCTGCGATAGTCAAACCACTCCAGCTGACGCCCCACCGGCGTCTGACTGTTGGGGTCCTTGTACAGCCGCCGCCAGCGCGGCCGCCCACGCCTGAGCCAGCGCCACAGCGTCGAACGCAGGTCGTCCTTGAATACCTCGCGCATCGCATAGATCAGTGCCAGCGCCAGCACAAACATCGCCGTCAGATCGCCCAGCATCTGCCGTGCGCGTACCAGGCCCAGGGTAACGACCACCATCACCAGCGCCGTCGCCGCGGCCTTGACCACCCGCTGTTCGATGCCGCCCAGGGTCTGCTGACGCTGCTTGAGCGTGACCGGATGCTCGATCAGCAACCGCAACAGGCGCATGCGATTGGAGATTCGCGCCGGATCATCCACCACCGACGGCGGGTTGTAGCGCAGCTCCTCACGATAGGCATTTTCCTCACGGCATAGCGTGATCAGTTCTTCTCGGCTGGCGCCTAGCTCGCCCTCACCTGGCAACTGCGCCACTACCGCAAGCAGCTGCTGCTCCGTCTGCCACGACAGGTAATTGTCGATATTGACGAAATGATCGCGCAGCGTACGCTCGTCATGGGTCTGGCGGCGCATCCGCCGCAGGATGCCGCGCGACAGCATTACCGTGTCCTTGAGCTGAGCGGCCAGCTCCTGACGCGCCTCCTCCAGCTCTTCGTGGGCCTGGGCGGTCTGCTCTTCCTCGGGCCTGCGCATCAGCCGCCTGGAGCGCTTGCGCAGCTGACGGGCCTGCCCCAGCAGCGAGCGGTTCGCTTCTTCCAGCGCCATGACATACTGATGCGCATACAGGCTCAGGCTCAGGCGAAACTGATCGACATCCAGCCGCGCACCGGCCAGCCGGCTCATCACCAGCGGCAAGCGGTGGCGCTCACTGTAGTAAGTGCGCTTGATCTGAATTACCCGGTGGTAGAACGCTTCCTCGGACATCAGCTGAGTCGTCAGCCCCAGCTCAGCAGGCAGAAACAGCACGACATCCAGATGATGAGAGCGACCCTCGGTCAGTACCCGCGCAATACGCAGATGGGAATTATCCTTGATGGTTACGTTGGCCACGGGTGCTCGCTTGATGACGGTACTAGACAGGTGTTAATTAGTGCAGCACAAAGCGTGCCAGCTTTGGAACGTTAGCACGGTGAATCCCAGGCGTCAGCCGAGAGCAATGCGGGACGACCCTTGGGCCGTCCCGCATTTTATCCTGAATGAATCAAGCCGATTTAACGGCGATGGTTCAGTATCCGCCCATGCCCCGCGGCATGAAGCCCAGGTGGTTGGTCACCTGCTTGACGCCTGGGGTGTTCTCGGCAGCCACTTGCACCGCCCAGCGCTGCTCCTTGTTTTCCACCAGCCCCCAGAGCTGAACATGGCCATCGGCAACGATGATGTTGAGACGCTCACCCACCAGACCAGTGATTGTCTTCAACTCCTTGTAGATGGCCTTGCGGATGCTGCGGTCATCAGCGCTGGCTTCAATATCGGGCTCGGCAGTGGCGAAGCCGCGCAGCAGGTTGGAACGGCTGATGATGCCCACCAGTCGACCGTCGCGCACCACCGGCACCCGCTTGATGCGATGCTTCTCCAGCAGGCTCGCAATGCGATACAGCGGCTCATCCTCGTTCACGGTGAGCGGGTCGGGCGTCATGACTTGACCGGCGTGTCGACCGTGAGTCTTCACGTAATCGACCACGTTGGTGCCAGAAAACAGCTTGAGCCACCAGGACCCGCGGCTATCGTCATCGTTTTCGATACGGCGTATCAGATCGCCTTCGCTCACAATACCCAGGACATGCTGTTCGCTATCCACCACGGGTACCGCACTGATACCGTGTTCGACAAGGAGATTGGCAATCTCGCGAACTTCGCTTTCAGGAGTGACGGTGATCACATCGGTTGTCATGACATCGGCGGCGCGCATGGACTACCTCCAGAGCTAACGGAATAAAAAACCGGCTTTTACTAGAAACGGGCCGTACTGAAACATCGGGCCCTGCAGCGACCAAGCCCGTGTCATTACTGACCATTATCTTCAAGATAGCAATATCAGATGAAAATCTCATTGATCAACAACAGTTTTCGGAGCTTGACATGCGCGATCTGCAACAATCTGCCCGCCTTGCCCTGGCCTGCATGGACCTGACCAACCTCAACGACGACGATACTGATATCCACATAGAAGCCCTCTGCCGCCATGCCAGAACGCCACGGGGCAACACTGCGGCGGTGTGCGTTTACCCCGCTTACGTGGTGACCGCACGCCACGCCCTGAACAATCCCAACGCAGGCAGCGCCAGCCCCGTAAAGGTCGCCACGGTAACCAACTTCCCCCATGGCAACGACGACCCCATGGCCGCTGCCCGGGAAACCCGCGATGCCGTAGCGTCCGGTGCCGACGAAGTCGACGTGGTATTTCCCTACCGTGCGCTGATGGCCGGTGACGAAGCCGTAGGCCGCGAACTGGTCGAGATGTGCAAAGCCGCCGCCGTCGACGCCACCCTGAAGGTGATACTCGAAACCGGCGAGCTGGCCGAGCCTGCGCTGATTCGCCGCGCTGCCGAACTCGCCATCGAAGGCGGCGCCGACTTCATCAAGACCTCCACCGGCAAGGTAGCGGTAAACGCCACCCTCGAAGCCGCACAGATCATGCTGGAAACCATCAAGGCCAGCGGACGCGACGTCGGTTTCAAGGCCGCCGGCGGCATACGCACCAGCGAGCAGGCCCACGACTACCTGATGCTGGCTGCCGATATCATGGGGCCGAACTGGGTCACTCCGGCGCATTTTCGCATCGGGGCATCAACGCTGATTGCCGCCCTGCTCGCCACCCTGAGTCACGACACGTCCACGAAAGCGACAAAAGACGCCGCGCCAGGCGGAACAGCCGGAGACGACTAATGCCCACTCAGCCAGCGCACGCCTTGTCTCAAGAGCAGTCACAAGAGCTGCCCCAGGAGCTGATCCGCATCAAGCGCGATGGCGGCGCACTGTCTGCCGAGGCCATTCACGCCCTGGTGGCCGGCATCACCGACAACAGCCTGTCGGATGCCCAGGTGGGTGCCCTGGCCATGGCGATCTTTCTGCGTGGCATGAGCACCGCCGAGACCGTGGCGCTGACCGAGGCCATTCGTGATTCCGGGCAGCGACTCGAGTGGCACACCCTGGACCTGCCCGGCCCGGTACTCGACAAGCACTCCACCGGCGGCGTGGGTGATCTGGTCTCGCTGGTGCTCGGCCCCTGGGTCGCAGCCTGCGGCGGCTTCGTGCCGATGATCTCCGGCCGCGGCCTGGGCCATACCGGCGGCACTCTGGACAAGCTCGAAGCCATTCCCGGCTACTCGACCGCGCCCTCCACCGCCCGCTTCCGCCGCCTGGTAAAAGCCACGGGTGTAGCCATCATCGGCCAGACCGACGAGCTGGCCCCGGCCGACAAGCGGCTATACGGCGTGCGCGATGTGACCGCCACGGTGGAATCGCTGCCGCTGATCGTGTCGTCGATACTCGGCAAGAAGCTGGCCTGCGGCCTCGATGCGCTGGTAATGGACGTCAAGGTTGGCAACGGTGCTTTCATGCCCAGCGCCGAAGCCTCCCATGAACTCGCTGCCACCATTGCCGACGTCGCAAGCCAGGCTGGCACACCCACCACTGCCCTAATCACCGATATGAGCCAGCCACTAGCCCGCAGTGCAGGTAACGCCCTCGAAGTTCGCGTCGCCATCGACATGCTCACAGGCAGAAGTTCTGGCAAGAGCACTGGCAGCCGCCTGTGGCAGATCACCCGGGCACTCAGCGCCGAACTGCTGCTGCTCGGCAAGCTGGCTGATCATCACGAGGATGCGCTGGCCCAGCTCGACCGAGCACTTGAAAGCGGTGCCGCGGCCGAGCGCTTCGCCGCCATGGTCGCGGGCCTTGGCGGCCCCGCTGATCTGCTCGAACGTCCCGGCGCCCACCTGCCCCGCGCCGCGGTGCAGAAAATTGTGCATGCCGAACGGCCCGGCCAACTCAGCGCTATCAATACCCGCGCCCTCGGGCTAGCCGTGGTCCAGCTTGGCGGCGGACGCACCACACCAGGCGCCGCCATTGACCCAAGCGTCGGGCTTGCCGGGATCGCCGAGCTTGGCGACATTGTTGAAGCGGGCGAGCCGCTGGCGGTGGTGCATGCCGCCAGCGATGACGACGCCGAACTCGCCGCCCGGCGCGTGCGCGACGCAATGGCGCTGAGTGAAAACACGACCGCCACAGCTCCCTTGATTCACCAGACCATTCGCAGGCAGGCTCGATAACCCCATGACAACTCCCCACATCAACGCCAACTCCGGCGACTTCGCCGACACCGTGCTGATGCCCGGCGACCCGCTGCGCGCTCGCTACATCGCCGAGAACTTTCTCGACGAAGCACGTCTGGTCACCAACGTGCGCAACATGGAAGGCTACACCGGCACCTATCAGGGCCGCGCCATCTCGGTCATGGGTCACGGCATGGGCATTCCTTCGGTGTCGATCTACGCCAAGGAACTGATCACCGACTACGGCGTGAAGCGGCTGATTCGCGTGGGCTCTTGCGGCGCGGTACGTGACGATGTGGCCGTGCGCGACGTGGTGATTGGCCTTGGCGCCTGCACCGACTCAAGCGTCAACCGCAGCCGCTTCGCTGGCATGGACTTCGCCGCCACCGCCGACTTCGCCCTCACTCGCCATGCCGTCGACGCCGCCGCTGCGCTGAACATCAATGTCCACGTGGGCAACCTGTTCTCGGCGGACCTGTTCTACGACCCGCGCCCGAACACCATCGAACTGCTGCGTCGCTACGCCATTATTGGTGTCGAGATGGAAGCCGCCGGACTATACGGCGTGGCCGCCGAATTCGGCGCCCGGGCCGCCACTTTATGCACCGTATCCGACCACATCGTCAGCGGCGACTCGCTCTCCAGCGATGAGCGCGCCACCACCTTTGACGACATGATGCGCATCGCGCTGGACGCCGTATTGCGCGATGATGCCGCCAGCCAGAACAACGACGCCAGCACCATCTAAGCCAGCGCCATCCAAACCCGTCCAGGAGTCAGTGCATGAGCCACAGAGAAAATGCCAGCAAAGCCATCGAGTCCAGCATCGTCTCCTCGCTGATTCGAGCGCGCGACCGCGCCTACGCGCCCTACTCCAATCACCCTGTGGGCGCGCTGATCATCAGTGACAGCGGCAGCCGCTACGTGGGCGCCAACGTGGAAGTGGCTCATCACAAGAGCCTGTGCGCCGAAGCCTCAGCGATTGCCGCCATGGCAAGCTCCGGTGAGCGTCTTGTACGCGAGATCTACGTCATCGGCCCCGGCGATCAGCTGTGCACACCCTGCGGCGACTGCCGCCAGCGGATTCGCGAGTTCGCCAACGACAACACCCGCATCCACGTGCTCAATTTCGAGGGCATACTGCTGCGCGATTACGATATGCAAACCCTGCTGCCAGACTCTTTCGGGCCTGAAAATATCAATGAAAAAAGATAATTAAGCTCTACCAGTTACGGCCAAGATTCGCCAAAAATAGCCTTCGGGTCATGCTGGGGCTGAACCAGGCAGGTGCGTGAGCTTCACCAGAACCATAACTTTACCTGCTGTGCTTTCAGGTAGGCTGGCACAGCACAATAAAAACTCTCTGCATAAATCAATTACACTTGTAAAACACATATAAAAAGAAAAACTTACAGGAAAGTGATATCATATCAACATTACAGACCAGATAGCATAATATGCTTTTATTAAATGACAGAACACGGATAAATCAAGAATGAAACTGCTTGAAGGAAAGAAAGGGTTAGTCATTGGCATTGCCAATCGTCACTCTATTGCCTATGGCTGTGCCAAAGCTTTTCATAATGCAGGCGCGGAAGTTGCGGTCACTTATTTAAATGAAGAGGCAGAGCCTTATGTGCGCCCCCTTGCTGAAGGATTAAGCTCACCCATAATCATGCCCTGTGATGTTGAGCAAGAAGATGAATTAGCCGCAGTTTACAAGCGTATAGAACAGGAATGGGGAACGCTTGATTTTGTGTTGCACTCGGTTGCCTTTGCACCCCACGAAGATTTACATGGTCGGGTAACAGATTGTTCGCGTGCAGGCTTTTTACAGGCAATGGACATATCAGTATATTCATTCATTGAAATGGCTCGTTTGGCCGAACCACTGATGAAAACCGGCGGCAGTTTATTGACCCTCAGTTATTACGGAGCTGAAAAAGTGGTTGATAACTACAATGTGATGGGCCCGGTCAAGGCGGCACTTGAAGGCACAACGCGCTACCTGGCTGCCGAGCTAGGCCCCAAGAATATTCGCGTGAATGCTTTATCCACAGGACCGGTGAGCACTCGTGCTGCCTCGGGCATCAATCTTTTTGATAATCTGCTTGAGCAGGCCGAAAATCGCGCACCACTGCGTCGTTTAATTGACATCGAAGATGTCGGCAACATGGCCGTTGGCATGGTGAGCGATTGGGGAAAGAATGTGACAGGAAATATTTCTTATGTTGATGCTGGCTATCACATCATGTCGTAGTTAAACCGTAAACCTTATCCGAAAATCAGTTTTTCTGTGTGCCCTGGAGAACCATCTATAATTGCTTGGACCGATGTCCACTATTGCAGGGCAATATCAGTGAGATGACTGAGGAGAAAAAGTAATGACCCGTAATGATGTTACCGAAATGATCGTGCTGGCCCGTCTGAAGAAAGGTCTGCAGTGGAGCGATCTGGCTGAGGTGCTCGGCCAGAGCAAGGTTCTCCCTAGTCATGATCTGCCCCGTTGACTACCTGAGCAATTTTCTCAATATGCTTATCGGTTAAATTCTCGTGAGTTGGAATGTTAAATATCTGACTAGCGATCTTGGCTGCATGCGGGCAAGACTTCTCGTCAAACTGAGACTTATCATAGTACCGAGCTGGCGAAACAGGCGTGTCGTACCAGATATCCTGAACATAGATCCCTTGACTTCTTAATTTAGCCACCAGCTCATCCCGCTGACTAACCAAAAAAGGCACTCTGACCAACGCAGCACCGGGATGAGTAGCACCAATCACCGGTGCAATATCTAACTTATCTATAATCTTAATAGTGTTCTGCCGCCTCATAGAAACTCGCTGATCTAAGTTATTCAGTCGCTTTACTGCTAAAGCCGCCTGCCAACCGGGCATTGCTTCGTCCACATCCACCTCGCCGTCAGCTGATCGTTTGGCCAAATTTAGCCTATAGCTAGCCGCTAAGATCATTTTCCCTATCTGAATATCATAAAAAGTTCGACTGAGCACGCCAATCAACGGATAAATCCTATCGCGATACTGTTCGGATATCGGTGGTAGCTGAC
>ERZ1032895.58-NODE-58-length-33032-cov-5.243230_pt1 | contig 33032 bp, 29 predicted proteins | sample MGYA00516687_ERZ1032895 | MGnify/ENA primary metagenome ERZ1032895 (study PRJEB33719, sample SAMN04261600) | wastewater metagenome | biome: rural village; feature: latrine urine exit; material: soil | place: El Salvador | collected 2013-01-14 ... | reverse complement strand
ACCGGTTTTGAGCCGGTGGCGTTCTACGATGGCCGACGAGCTGCACCCCACAGTTTTGCAATGGTAGGACATCACGGTGCACCAACTGCAGCTGAAGTGCACGTGCCGTGGCTCCTTCTGCAAGCTCCCTAGGCTATAAACCCACTTGAGCGACGACGCAGGAGAGTACTAAGAATCTTTTCTCGTGCCGAAGATGATTTCGTCCCAACTGGGGACGGTCGGACGCTTACGTGAACGACTAGGCTGCTCAGTTTTCTTCAGCTCGTCGTCGTTGGGTGCTTCAACTTCTGTGTCGTGGTCCACTTCGGCCTGAGGTGGTTGCGGCAGCACAGCAGTGTCTTCGGGCTCCTCCACGCTGTCCTCGTCAGGCACAAACTCACCGGCTACGACTTCGCGTCCATCCCAATGAGCAGGATCCTCTGCTTGATCATCTGACCAGGCCACTTCAACTTCGGTAGTAACCGCTGAAACCTCGTGATCGATATCGTCATAACTTTCCGAGATCACGAGTTTGGGCCGTTGTGGAATCACCGGTTGGTCTTCCCGGGTGATCATCGCCGCCAGCTCGTCATCGGACTCTTCATCAACTCCGAGGCGCTGGCCGCGACGAGCGTGCAACACATCGAGCAGCTCTTCGTGCGTCTCATTCGGCGCGTAGGGAGCCTGGCCAGGTGACGCTTCAGCGTCAACATCGAATGGACGATCGTCAACCGTCGTCAAAAAGCCGCGCGACGAGGTAGCGGCTAACGGAGAATCTGCTGGTCCGAATTCACTGAGTACTTGAGCCCAGTGGTTGGCGTTATCTAGATGCTGGGACTGGAGTTTGTAGCTCCACAATGCTGGGGGAGGGTCGCCAATGGAAGAGTCTGCCAGACCCTGAACCGAGAAATTTGCTGAGATCGTCCACAGCGTCGAATCAGCATCGCGCCATGCATCCCACTCTAAGGTCTGCGGATCAAGTCCCATGACTTCTAACCGGTGACTCACCATCTCACCAAGCGAAGCTGGTTCGTCGCCAAAAACCGCTTCGTAGGCCTGATTGCCAAGCTGAGGGGCAGCTACTTCGATGTCTTGGGCTTGGCGAGCGATCCAGTCACGTTCGGCAATGATGGGTGTCGCATAAACTTCAAGGCTGGCACGATCAACATCGTGCTGTTCAGCAAGCTCGTCAATAGTGGCACCAGCGCGGAGCATCGATTGGATCTCGCGAGGCGATAGCTCTTTGGCAGCCTCATCCGCGGCAGCAGCCGAGGGCCGCCCAATTGGTCGCGTGGCAGCGTTACGCAACGCATCGGTGATGGGCAGATAAAACTCTTCACCGTCACTATTAGACAACACCAACTCGTCTGCGTTATCAGCAACTCCCACCAAACGAAGCCGACGAGCGGAATCGTTCCTGATAGTTGAACCCATTGCAAGGCCTCCGAACATATAAAGCTTCTGTGTGAACTCTGCCATGTATCCTGCTAAAACGCAGGGAATTTACGCGGTGTGGCGCGTATTTCAGCGGTCATCTTAGCCACACCCTTGACATCTCGGGACGCCAATTTGCAAACTAGCCGTCAATAAGGTTAGATCACCACGAAACGCGAGACAGAATCCGCCTAAGGTGAATCTGCCTCGCAGCTGTCCACCTTCGTGATAGAACGTAGATCAGCATCTGAAAGAATGCATCAATAACTGATGCGAACACCTAACCGAATGCGAGATTCATGGCTACGGATTACGACGCTCCCCGCAAGAACGATGAAGAGCTTCGCGAGGACTCCATTGAGGAATTACAGTCACGCCGCACTGACACCCAGTCTGCAGTCGTAGACGAAGACGAGGCCGAAGCGGCAGAGGGATTTGAGGTGGCCGGAGCAGTCCTCTCAGACGAAGAACTGCAAGTGACCGTTCTGCCAGCGCAGCAAGACGAATTCACCTGTGCTTCATGCTTCTTGGTTCGTCACCGCTCTCAAGTGGCCCTTGAAGAAGACGGCCTGCTGTACTGCACCGACTGCGAGGGCTGACCGCAGTCTCCTGACGTGAGGCGAAGACAGCTTATTTTGTCGCTTAGACACACAAAGGGGCCTTTCCGTGATGACTCACGGTTGCCCCTTTGCTTGTTTTAATAGTGCTTATTAGCGCACGCCATTACCGTTTGGCTGTTCACGATTGTCTTCTGCTTGCTCTGCCTCAAGGCGCTGCCGCTCAGCCTCAATGAGCCACTCTGGAATATCTTCATCGTCGATCTGGTCATCTTCCACTACGTGCATTGAACCGCCCAGCACAGAAACAAGATCTTCTGGGCGTCGAGTAGAGGTTAACCAGTACGGGGTTCGATCCTGAGGATCTTCGATTTGAATGCGAACGACCGGTTTGATCCAGCTGCGAAGATGTAAGTAGGCCAGCCCATGGAGCTTCCGGCCGCGCTGTGCAAAGGCCTCATCACCGAGATATCCGGTGACCTCGCCGATATGCTCACGCCCAATGGTGGCACGCCCCACTTGCACATGCGTGGTCGTCACGGTGATGTCTGTAGAGGAGGCTAGTAGCCCGAAAACTGCAATCGCGGCTACGATGACACCCGCTACCACGCCCCAGCCAATGCTCAAGGGAGCTAGTGTGAGCCACCCGAGCGCAGCGGCAAGTAAGACCAGTAACCACATAGACCATGAGGGCCGAAGCGTCTCCTGATAGACGATCGGTGAACCTCCCGGTCCTATTCGTATGTCCGCATTTTCTGTCATGATATCCAGCCTACAGGGCTGGCCGATAGGACACCTATTTTGGGTATTAACCTCTGCCCATGACTAGACTGTGGGCCGGTACTATTCGCCATAAAATTACCAGGAGTGCACTGCATGCCAACCTCGTCTGACCGTGATCATTCTCCCAATCAGCTCAACATCGAGTTGAAACTTCTGGATGACAAGCTTGCACCTCCGGCCTATGCTCTTCCCGGTGATGCTGGAGCCGACTTGGTCACCACCGTCGACGTGACACTAGCACCTGGCCAGCGTCAGCTTGTACCGACGGGTGTTGCAGTGGCCATTCCTCATGGATTTGCCGGTTTCGTCCACCCGCGCTCCGGTCTTGCCACACGGGTCGGTCTGAGTATCGTCAACGCTCCGGGTACCATTGATGCTGGGTATCGAGGAGAGATTAAGGTCGCGCTGATCAATCTGGACCCCAAGGAAACGATTCAATTGCAGCGCGGTGAACGGATCGCCCAATTAGTCATTCAACCGGTATATCAGGCGGAATTTTCAATTGTGGAAGAGCTTCCAGAATCTACTCGCCAGGATGCTGGTTTTGGCTCCACCGGTGATTTCGGTACACGGCAGTAAGCTAAAGGCGCGGTCGAAAAGAATTTAAGGAGAAGTTGTACGATGCTTTTTGGACGCAACAGACACGTTCAAGCCGAAACCGTCGTCTTGCCTGAACACCTACGGGATGCAGACGACGACCCTGTCGCTGATGAACGTCCAGAAGGGCCCTTCGATATTACCGAAGTTGAGACCCATGACTTCAACAAAGGCTACATGGACCTCGGAGCAATCAAAGTCCCTGTGCGAAAAAACGTTTCGTATCGACTAGAACAGGAACAGTCAAAACAAAAAGTTTTTGCCGTTTCTGCCGTGCACGACAATTCCACGCTACAGATCCAAGCATTTGCCGCTCCACGCTCTGGCGGGCAGTGGGAAGAAATCCGCCAAGAGATGTATGACCAAAATAAAAACGCTCAAGGAGCATCGGTCACGGTCGAGGAAGGCGAATTTGGTAATGAGCTCTTGATCAGAATTCCAGCTGAACTGCCAGACGGCCGCAAGGGTGAACGGATCGCAAGATTTATTGGGATTGACGGCCCCAGATGGATGATCCGAGCGATGCTCATGGGCAAAGCTGCCATCGAAAAACAGCACGCTGATGTGCTCTACGACATTTTGAAGAATACAGTGATTGAGCGCGGAGAACGTCCGCTGCCTGCTCGTCAGATGTTGGAGCTGACCCCACCTGAAAGTGTTGTAACCGCTATGCGTGAAGCAGCGGCACGTCGTCGACAACAGACAAAACAGCAACAGTCACAAGCGCAACAGTAGGCCCCGGTCAGGAAATTTTTATTGCATAAGGAACCGGAAACGAGCACGGTAATGAACAACGCGGAATCCGAGCAAAACAACAACCAAGAACAGCTCGAACAAGTTGCTCAGCGACTTGCCGGCCGGACATCAACTACTGCCTCAGGAGACCTGGATCTACTTGCTTCAGTAGGTGGCATTCGCGGTATCGCCGAAGCTATCCTGCCAGCTCTGATCTTCCTGGTCGCGTTTATGATGACGACCAACGTGTGGATCTCAGCGCTCATGGCGGTCGGCCTAGCTGCGGTCGCAAGCCTAGTACGCCTGCTCCAACGACAACCGCTGACGCAAGCCATAGCCGGCGTCTTAGGGGTTGCGGTCTCCGCCGCTGTTGCACTCCTACAAGACGATGCTCGCGGCTACTATGTCATCGGCTTTTACATCTCTGCGGCGTATGGCGTCGCCTTTGCCTTATCAATGGTCGTCAAGTGGCCGGTGATGGGACTCATCTATGGCTGGATCCGAGGTGAAGGGGTCCGTTGGCAGAAAGTCCCTGCCCGACGACGAAAATATCAAATTGCCACATTGTTGATGGTGTTGGTCTTTACTGCTCGTCTGGTTATCCAACTCCCACTGTACTGGGCGGATGACGTTGTGGCCCTCGGAGCCGCACGTCTCGTCATGGGTGTACCCCTCTATGCAGTAGTGCTGTGGTTCGGCTGGCTCATCACGAAACCAGCAAAAGACTCCCTTATGACACGAAACCTGTTTTCGTCGGAACCTAACGCCCCAGGTGAGAGCGGAGCGGCGCCAAAAGTATGACACCGCACGTCACGGTGATACATCACACAGTGTGAGGCGATACTATGGTGGATGGACATTGATAAATGAAATCCGCATGAAAATCGGGCTGTCGATTTTCACAACCCAGTACCACTCACCACAAGACTTGAAGCAGGCCGATCAATGACAAGCACCAGTTCACAAACTGCCGCGCATCTGGCAGCACATGACAAAGATGCTGGCCAAATTCTTACACTAGAAGTTGGCGCCATGGCGCATGGCGGACACTGCGTTGCCAGACACGACGGTCGAGTCGTGTTTGTGCGACATGCGATTCCGGGAGAAATCGTGAACGCTGCAGTGACCGCCGGGGGAGAGGATGCCCGTTTCTGGCGTGCGGATACGGTGTCAGTCGTTCGGCCTTCTGAATTTCGCCGTTCACACCAGTGGAAGTTGGCAGATTCTATTCGAGCTCACGCCTCGGGACGGTTTCCCGTTGGTGGGGCAGAATTTGGGCACATCACATTAGAACACCAGCGCCGCCTTAAAGCGCAAGTTTTCCGTGACACCATGACCCGTATTGGCAAACTCAATGTCGAGGCCCCAGTCATTGGGATCACCGAAGACGAGCCCACCGGGCTGCACTGGCGAACTCGCAATGCCTTCTCAGTCACGACCACGGGTCGGTTGGCAATGAACGTCCACCGTTCAGCAACGGTTGTACCGGTTCGGAACATCCCACTGGGCGTCCGCCAACTTGATGCTCTTCAACTGTGGGATATCGACTTCACGGGTGCTGCACGCGTCGAGGTGGCTACACCTGCCCACGGGGAAGAAGTCCTCGTGGTGATTTTCCCACTAGATAGTGTGGCTGCTAGTAAGAAGCAGCTGGAACAACACATCGCGCAGTGGCGTAAGCGCATGATCCATTTGCCGTCCAAAGTCTCGGTGGTCGTGGGACTGCGTACCGAACAGTTTGGCCCACTCGAAGTCGTCCGTCTCCGCGGGCGCACCTGGCTGACCGAAGTTGTCGAAACGGAAGCATTCGGCGCCCATACCTTCCGAGTCTCTGGCGACGGTTTCTGGCAGGTTCACCGCGATGCCCCAGCAACGCTAGTCAAAGCTGTCATGGACGCACTGGATGTCCAGCCCGGTCAGGTCGTCGCCGACCTCTACGCTGGTGCCGGTTTATTCTCAAAGTTCATCGCTGACGGCGTCGGTGAGGACGGCCTCGTGTTATCGGTTGAGGCATCTCCGGGCGCATCACGCGATGCACGCAAGAACTTACACGATACGAAGCAAGCCTGTGTCATCAACGGACTCACTGACCGGCTCATCGGATCCTGGTTACAACGGCCCGACGCTCCGCTAGACAAAGGTGGGCTCGACGGTCGTCAAGTCGATGCAGTAGTTCTTGACCCACCGCGTGCAGGTGCCGGTCGGGCGACGATCACGAGAATTCACCAGTTAGCTGCCGATAAGATCGTTTATGTCTCATGTGACCCTGCATCATTTGCGCGTGACACGAAATGGCTTGTCGAACACGGGTGGGAAATTGAAGACAGTACGATTTATGATCTGTTCCCGGATACCTACCACATGGAGACTGTCACCACATTTCGTCCATCTGCTGCCTTGAGACAATCGCGCGACAACGACTGAATCACGTTAGAATAAAAGCCACACCGCCTTCACATGCTTTGACCGGGCTCGGCGGTTCGCACCGGCAGTGCCCTGACGTGTCATTTGCATGCGTTGAGCGACACAGCTTACACAGGACAATGGAAACGCCCCAAGGGGGCGGGAAAAGAGGAGTCCACTGTGACTACAGTTGATAGCTTCGGCTCCAAAGGCGTCTTGGACGTCGATGGTGCTGAGTACGAAATTTTTCGACTCAACAAAGTTGAAGGTTCGGAGAAACTTCCTTACTCACTGAAGATTCTGCTCGAGAACCTGCTCCGCACAGAAGACGGTGAGAACATCACCAAGGAGCAAATTGAGGCCCTTGCCAACTGGGATCCTTCCGCTCAACCAAACACCGAAATTCAGTTCACCCCGGCTCGGGTACTGATGCAGGACTTCACCGGTGTTCCCTGTGTCGTTGACTTGGCCACCATGCGTGAAGCCATCGTAGACCTCGGTGGAGATCCAGAACTGGTAAACCCACTGGCACCAGCAGAGCTCGTCATTGACCACTCGGTGCAGATCGACCACTTCGGTACCCCTGATGCAGTAGAGCGCAACGTTGAAATCGAATACGAACGCAACGGTGAGCGCTACCAGTTCCTGCGCTGGGGCCAGACCGCGTTTGATGACTTCAAAGTGGTTCCTCCTGGCATGGGTATCGTTCACCAGGTCAACATCGAATACTTAGCTCGCACCGTCATGACTCGCGAAGTCGACGGTGTGCTGCGCGCCTACCCAGACACCTGTGTAGGTACTGACTCCCACACCACCATGGTCAACGGCATGGGCGTGCTTGGTTGGGGTGTTGGCGGTATCGAAGCTGAAGCAGCAATGCTTGGCCAGCCCGTCTCAATGCTGGTCCCACGGGTCGTCGGTTTCAAACTCACCGGCGAAATCCCAGCGGGTGCAACCGCAACCGACGTCGTATTGACCATTACCGAAATGCTGCGCGAACACGGCGTCGTCGGCAAATTCGTCGAATTCTATGGCGAAGGCGTGGGCTCGGTCCCATTGGCCAACCGCGCAACCATCGGTAACATGTCGCCAGAATTCGGTTCAACCGCCGCTATCTTCCCGATCGACCAGGTGACGCTGGACTACCTGCGCATGACCGGCCGTTCGGAAGAAAACATCAAACTCGTTGAGGCCTACACCAAGGAACAGGGCCTGTGGCACGATCCATCCAAGGACATTGAGTTCTCTGAGTACATGGAATTGGATCTGTCCACGGTTGTACCTTCGATCTCGGGACCACGTCGTCCGCAAGACCGCATCATCCTGGATGATTCGAAAGACCAGTTCCGCAAGGACATTCACGACTACGCCGACACCGATGAAGCCGGCAAGGGTCGTCCATCGCGTACCGCCGAGGTCAAACTCGATGACGGTCGCGAATTTGAGCTGGACCACGGTAAGGTTGCGATCGCATCGATCACCTCGTGCACGAACACGTCCAACCCATCGGTCATGATGGCCGCTGCCGTGTTGGCCCGCAACGCCACCGAAAAAGGCCTGAAATCCAAGCCATGGGTCAAAACCTCAGTGGCACCAGGTTCCCGTGTGGTCACCGAATACTACGAAAAATCCGGCCTCATCCCACACCTGGAAGAACTCGGCTTCTCGATCGTCGGATACGGCTGCACGACCTGTATCGGTAACTCGGGTCCACTCGATCCAGCGATTTCCAAGACCGTCAACGATAACGACCTCGCAGTAACCTCGGTGCTGTCAGGAAACCGTAACTTCGAAGGCCGCATTAACCCAGACGTCAAGATGAACTACCTGGCGTCACCACCCCTGGTTGTGGCTTACGCTCTGGCCGGTACCATGGACTTCGACTTCGAAAACGAAGCACTGGGCCAAGACTCCGAAGGCAACGATGTCTTCTTGGCCGATATCTGGCCAGACCCAACCGAAGTACAACAAATCATCGACCGTTCGATCGACACCGAGATGTTCACCGAAGAATACTCGACCATCTTCGACGGCGACCACCGCTGGCAGAGCCTGGACACCCCAGAAGGTAGCACCTTCGACTGGAACCCAGAGTCCACCTACGTGCGCAAACCGCCGTACTTCGAGGGCATGACCCTGCAACCAGAACCAGTTCAGGACGTTACTGGTGCACGTGTGCTGTTGAAGCTGGGCGACTCGGTCACCACCGACCACATCTCACCAGCAGGTGCCTTCAAATCGGACACGCCAGCCGGTCAATACCTGCTCGAAAATGGTGTCGCCCGAAAAGACTTCAACTCCTATGGTTCCCGCCGTGGTAACCACGAAGTCATGATTCGCGGTACCTTCGCCAACATCCGTATCCGCAACCAGATGTTAGACGGCGTCGAAGGTGGCTTCACGCGCGACTTCACCCAAGAAGGTGGCCCGCAGAGCTACGTTTATGACGCAGCTATGAATTACCAGGAGGCCGGCACCCCGCTGGTCGTGCTGGGCGGTAAAGAATATGGTTCCGGATCGTCTCGTGACTGGGCAGCCAAGGGTACCGCACTGCTGGGTGTCAAAGCCGTCATCACCGAATCCTTCGAACGTATTCACCGTTCGAACCTGATCGGCATGGGTGTCCTCCCGCTGGAATTCCCAGTTGGAGAGTCTGCAGATTCGCTGGATCTTGACGGTACCGAGACCTTTGACATTTCGGGTATTTCCGAACTGAACAACGGTACAACGCCAAAGACGGTGCACGTTACCGCAACCAAGGAAGACGGCACCAAGGTCGAATTCGATGCGACTGTTCGTATCGATACCCCAGGTGAAGCAGACTACTACCGCAACGGTGGTATTTTGCAGTACGTCCTGCGTCAGATGGCCGCGAAAAAGAAATAAGCGGACAAAACGCAACTGACCCGTCACATTTTTGACGCGATAATGGCCCGGTACCCCGATAAGGGTGCCGGGCCATTGTGCTGCACAACGGATGCTGGCGCTGCCGGTAGTATCAATACCGGACACCATCTTGACTCTATTTCTAGGAACATCGTGAGCATTATTCGTATGTACAAAACGGCCGACGACGCCCAGCGTCCCAGCCACTACCGGGAAGCCTGGTGGGAACAAGAGACCGGAGACTTCATACTCCACCACGGACCAGTAGGAGAAACCGGGACCACAACGGTGGAAAAAGTTGCCGATGAATCCGAAGCCGACAGTCTGTTAGCCTCCTTCGAACAGCAGAACCTCTCGGATAACTATGTTGATGCGGACTCAGTTGCACACGAGACGTTCACGGTCAAAATTACATTCAAAGGCCAAGTCCCCACCCAGGTCGAATCTACCAATGCCGAAAAATTTAGCATTGCTTACTCGGGTCTGCTCGGGTGGCGAGGTCTTGGAACCGTTGATCAGTGGCAAATAGCAACAGACGAGCCAGTCTTTGTGATCACAGTGCATGCGGTTCATCGCAGCAAAGCGATCAAGTTAGCCCACGAGGCCCTGAAGAAAACCGACTTCAGAAGCGACCGATTGCACATAGAACGGAGCTAGTCGATGCAGTATCGCCGAGTCGGCAATTCGGGGCTAGTGGTTTCAGCTATCGGTTTTGGTTGTAATAACTTAGGGCGTCCGCACGCCGTGACCGAAGATGCAGATGAATCGATTCGAGTCGTCAAAGCTGCACTCGATGCTGGGATCACCTACTTCGACACCGCCGATACCTATGGCAAAACACCGGGGCTTTCGGAACAGTACCTCGGTCGAGCCCTTGGAAACCAACGTGCCAATGTCGTGATCGGCACGAAATTCGGTATGGATATGCACGGTGCCAACGGCCCAGATTTTGGAGCACGCGGTTCGCGGCGCTATATCGTCACCGCTGTTGAGGCTTCCTTGCGGCGCCTCAATACCGACTACATTGATCTCTTCCAGTACCACACCCCGGATCCGTTAACACCGATCGACGAGACACTGGCTGCGCTTGATCATCTCGTTGCCCAGGGCAAAGTGCGTTATGTGGGGCATTCCAATTTCTCCGGTTGGCAGATCGCGCAGGCCGAATACGTCGCTCGACAGTTGGGCACCGAACGGTTTATTTCGGCCCAAAATCATTACAACCTCATGGATCGTCGAGCCGAGCTGGAAGTCCTACCGGCCGCTGACGCATTTGGCCTCGGTGTGTTTCCGTATTTCCCCTTGAATAATGGCCTGTTGACCGGAAAATATACCCCGGATGGGGGACCGGCGGGTTCTCGACTGTCGTATGTGCGACAACACATGGTCAACGATGCCAATTGGGATCAACTCAACCGGTACGCACGATTCGCCCAGGAACGCGGCATCAGTCAAGTCGATGTAGCATTCGGATGGTTAGCCGCGCAAAGCCCGGTAGCATCTGTCATCGCAGGGGCGACCCGTGTGGAACAGGTCCACCAGAATGCGCGCGCACTTGAATATCAGCTAACTGACCACGACTTAGCCGTCCTCGATGAGATCTTCCCTCCGGCCGATAAAATAGCCCTGTACTAGACCCAACGCGTGGAAAGAAAGTAGCCCGTTATCACTACGTTGTTCGACATTGCGATTACGATCGCCGCGATTTTACTCGTATCGCTCATGGTGTGGTCTCTCTGGAGCCTGAATCGGGCACCCTTGAACGCAGTACAACGCCTTTGGTGGGTTTGTGCGATCTTTATTTTGCCCGGTGTTGGGTCGCTCGTCTGGTGGTGGTGGATGAAGCGCTATTATCCACGACGACGCACGCAGGACCCCTCATGGGATCCGGCAAAGCCACCTTCCGGCCAGCAGCAAATGGGACGACCGCGCCCCAGTCGTGGACGGTATACGACTCCGCGAGACTAAGCGGGGTCGACTTCAACCAGAATCCAACCGTCTTCGATTGCTGTGGCGTGTCGCGTTAATGGTCGCTGGGCAGGTCCACTCACGGCTTCACCGGTGAGTTTGTCAAAGTGTGAAGCGTGGCACGGGCAGATAAAGGACGCTGAGCCCTCGTCGTTAGCGGCCCCCACAATACAGCCTTGATGCGTGCACACGGCCGAATAGGCATGCACGCGATCCTCATCTTCCCGATATATCAGCACCTGCTGAGCGCCCACTGCCATCTGGACAGAACTACCCGGGGTCAGGTCCTTAAGTGCAAGCGCTTTGGTCAACGTCCCTCCAGAAAAGGTTTCCTGGTCGTGACCGGGCGTGCATGCGGTCAAGGAGACGGCCGCGGCAGCTGCTCCAGAGACAGCGAAGAACGTGCGGCGATTCGGGAGTTTTTTACAACAGCTCATCGTGTTCCATCATGTTTGAAGAATTAGCCAAGGTGCGAATCGGCTCATTTGTCTAAAGGGTCCGGATCCAACAGGGCGACCGTGATAACCGCCGAGCTTGCTTGGACCTGCCAGGGACGGGCCCCCAGGTCAAGGAGGCGTCGTTCAACCGATTCCGGTGTGATGGGCTCGGGCGGGCGCCAACATAATTCGCGAAGAGTTTCGGGCAGCAGGAGATTTTCCAAGGGCATGCTGTGCTCTTCAGCGACCCGGGCGAGACGCTTTCTGCTAGTTTGCAGCCGACGGGCAGCAAGCGGATCTTTTTCTCGCCATGCCTTAACCGCCGGGGGAGCCTGTGAAGCCATGCGTAGCGGCGGCACTTTATCAGGATCTTGGGCAATTTTGATACCGTCCTGGACAGCCTGTAGCCAGCGACGAGCGTCTTTCGCCGCAGCCCGACGACGCATGCGCGGAATCTTCATTAACTGTGGCACTGTCCGCGGCCTGGCCTTCGCCACCGCTATCAGGGTGCGGTCATTGAGTAACTTTCCCGGGGGTAGGTCCCTAGACTGGGCGAGTTTTTCTCGTGTGGTCCACAGCGAACGAACAACCGCTAATGCCCGTCGATCGGTGATTTCGTGTATGCCAGAAGTTTTCCGCCAGGGATCTTTGCGCGGTGGTTTCAAAGGTCGCGCCAGCAGCGCATTGAATTCCTCGTAGGCGATGTCGAGTTTATGTTCGCTTTCGAGTTCTTTGATCATCTCCTCGCGCAACTCATGAAGCAATTCAACATCTAATGCGGCGTAATTGCGCATGTCCTCAGTGAGTGGTCGGACCGACCAGTCAGCCGCCGAATGCTCTTTGGCTAACGTGACGTTGAGTTTGCGCTCTAACAGAGCCGATAAGCTCACCCGAGGATACCCCAGGAGTCTGCCGGCGAGCTCTGTGTCGAAGAGTTGATCAGGCCACAGACCGGCTTGGCGTAATGACGGCAAGTCCTGGATGGCCGCGTGCAGAATCCACTCTACGCCTGTGAGCGCTTGCTGGATCGGTTCAAGATCCTCCAGGGCTTCAGAGTCAATAAGCCATATTGCATCGCCGTCGCGCTTGAGTTGGATCAAGAAGGCCCGCTGGCCGTAGCGATAGCCGCTGGCTCGTTCAGTGTCGACTGCTACGGGTCCGGTTCCGGCGCGAAGTTTTTCCGCCGCGTGGTTCAGCTGTGCCGGAGTGTCGATGACCGGTGGTATACCACCGGCGGGTTGAGTGACTAATACAGCCTCAGAGTCTTGTGCGGCAGGCTGTGAGGTCTCAGCGGCGTGCTGAGATTCCTCGGAATCATCTGCCGTGAGATGCGCGCTAGAAATTGTTACTTCCTTCGATGCGGGTGAAACGGAATAACGCCCTCGGTTATGGGCGGCAGTCCTGCGAATGTGCAGACCATATCACTCCACGCGGTCAGGTGACGATCAAGATGGTCACCCTCGGGAGTCCATGACGCACGGAGTTCTAAGTCTATCGTTTCGTTTTGTTGGTCGATGACGCCAAACCCTTGCGATAGTACTTTGCTCGCAGTCCCACCTGGTTGCCGATAGGTGGCCTCCGCGTGATCGAGAGCTTCAACCATCCATGACCAGGCGACTTCAGATACGAGCGGATCTTCTCCCAGGTCAGCTTCGAGCCGGGTTTTGATGTAGGTGACAATACGGAAGTTTCCGTCCCATACTTCTGAATATTGGGGGTTATAGAGCATAATAAACCGGCCAATAGCCAGTGCATCGCCGTTAGTGGCTGACACATCAGCAGACATCGCCACTGCGTACGGGGCGAGTTGCGCGGGCGCTGGAACTTCGTTGAGCTCCACCTCATTGCGCGTGACGGCTTGACGCAACTCATCAAGGGCCACTCTAAATGTCTGCGGAGCGGCCTGCAGAGCTTGCGCATGAGACTGTTGTGGATTCACAATCCCAGGTTAAACCCCCACTTGAAGGATTTTGTGGACGGCGCGCCGAAATCGTGCTACTGAACAATTAATCTTGCGACGTTGTCAAATTCAGGCTCAACGAATTAATGCAATAGCGAAGATCGGTTGGAGTATCGAACCCTTCACCAGCGAAAACGTGCCCCAAATGCGAATCACAATTGGCACAACGAACTTCAACACGAGTCATCCCCAGAGAACTATCCTCAACGTAGGTGATGCGTTCGTTATCGGTGGGTGCATAAAATGATGGCCATCCGCAACGGGCATCAAACTTCGTATCGGAAGTAAACAGTTCCTGACCGCACGCCCGACAGGAGTACATACCAGTTTCCTCGGTATCCCAATATTCGCCTGTGAAAGGACGCTCAGTTCCAGCTTGGCGAAGGATGTGGAAGGCCTCGGGGCTCAATCGTTGGCGCCACTGCTCTTCGGAGAATGACCGTGCTTCTTCTGCCGCTAGCGGTTTATCGGTTGGGTGGGAAAAACCTGAAGTAGATGTCATGTCGCTAATCTAGCGTTGCCCGCTGACCAAATCTACCGTTTTGCCTGACTGCAAAACTTGCCATACGCAATCAGGCGAAACGGTTGCGGGTGGCTGGCGAAAAAGAGCTCTTCAAGTCAGAATATTAGACATGGGTGACAATAACCTACGTAACTTTGTCGGCACACCATTTCGTGACATCCAAAATCGTCGAACGAAACGCACTATTCGATGGTCAGCCGTAGGTGCTGTCACGGGCGCTCTTGCTGGCACCGCGTTAGCAGCGATCCCCACTCTGGCATCGATCTTTGCCAGGACCGTTGTCACTCCAGAGCCGCATCCAGCAGAAGATGTCCGGATCTACCGTTACCGGCCGTCTAGTGATGCTGCGGCTCCTGCTCTGGTTGAACTTGCGATCACCAGCCAAACGACTGTGCGGGGTCAGTATACCCTGGCTTTTCATGAGAGCCAAGGGGTAGCCCGTGTGGGGGAGATCGTAGCCATTGATCGTAAACAACAGACCGTAACTCGTGTGGTTGAAGAGGTCTATAGCGGTGATCTGTCGCGGGCAGTTCGTGGTCGCTGGGCTGGATTTGTTTGGCCAACACCCCGGGAAGCCGGATACGCATATCGAGACGTCTGGATCCCCGTGGATAACGGTCTTGCCCCTGCTTGGCTTATTCCGCCGATACGTCAGACACAATTTCACGACACCTGGATGATCACGGTGCACGGGCGGGGATCGAAACGCAATGAAGGGTTGCGGATGATGGGTGTCGCGCAGCGGATGGGTATGCCAGGACTGTTGGTGTCCTACCGCAACGACGGGGAAGCCCCCGATGCGCGAGACAAACGCTACGGATTAGGTGCGACCGAATGGCCAGATATTGAGGCTGCAATTTTATATGCCCTCAACAACGGGGCAACATCGGTTGTTCTTGCCGGATACTCAATGGGGGCGGCGGTGAGCCTACAGCTAGTCCAACGGTCCGCATTGGCCCGCTATGTTCGAGGACTGGTACTCATTGGACCGGTCATCGACTGGCTTGATGTTCTGCGTCATCAGGCACGGGTCAATCGAGTGCCCCATCCTGCCGGAAAATTAGGGCGCTGGCTCATAGAATCCCCATGGGGGAGAACCATCACGGGGCTTGCTGCACCAGTGGATTTTGCCCAGCTCGATTGGGTGAGTCGCGCTGCTGACCTTGCGCACCCAATGTTGATCTTGCATTCTCAGGACGACGATTTTGTCCCCATCGGCCCTTCAGAAGCTCTTGCACATAAAAACCCTCGGTACGTCAGCCTCATTCGGTTCCAGCAGGCCCGTCACACGCGAGAGTGGAACGTGGATCCAGTACGATTTGAATCTGCCGTATTGACCTGGTTGCACGTTTTACTCAGCGGCATCTCGCAGGATCGGCTGAGCCTGTCAGGGGCAATACCTGCTGAATAACCGGTATGCCCCTATAATGGAGGCAATCGATTTACCCCTAACGCCCGTTGTGTTCAACGGAAAGAGGAGTTCAATACCGTGGCAGGTCACTCAAAATGGCATACAACGCGACATAAGAAAGCTGCGTTGGACGCGAAACGTGCCAAAATGTATGCCACCCACATCAAAGCCATCGAAGTTGCGGCGCGTGCAGGTGGGCCAGACCTTGAAGGTAACCCGGCACTGGAAGTAGCGGTCACCAAGGCCAAAAAACAATCGGTACCAAACGATAACATCGATCGTGCGATCAAACGTGGCGCCGGCCTGACCGGTGAAGTCGTGAACTATGACGAGATTATGTACGAAGTTCGTGGTCCGGAAGGATCTGCACTGCTCATCGAATGTCTTACCGACAACCGTAACCGTGCGGCCTCCGAGGTTCGAGCAACCGTAACACGTAACGGTGGACACATGGCAGATCCCGGATCTGTCTCCTTTATGTTTGAACGCCGCGGAGTGGTCCGTGTCCCGGCAGAAAACAATGCGGAGGATGACGTCATGATGGCAGTTATCGAAGCAGGGGCCGAAGAAATTGTGCGCTCAGGTACTGCGTTTGAAATCATTTCCGACCCATCCGACGTTCAAGACGTCTCAAAATCACTTGACGAAGCTGGCATCGAATACGAATCTGATGACGTCGAGTTTTATGCCGCAATGAAGGTTGAACTGGACGCTAAAGCTGCCGGCTCATTCATGCAATTGTGGGATGCTGTCGAGGAACTTGATGACGTACAAAACGTCTATGCCAACGTTGAGATCTCTGCAGAGGTTCTCGAAGAGATGGCAGCTCAGGACGCCTAGGTGCACAACAGAGGTGGCAATTCAAAAGCAGCCGCTGGGGTATTACGCGTCATAGCCGTTGATCCCGGGCTGACACGCTGCGGTATCGCAGTGGTCGACATCGCTGCAAACCGTCGGGCTCAGCTGGTTGATGTGATAGTCGTTGGCAGTCCCGGGAGTGAACCAATAGGACATCGACTATCAATCATTGATCACGCCATGGGGGAATGGTTGGAAAAATACCAGCCAAACCACCTTGCAGTGGAACGTATGTTCGCCCAGCACAACACCCCTACCGTCATGGGTACGGCCCAAGCTTCAGGGGTCGCTATTGCTGCGGCAGCTCGCAACGATGTTCCCACCGCTCTATTGACGCCCTCGGAAGTGAAAGCTGCCGTGACTGGCTCGGGTAGCGCGAACAAGCAACAAGTCACCGCGATGGTGACTCGCATACTCAACCTCGATGTCCCTCCCAAGCCGGCGGATGCTGCTGATGCCATTGCCATTGCGATTGCCCACGCTTGGCGTGGGGGGCTGTTAGGTCGAGGGCTGGACACAGGGAAACTGACCAGTCCTGGAAGAAAGTCCAAATTCGAGACGCAACCCGAAAATCTTACTCCTGCCCAGAAGCTCTGGCTGGCAGCTGAAAAACGAGCTAAATAAGCCTTACGCTTCCGCCAAGAGTGCAACCGGGGCGTATAATCACGTGAAAATGATGGCGCCAAGCCGTCAGAGGGAGAGAATATGATCTCGTCGCTAACCGGCGAAATCCAGCATATTGGGATCGATAGTGCCGTGATTCACGTTGCCGGAATCGGCTACGTTTTTTCGGCCAGTCCCACTACTCTGTCGGCGCTACGTCTCGGCCGTGAAATCACACTCCAAACTCTGCTGATGATCCGTGACGATAATCCGGTGCTATATGGATTTGGCACACCAGATGAACGCGAGATCTTCGAAACCATGATGACCGTCTCAGGGATAGGTCCTCGAATTGCACTAGCGGTACTGTCGATTTTTGAGCCGGACGAAGTCCGCCACCACATTGATCAGCAGGACGATAAGGCTTTTACTAAAGTCCCGGGCATCGGACCAAAATCGGCGCGACGCATCATCCTTGAGCTGTCTGGCAAACTCGTCCCGCGAGACGAACCAGATCAGCCTTCTGCCATGAGCAGTCGTCGGAAAGAACCCGTCTGGAAAGATCAAGTTCAGCAGGCGCTCATCGGCTTGGGCTGGAATGAAAAAGATGCGCTGAAGGGCATCGCGAATGCTTTGGAGATACAGCCGGATCTTGCCGACTCTAGTGATGTTTCAGCGGCCTTGCGCGCAACCCTACAAAATCTTGGCGAAGGCCAAAGAAGGCAACGGCTCTAATTTATGACAGATCCAAGTTTCACCCCGCACAGTGACGATCGGATTGTGACCGGCAGCGCCTCCACTGAAGAGCGCGAAGTCGAAGCCGCCTTACGACCCAAAAACCTTGCTGATTTTGTTGGTCAGCACCGCGTCAGAAAGCAGCTAGCGCTAGTACTCGAAGCCGCCAAGCTCAGGGGCGCTACTGCAGACCACATCCTGCTATCTGGGCCTCCGGGATTAGGAAAAACTACGCTCTCGATGATCGTGGCTGAGGAAATGGGCGCACCTTTGCGGATATCCTCTGGACCTGCAATCCAACATTCCGGTGACTTAGCCGCTATCTTGTCTTCACTAACTGAAGGCGAAGTGCTTTTCCTCGATGAAATCCACCGCATGTCGCGGCCGGCTGAAGAGATGCTCTATATGGCAATGGAGGATTTCAGGGTCGATATCGTCGTCGGCAAGGGGGCAGGCGCGACTGCAATTCCGCTTGAACTACCGCCCTTTACTATCGTCGGAGCCACAACGCGTGCCGGACTGCTGCCGGGACCCTTGCGCGATCGGTTTGGTTTTACCGGCCATCTCGACTTCTATACAACTGAAGAACTTGAAATGGTGATTCGTCGGTCGGCAGCAATGCTAGATATGAACCTGACGAACGAGGCTTTCTCGGAGATTGCTTCTCGCTCGCGTGGCACCCCCAGGATTGCCAACCGGTTGTTACGTCGGGTTCGTGACTGGGCTCTGGTCAATAGTTTGACGTCAGTAGACGCCGGTGCTGCTGCTTCTGCTTTGGAAATGTATGAAGTAGATTCACGTGGGCTAGACCGACTGGACCGATCAGTGCTCGAGGCGTTATGTACGAAGTTTAACGGGGGACCGGTAGGTCTCTCGACGCTCGCCATCGCCGTCGGCGAAGAGGTAGAAACTGTCGAGACGGTCGCGGAGCCTTATTTGGTGCGGGAAGGGTTACTCGGTCGCACTCCCCGAGGCCGGATTGCAATGCCAGCCGCGTGGGAACATCTAGGACTCAAACCACCCGAAGACCCCTCCTCGGAAGGGTTGTGGTCGCTCTTCCCAGAAGCTGTTGGCGCAGCAGAGACCGCTCGTCAGCATGACCCGCAAGGACGCTTCATGCCGCAAGAAGATACTGAAGGCATGCTGTTTTTTGATGACCAAGACTGATCGATATCCCACGTGTCGGCCGCACCGGGCTGCGACATGAAATTCACGCTATTTAAGTCGGGCCATTAGGATAGGCTCAGACATTGTGTAAATGCCGCAAGACCGGCAATTTTCCGTGGGTGCACGCTCTGCACTATATGACAACAAGATAGTTGGTAGATGACTAAATGACCTATAACGCTGAATTCGCCACCGTTATGGCACAAGCCCAAGGCGGCCAAGAAGGCGGTTCGAGCATGTTTATGCTCCTGATGTTGGCAGTGCTTGGTTTGCTGTTCTTCATGATGATCCGTCGTAGCCGCAAAGCTATGAAAACGCAGCAAGAACAGCGCGCCTCGCTGCAACCCGGGATGCAAGTCATGACGACATTTGGCTTGTACGGAACCATTATCGAACTCGATCGTGATGATAATAAAGTCGTATTGGAATTATCACCAGGACACTTTGCGACTGTTCACCTTCAAGCTGTAGGTCAGGTCGTTGAAGAAGACGCTGCCAACGAGCTTCCTGAATCCGGCATTACGGTCGATGACATCCCGGATTACCCAGAACAGACGTCACCGGAGACTCCCGATAACGAGTACGGCTCAGAGTACAAAGACCCACGCGACGACCGCGACCGCTAACCTCTCCAGTCTCAGTTCCTCCTTGTCGAATACCATTTTGAAAGCCTGTTATATTCATGGCGTCTAAGAACTCTCAATCCCGTGCGCGACGTTCGCTGGCATGGCTAACAGCTATTATTGTTGGCTTGGGTGTCATCATGGGCATTGGCATTGCTACCAATAATTCCAACGGTCTGCCGTTGCTAGCTCTTGACCTTGAGGGCGGTACCCAGATGGTGCTGTCTCCAGAAACCACAACGGGCGAAGCGGTTACCGCCGAACAGATGAACCAGGCCGTTGAAATTATCCGGCAACGCGTCGACGGATCTGGTGTTTCAGAGGCTGAGATCAATACCCAAGGTGACGACAATGTGGTTGTCTCCATGCCGGGTACCCCGGACGCCCAGACACGGGAATTGATCCAAGCATCAGCCAACATGGAATTCCGGTCAGTTCTGACCGCAGGTTCGTTCCAGGCCACCCCCGAGGAAGAACGCCTGGATGTCTCCGAAATCCCAGAACCCGAAGCTACACCTGAGAACGGTTCCGACCCGAACTGGATTACTCCGGAAGTTTATGATGAGTTCCAACGCACTGATTGCGCAGCACCTGAAGCGTCGCAGGTTCGCGATAATTTGCCCGCTGAAGAGGCCGTCGTGGCGTGTGACTTCGACACCCAAGTGAAATACATTCTTGGGCCCCTTGAAATCTCGGGCGATCAGATCGACTCCGCAGACCACGGCATGGCATCGACGCCCACCGGAGTGTCAGCCAACCAGTGGGTCGTCAATATCCGGTTTGAAACCGAGGGTGCTGAAAAATTCCGCGAAATCACCCAGCGACTGACCGGCATGACTTCGCCACAAGACCAGTTCGCGATCCTGCTCGATGGTCAGATCGTATCAGCGCCCGCTTCACAAGCCGTTATTCTCGATGGTCAAGCCCAGATCTCTGGAAACTTCGACGAGGAAAGCGCCGCACAGCTTGCCGAGCAGCTGCAATACGGTTCACTGCCGATCTCCTTCGAAGTTGAATCGGAACAGCAGATTTCGGCCACCCTTGGTCAAGATCAACTGTTCTGGGGGCTCGTCGCAGGTCTCATTGGTCTGGCACTTGTCGCGATTTATCAGTTCTTCCAATATCGCGCCCTTGGTCTTGTCACCCTGACATCGATTTTGATTATGGGTATTTTGACCTATCAAGCCATCGTCTTGCTGGGTTGGTCTGATAATTACCGTCTCTCGTTGGCGGGTATCGCGGGCATTATCGTCTCAATTGGCCTGACAGCGGACTCATTTATTGTGTACTTCGAACGTATTAAAGACGAAATGCGCAACGGCCGTCCTTTCGAAGCTGCCGTGAACTATGGGTGGGACCGCGCCAAACGCACTATCACGGTTTCAAAGCTGGTCAACGTATTGGCTTCGGTCGTGCTGTTCTTCGTCGCCGTTGGCAACGTGAGAGGCTTTGCGTTCACGTTAGGGTTGACCTCGATTGCCGACCTCATTGTGGTTTACATGTTCACTTATCCGGTTATGCAACTCCTAGCAAAGACAAGATTCTTCGCTTCGGGTCATCCGATGTCAGGCATGGATCCGTCGCTCTTGGGTCAAAAACCGCTCTACCAGGGAGCAGGTCGCATTCGCGAGTTTCGTCCCGAAGAAGAGGTCATAGAGGTCCGGTCGAAGAAAAATAAACGATCTGGCAAAGAAGCAGCACGCCGCCAGACCATTGCAGAACGTCGAGCAGCAGAACGCGCCGCAGCCCTGCAGTCATCCAGCACATCAGATCGCGAGCCTGCACAGGAGGACTCATGAGTCGCTTAGCAACCTGGGGTAATGAACTCTATGCGGGCAAGAAATCATACCAATTCGTACAAAAATGGAAGACCTGGTTTGTTGCCGCTTTGATCCTGTTGGTGGTAGCCGGAGGAATTACTGCGCTGCGCGGAGGATTTAACCTCGGTATTGAATTTCGGGGCGGTTCTGAATTCACCGTCTCCGCTGTAGAAAATACAGATCCATCGATTGGTGAACAAGCTGTAACGGCGGTTGTGCCCGAGGTGGAAGCGACGGCTACCAATATTGCGCCTGGAACTGTCCGTGTGCAAACCGCGGAACTCTCTGATGATCAGACCCTGCAGGTCGCGACTAACCTCCAAGAAGGTTATAGCGTTGCTCAGGAACAAGTGACGTCCAACTTTGTGGGTCCCACCTGGGGTGCGGCTGTCTCACAACAAATGTTAATCGGCCTGATCGTATTCCTGGTACTTGTCGCATTGTACTTAGCGATCTATTTCCGTACCTGGAAAATGTCGGCGGCAGCGATCGTCGGATTGATGTACGTCGTGGCACTGACCGTGGGCATCTATGGTGCCATAGGTTTCGAGGTCACTCCGCCCGCTATCATCGGTTTCTTGTTGATCCTGTCCTATTCGCTCTATGACACCGTCGTGGTATTCGATAAGATCCGCGAAAATACGCAGAATCTCGAAGAAGACCGGAGACGAACCTTTGATGAGTTAGTCAACCTTGCGGTAAACCAAACCTTAGTACGCTCGATCACAACCTCCATCGTGGGCATTTTGCCGGTGGGGTCTATCTTGTTTATTGGTGCCGGTTTGCTCGGTGCCGGAACGCTGCGAGATATTTCACTGTCAATTTTTGTGGGCATCATCGTCGGTACGGTGGCCACACTGTTCATCCAAGCACCGCTTTACGCACTCTTCCGGAGAAACGAAGAAGCTATCAAAGATCGCGATGCGAAAATCCTGCGTCGTCGCGGTTCGCTTGAGTCGATCGGCGAGAACGCTGTTACAGCAGACTCGTCAAATACGTAGTACTTCAACACATCGGAAGCAACGGTCCTATAGCCTTGAGTCGAGGCGTTAGGACCGTTGTGTTTTTAGCTGATATGTTCGAATCCAGCAAATAAATGTCACCAAAGGTTTGTGACGCACTAAACTAGGTCACTAGATCGAATTTCGTGGCAAGGGGAGGGTTTGTGGCTTCATCACAACCAACATCACCTCATGGTGGACATAAGGGCCCCGATGCTCTGACACCAGCGCGAGGTTTTGGTCGTTTCGCCCGTCTCACCGGACGAGGATATTCGCCGCTGCTGGAACCTTTGGTTCGCACTCTGAAAGTTCGAAATCCCAAGGACGATATCGGTCCGATTATTCGAGCTTTCAATGTGGCGAATTATCATCATCGGGAGCAGTACCGAAAATCTGGTGACCCCTACATCACCCATCCGGTAGCGGTAGCCACAATTCTTGCAGAACTTGGTCTGACCGGTGAAACGCTCATTGCCGCACTCTTACACGATACTGTTGAAGATACTGAATACACACTTGAACAGCTAACCAAGGATTTTGGTCCTGACGTCGCGCTGCTCGTTGATGGCGTTACCAAGCTGGACCGGGTTGAATTCGGCTCCGCTGCAGAAGCTGAAACTGTTCGCAAGATGATCATTGCGATGGCCAAAGATGTTCGCGTGTTGATGATCAAACTCGCGGACAGGCTGCACAACGCACGTACCTGGCGGTACGTTGCCCCGGCATCATCTGCACGTAAAGCCAAAGAAACCCTAGAAATCTATGCTGCGCTTGCTCATCGTCTGGGCTTGAACACCATCAAGTGGGAGCTTGAAGACCTATCATTCGCAGCGTTGTCGCCGAAAGTTTATGCAGAGATTGTTCGGCTCGTGGGGGAGCGAACTCCACAGCGCCAAAAAATTGTGGCGAACCTGACCGAGCAAGTCGATAAAGAGCTTCGTTCTGTAAAAATCAAGGCCACGGTGACCGGTCGATCGAAACACTACTACTCGATCTACCAAAAGATGCAGGAACAGGACAAAGAGTTCAACGATATCTATGATCTGTTGGGCATCAGGGTTCTTGTCGACTCGGTTCGTGACTGTTATGCAGTTTTGGGTGCGCTACACGCCCGGTGGTCGCCGATTCCTGGACGTTTCAAAGACTACATCGCGATGCCGAAGTTCAACATGTACCAGTCGTTGCACACGACAGTGATCGGGCCGGGCGGTAAACGTGTTGAAATCCAGATCCGAACCCATGAGATGCACCATCGAGCTGAATATGGTGTTGCTGCCCACTGGGTTTATAAGCGTGGCGGTACCGCCGATGCTGAAACTCCCGGGTGGCTCAAGACCGTCCTCGACTGGCAACAAGATGCTTCGGATCCCAATGATTTTCTTGACTCCCTGCGTACCGAGATCGGGTCAGCAGAGGTATATGTTTTCACGCCGAAAGGTGAGATCAAAGCGCTTCCTTCCGGTTCTACCCCAGTGGACTTCGCCTACAGTGTGCATACCCAGGTCGGCCACCGAACGGTGGGCGCACGCGTCAATGACCGTCTCGTGCCACTCAATACCGTGCTAAATCACGGTGACACTATCGAGATCTTTACTGATAAGGGCGAGAACGCTGGGCCATCACAAGACTGGCTCGGTTTCGTTCGATCGGGTCGTGCCCGGAACCGCATACGTCACTGGTTCTCTAAAGAGCGTAGAGACGAAGTAATTGAGCGTGGTAAAGAGTTATTAACCAAAGAGGCACGCAAACGCACGCTTCCTTTGCAGCAAATGCTCAGTACCGATACCCTGACCCAGGTTGCCGAACAACTCAACCACGAAGACATTCAAGGGCTCTACGCGGGTATCGGCGATGGATCCCTGTCGTTAACAAACGTCTTAGACCGAATAGAACGCTTGCTGTCTCCCGAAGACGACAAGCCGGAGCCAGAACCGGATACGGTTGCGATACCGGCTATTCCTCAGCCTTCGCGTCATGCCGACTCTGGCATTGTGGTTCCCGGAGCAGGCGACGTTATGGCTAAGCTGGCACGTTGTTGTGCGCCCGTACCGCCGGACAGCATCATCGGGTTCGTCACAAGAGGCTCGGGAATCTCGGTCCACCGCAAAGACTGTTTGAATATCGTCAACACGAACGAACAGGATCGTCTCATTGAAGTGGAGTGGGCGCCAACGTCCGATGCTACGTTCAATGTCGACATTTTGGTTCTGGCCTTGGATCGTAAGCAACTATTGTCGGACCTGACTGCCGTGCTTTCTGATCATCATGTGAATATTCTCAGCGCGAATGTGAAAACTCGTCGGGATCGTGTGGCTGAAACGAGTTTCGTATTTGAAATGGGTGACACCGATCATCTTGAGCATCTGATGAACGCGGTCCGTCAAGTTGACGGTGTTTATGACGTCTACCGCCGGTCAGACCGTAGTAAAAATTCCGCGGCGACCTAGGCTGTGTGTTGCTGATCGCAGCCAGGGTTCTCCATTAATGACTCGAAGAGTTGTTGGGCGGTGCTCATCCCCGGCAAAGAGCTCTGGTCTTGAAGACGTTGCCGCAGCGCGTTTAGGTCAGTTCGAGCGAGTAGCTCAGAGACGCGATCCTGATGCCGTTGGGTGCCACCGATCCTTAGCAGGTCTACTATGGTCAATTCTGGCGCTGTGACGACCACGCCTCCGATGACTTGTAAATCATCTTCTGATACTTCGGCGCGATCCAAGTAGTCTGACTGCCGGATGGCCGAAGGCATGATCATAGATCTACGTCTCTTGCGTGGAATCGAGGCTGTCGCAGCTTCGAAGATCTCAGGTGCTTGTCCCCCTAAATGAATCCATGCTGCGGTGAGTAAGGTTGCAGTCCAATTACCCGGCAGGAGGCGTTCGCCAACCATTCGCACGCTTTTGGCTCGTTGTGATGCAGTATCTGGAAGATCGATATCGACATAGAATGGACCAAATTGCGGCCGGAGCATCCCGTGGTAGGCCATCGCAGATAGTTCGGAAGCGTTAAACGGATGGTTCGGAACGTACAGGTGATATTCGTTCGTCATCAAAAATGGTGAAGCACTAGGCGAAGTAGTCATGCGTCTAATGATGACAAAAAACAGCTCCGGCCGAGGGAGTGTCGACCGGAGCTGTGGATAACCGCGCGTTGGCTGATTATGCGGACCTATTCACCCGCTGCTTGAACAACCTCTAACCATTGTCGCCGAGCTTTGAGCGCTTCTTGCACAGCGGTGACCTTCTGCTGATCTCCCGCCTGCTCGGCGGCAGCAAGGTCAGCTTCCAACTGAGCTATTGCATCTTCCAGCTGTGTTAGAGCAGAATTCGTGCGAGCCTTGGTTTCTGGATCAGTCTTGCGCCAGTGATCATCTTCCAAATCCGATAGTGCCCGCTCGAGCTTTGACATAGCTGCTTCCATCCGACTCATGTCCTTGCGTGGAACACGGCCAGCTTCATCCCACCGAGCACGAATATCTTTCATAACGGACCGGGCCGACTCAAGACTTTTGAACGGCAAATGCTGTTCAGCGTCCTTCAGAATCTGCTCTTTAACCGCCAAGTTAGCTTCGTATTCACGGTCTAACTCAGCATTGGCCGCATCGCGAGCGTTAAAGAAAACATCCTGAGCCGCACGGAAGCGCGCCCACAGTGCATCATCGTCCTTACGTGATGCACGAGGAGACTTCTTCCACTCATTCATCAGCTCACGGTACTTAACTGTCGTGGGACCCCAATCGGTGGAACCCTGCAGGGCTTCAGCACGCGCAATCAGATCTTCTTTAGTCTTTTTCGCTTCAGCATTTCGGGCGTCCAACTGAGAAAAGAATGCCCGCCGGTTCTTTTCAAAGGTATTACGAGCCGAACGGAAACGTTTCCACAATTCGTCCTCAGTGGCTCGTGGTAGACGCGGGCCAGACTTCTGGGTTGCACGCCACTGGTCAAACAATTCACGCATTGTCGCGGTCGATTGTTTCCACTGGGTCTTCTCCGGATCCTGAGCAGCGACGTGTTCTGCTTCAGCCACGATCTTCTCACGAGCAGCTTGCTGTTCAGCGATGGCCTGTTCGCGTTGCGCCTGCAATTTGGCTTGGCGTTCGACCAGATCATTGCGCAGCTGTTTTGATAAATCCCGAAGTTTGGCCATATCGCCGACCATCTGTCGGGCGGCAATGGTTTCATCGATCTGATCAAGAGTCTTCTGCAACTCCTGATTCGACACATCGGTATCGAGACGCTGTTTGAGCAATTGGAGCTGCGTCATCACGTCGTCATATTTACGAACGTAGTAGGCAAGGGCGTCCTCAGCAGAAGCTTCTGGCACCTGGCCAACTTCGACCTTTTCCTCGCCATCGAGCAGTGTTACGACACCGTCGTCCGATATCTCAGCAAATTGCTTGGCTTCCCCAAGATCAGAGGTGTAGGCAGGCGTTGGCGCCACCGGTGCAACCGGGGGAACTTCTGCTGGGGTCACAGCGCTTGGTTTAGGAGCTACTGGTTTGGGGGCGTCGGGTTGTTGACTCGTTGTCACCGCTATAACTTTCTTCCGTAGGTGGAGATCCCGTCAGCCATCGGATGACTGTGATGAGATGGTCACTGATAGCTTACGCGAAACGCATACAATGGCAGAGTACTTTATATAGGATGCGTAAGTCTGCGCATTGCACTACCACCATAGAACTCTTGGAGATCACACCGCTATGTCCCGTAAGACTTCACTTTCTGGATTCCACGAATGGCTGCCCGAAGAGCGTCTCGTAGAACTCCATGTGCTGAACACACTGGCAGAAGTCTTTGAGCTGCATGGGTTTTCCAACATCGAGACCCGCGCCGTGGAAACCCTGGGGACGTTGTTACGCAAAGGCGAGATCGACAAAGAGGTCTATACGGTGTCTCGGATTCACGAAACCGATGCGCCCGATCCAGCGGATACTTCACGTTTAGCGCTGCACTTTGACCTGACTGTGCCGTTTGCGCGGTACGTCACCGAAAATGCGGGCCACCTAAACTTCCCGTTTCGGCGCTATCAGATTCAAAAGGTCTGGCGCGGCGAACGGCCGCAGGAGGGCCGCGCACGAGAATTCACTCAGGCAGATATCGATGTGGTGGGCGATGGTGCGCTAGATTTCCGTCACGACGTTGACGTTGCGTTAGTCATAGCCGAAGCGCTGTCGAAACTGCCCATCGGTGAATTCATTATTCGAATCAATAACCGTAAACTCGCTGAAGGTTTCTATCGCGGCATCGGACTCGATGACACAGCTGGAGTGTTACGCAATATCGACAAGCTCGAAAAGATTGGGCCCGATGAGGTTTCGGAGGCTCTTCAGGAAGAACTCGGAGCTACCGCAGAACAAGCACAGCTAGCTTTAGCGCTGGCCCAGATCCGTACCGAAGATTCTTCGTTCGTCGAGCAGGTCAGAGCCTTGGGCGTGGAGGATGAGTTGCTTGAGGAAGGCATTGGGGAGCTCGCAGAAATCATTGAGCAACTGCATAAGCGCGCTCCCGGGACTGCCGTAGCTGACCTGTCGATTGCCCGCGGTCTGGATTATTACACCGGCACGGTCTATGAGACCAACCTGGTCGGACATGAGCAACTCGGTTCGATCTGCTCAGGTGGCCGTTATGACGCCCTGGCAACCAAAGGCAAACGAAGCTTCCCGGGGGTCGGGCTGTCGATCGGCGTCACGCGCTTGATTTCGCGCATGTTTTCTCAAAATATGGTGGAAGCAACACGCAAAGTCCCAACCACGGTCTACGTTGCGCTGACGTCCGACGAAGATTGGTCAGCTGCTCAAGATGTCGCCCAGCAGCTGCGTTCGAGAGGACTCAGTACTGAAGTCGCCACCAAGGCGGAAAAATTCGGAAAACAAATCCGGCATGCTGATCGTCGCGGCATCCCGTATGTTTGGTTCACTAACTTCGAAAGCGGTCAGGCCGTCCACGAAGTCAAGGACATTCGTACAGGCGAACAGGTAGCCGCAGATCCGGGGACGTGGATGCCTCCGACCGAAGACCTGCGGCCGGCGATTGTCAGCACCGCACAGCACAACGACTCGTTGAGCTGAACGGTAGACTAGCTTCGACTATCACAAGTTTTTAATCCACACGTAGAACTCAAAAGGGGAAACACAACGTGCTTCGCACCCATCAACTCGGCAAACTCAACGCCGAACACATTGGCCAGACCGTGACCGTGGCAGGCTGGGTGGCTCGCCGTCGCGACCATGGTGGCGTAGCTTTCATCGACCTGCGTGATGCTTCGGGGATCGCACAAATCGTAGTGCATGATGAATCCCAATTCGATCACTTGCGCAACGAATATGTTCTGCAAGTCACCGCCGAAGTAAAAGCTCGCCCCGAGGGTTCTGAAAACCCAAATATTGCTTCGGGCGACGTTGAGCTTTATGCATCCAAGGTCACCGTGCTGAACACCGCGGCTGCGCTACCATTCCAAATTGATGAGCACGTCGAAGTCGGTGAAGAGGTTCGTCTGAAGCATCGCTACCTGGATTTGCGTCGCCCAGAACCGGCTCGCATTATGCGCCTGCGTTCCGAAGTGAACCGGATTGCACGAAACTTGCTGGCAGACCACGACTTCATCGAAGTTGAAACCCCAACATTGACTCGTTCCACACCCGAAGGTGCCCGGGACTTCCTGGTCCCGGCACGTTTGGAACCGGGCTCCTGGTATGCCCTGCCGCAGTCGCCCCAGCTGTTCAAACAGTTGTTACAGGTCGGGGGCATTGAGCGCTACTATCAAATCGCCCGCTGCTATCGTGACGAAGATTTTCGTGCCGATCGACAGCCAGAATTCACACAGCTGGATATCGAAGCATCCTTCGTCGAACAAGACGACATCATCGAACTTGGTGAAAAACTGCTGACTGAAATCTGGAAGCTCATCGGCGTCGAGGTGACCACCCCAATCCCGCGGATCACCTATAAAGAAGCCATGGAAAAATATGGCACAGACAAACCCGATCTGCGTTTCGGTCTGGAACTGACCGACATGACAGAATACTTCAAAGACACTCCATTCCGAGTGTTCCAAAACGAATACGTCGGCGCAGTCGTGATGCCGGGCGGTGCCGCACAACCTCGTCGTCAGCTTGATGCATGGCAGGAATGGGCCAAGCAGCGCGGTGCGCACGGCCTGGCCTATGTGCTGTATAAAGAAGACGGCGAAATGACCGGTCCAGTGTCCAAGAACATTACCGAGACCGAACTTGCTGATCTGGCGGAAAAAGTTGGCGCGAACCCAGGTGATGCGATCTTCTTTGCTGCCGGTGATCCCACAGACTCCCGTGCACTGCTGGGAGCAGCTCGCGTTGAAATTGGTCACCGCGTTGGGCTGATCAAAAACAATTCTGAAGTACCGGCAGAAGAACAAGACTGGTCCTTTGTATGGGTCGTCGACGCACCGCTGTTTGAACCAGCGGCTTTAGCTGAAGCAGAAGGTGACGTGGCGGTGGGTGATGGCGCTTGGACCGCCGTGCACCACGCATTCACTTCGCCAAAACCTGAATACCTCGACAGCTTTGATACCAACCCCGGTGAAGCGCTGGCCTACGCCTATGACATTGTCATCAACGGCAACGAAATCGGTGGCGGATCCATCCGTATTCACAACCAGGACGTCCAAAAGCGCGTCTTCAAGGTCATGGGGATTTCCGAAGAAGACGCCCAAGAAAAGTTTGGCTTCCTGCTAGATGCTTTCCAATATGGCGCCCCACCACACGGTGGTATCGCCTTCGGGTGGGACCGTATCGTGGCGCTGCTGGCGGGAACCGAATCGATCCGTGAAGTGATCGCGTTCCCCAAGAGTGGCGGCGGTTATGATCCCCTCACGCAGGCGCCGGCCCCCATCACCGCGCAGCAGCGCAAGGAAGCTGGCGTCGATTTCAAGCCCGAGAAGAAGCAAGCCGACTCCGGCAAAGCGGCTGAATAGCCTGCTTCAGGGACGCGATTGATCAGTGCTGTCCGTGGCTGTGGCCCGCCGGATCCTTCGGCGAGCCACAGCCTCAGTCGAAATCGATCCGGACCCGGTGGGGCTTCACGATGAGCCAGAGCGCGGTAGTGGACGCAGTCGCGCAGATCAACATCGAGACCGCCATTGGGGCCGCGCTGACCAGCTCGAAAGCCCCGATGACCGGTCCGACGATAGCCGCCATCGCCATGTTCAGTGAACCCATCAAAGACGCCGCGGTTCCGGAGTCTCTCCGGTGGTTCTGCAATCCGATGACCTGGCAGTTGGGCATGGATGCCCCGAACCCGAGGGTGTAGGTGAAAATGCCAGGGATCAGGGGCCACGCGGAGGCGGTGACGTGGTTGATCGCTAGCAGCGCCAACGAGGCGAAGAGCATCAGGCCCGTGCCTGCCACCAGCGTCCACTGCGGGCCGTAACGAGTCGCCATCCGGCTCGCCAGCTGCAGTCCGACGAAGATGCCGATCGATCCGGTTGCGAACACCAGCCCGAATTGCTGCGCACTCAGGCGGTACGTCTCCTGGAATAAGACCGATGAGCTGGACACGTAGGAAAAGAGTCCGGCGAAGGCGAACGCCGCGGTAAGCGCGACGCCCACGAATGTGGAGTCCGTGAGGACCCGGTGGTAGGCGGCCTTCAATTGGCCGGTGCCCCGGGCTGGGCGGTCCTGTACGGGGCGAGTTTCCTGGATCAAGGTTCCGACCAGCAGCACTATCAGGGCGCCGTAGACGGCCAGCACCCAGAAAATCCCGCGCCAATTCAGGACGACCACCAGCCAGGAGCCGAGCAAAGGGGCCAGGATGGGGGCTAGCCCGGAGATGAGCGCGAGCCTGGAGAGCATCTTCACCAAGCGTCGACCGCTGAACAGGTCCCTGGCCATCGCCATGGCAACCACGGCGCCACCCGCGGCCGCGAGCCCTTGGATAGCGCGCAGCATCGTCAGCAGCGTCACGTTAGGTGCCAAGGCGACCAGAACCGAGGACACGACGTGTAACGCTGTCATGGCCAGCAGTGGGGCGCGCCGCCCGAATCGGTCGCTGACTGGCCCGATCAACAGCTGCCCCAGCGAGAAGCCGACGATGGTTGCCGAAAGAGTCAGCTGGACCTGCGGATCATCGATCCCCAGATCTAACTTCAGGCTGGGAAAGGCTGGCAGGTACAGATCGATGGTCAGGGGACCAAGACCCGTCAGCATGCCAAGCGTGATGATCGTGACCAGGCGTCGCCGGCTGCTGAACCTGTCTCCCAAGTCGTGTTCCACTTTGCTCCAAATACTGTCGAGAAATAGAGAAGCCCGCACCTGGAAACAGTTTCCTAGGTGCGGGCCTCGTTGCTCCTTGATGTTACCCAGTGGTCATCCGGGAACCCAGGGCCATGGGCACACTGCGCTGGTTTTTCTGACCGGCGCGGCCCGCGTCGGGATCTCTAGGCCTGAATTCACCGAGGAAGCACGGCGGGTCACTCGTTCCAGGCGGCGGCCACGAGCTCCAAGGAACGGCGCCGGACTTCTGGATCGAACGCGTAGGTGACGGTAATCAATTCATCGGCGCCGGTGCGATCCGCCAGCTGTTGCAGCTGGTCGCGAACCTGCTGTGGGGAACCCACGGCCCGGACGCTGAGCAGCCGGTCGGCCATGATCAACTCCAGTTCATCAACGTCGTCGGCGGGCGGTCCTGGTGGTTGAACCGGGAGTCGGCCCCCGGTCCGGTGCAGGGCCACGAACATGTTGCGCACCACCGTGAACTGGTGTTCTGCCTCGGCCGGGTCCGGGCACGCCATCACGTTCACCCCGATGCTCACCTTGGGTTCAGGGATCTGCGCGGTGGGGGCGTCGGCATCGAAGTTGTCGCGATACACGCTCAACGCCTCGCTCATCTGGTTGGGAGCGAAATGCGACGCAAACGAGAAGGGCAACCCAAGATGAGCCGCCATCGCGGCCCCAAACGTGGAGGAACCCAACACCCACAGCGGCACCTCGGTGCCGCGGGCTACTCCCACGGTGATGCCATTGGCGGCGCCTCTGGCCCCGAACCAATCCACCAGGTCCGCGACATTGGACATAAAGGCCTCCGGGGCCGAGCTGGAACGGGCGAGTGCCTGGGCAGTCATCGGGTCTGTGCCGGGGGCTCGCCCCAAGCCAAGATCGATTCTTCCCGGGTGCACCTGCGCGAGCGTGCCGAACTGCTCGGCCACCATCAGCGGCGCGTGGTTTGGCAACATCACCCCGCCGGAGCCCACCCGGATCCGGGAAGTTCGCTCCGCCGCCAGTGCGATCAGCACCGAGGTGGCCGATGCGGCCACCGCAGCCGTGTTGTGGTGCTCGGCAAACCACATGCGCGTAAAGCCGGCCGTTTCGGCAAATTGGGCGATGCGCACGCTTTGCGTAAAGGCATGACTGGCATCTTTCCCTTCGGGAATTTGCGCCAGATCGAGGATGGAAAGGGGAATCATGCGCCATGCTACCGCAGTTTGTAAAACACCCTTGCAGCCCCCGAGTTTGGTTTGGTAGGCTCGTAACCAAGATTCATTATGGTCAAGTACGCGCTGAACACGGTTGTAACCTGCCTGCTAT
>ERZ1032895.57-NODE-57-length-33669-cov-5.522580_pt1 | contig 33669 bp, 28 predicted proteins | sample MGYA00516687_ERZ1032895 | MGnify/ENA primary metagenome ERZ1032895 (study PRJEB33719, sample SAMN04261600) | wastewater metagenome | biome: rural village; feature: latrine urine exit; material: soil | place: El Salvador | collected 2013-01-14 ... | reverse complement strand
AAATAATCCATCCCGTCGAGCTGGCCGCGCTTGCTTTGCGATAGCTCCATGACAGCGCCGATGAATTCCGATGGGACAATAATTGTCGCCATCGCCATCGGTTCTTCAACTTCCATAATCTTACCTTCGGGAAATTCCGAAGGGTTCGTCACACGCACTACCGTGCCGTCTTCGGTGGTGACACTGTAGATGACGTTGGGTGCCGTAGAAATCAGATCAAGATTATATTCCCGCTCGAGCCGTTCACGGACGATCTCCAAATGCAATAAGCCCAAAAAGCCCACGCGGAAGCCGAAACCAAGAGCTACCGAGGTTTCTGGTTCATAACTTAGTGCAGCATCATTGAGTTGAAGCTTTTCTAATGCTTCTCGTAATGCTGGATAATCGGATCCGTCAATCGGATACAAGCCAGAAAAAACCATCGGTTGGGGTTCACTATAACCCCCGATAGGATCTTCAGCAGGACTGTTCTTTGTGGTGACGGTGTCACCGACCTTGGATTCGGAGACATCTTTGACACCAGTAATGAGGTATCCGACTTCGCCGACGCCAAGGCCCTTTCCGGGGATGGCGTCCGGCGAATAGACTCCGGTTTCTTGGAGCTCGTATTCGGCGCCTGTTGCCATCATCCGAATGCCCTCGCGCGGGCTCAGCTTGCCGTCAACCATCCGAACATAAGTAATGACCCCTCGGTAGGTGTCATAGATCGAGTCGAAGATCATGGCTCGAGCGGGGGCATCAACGGTGCCGGAAGGCGCTGGTACCACGTTCACCACGCGGTCTAGCAGTGCTTCAACGCCTTCACCGGTTTTACCGGAGACTTTCAGCACGTCATCTGGATCCACGCCGATGAGATTGGAAATCTCTAGAGCGTAGCGCTCTGGGTCAGCAGCCGGCAGGTCAATCTTATTAAGAACCGGGATGATCTCAAGATCGTGTTCCATCGCCATATACAGGTTGGCTAACGTTTGAGCTTCAATACCTTGTGCTGCATCGACTAATAGAATGGCCCCTTCGCACGCGGCCAACGATCGGGATACTTCATATGCGAAGTCCACGTGCCCGGGCGTATCAATCATGTTGAGGATGTATTCTTGGCCATCAACCTGCCAGGGCATCCGCACAGCTTGCGATTTGATGGTGATCCCGCGTTCGCGTTCGATGTCCATGGAATCTAGGAATTGGTTTTGCATGTCGCGAGGCGCCACCACGTTAGTGTTCTGCAGCATGCGATCTGCAAGCGTGGATTTACCGTGGTCAATATGCGCGACGATACAAAAGTTCCGGATAACCGATGGATCAGTAGAACCGGGCTGAGGCGGGTTGGACGCCACTGGCGACACGTGCACCATCCTTCTCTTGTCCATTGGCTGCAAGTCAAGCAGGTCTGCAGCACAACTAAATTTTCTTGTTGCACTATTGTTTCACGTTTCAAAGCTTCCAGCGACAACATATCCGGCATGGTTGACCGCCTTATCGTGACCAGGCAGGGAATCCCGCTCTGCGAGCTTGCAATTCGCCCTCCGGGGCGGAGTTTGCTAGAATTATGCGCTGTGTGTCCGCGCAGGTCGACGGGCACTCTTGTCGAAGCTTTCCAACGTGCCCCCACGCTGCTCAGTCACTTCGACAGGAATACCCCTCAACGACCCACATTTTTTCGAATGGAATAGGACCAGTAATTGGCTAATCTGAAATCTTCAAAAAAGCGCGCGATCACGAACGAAAAACGTCGTGAACGCAACACTGCTATTAAGTCTGAACTGAAAACTCTGCTTCGCAAAGTAAACAAAGCTGTTGAATCCGGCGATAAAGCCGCCGCTGAACAAGCTTTGGCAGTTGCCGGGCGCAAGCTGGACAAGGCTGTTAGCAAGGGGGCTATCCACCGTAACAACGCTGCAAACCGCAAATCCGGTGCCGCAGCACGCGTTAACGCCATGGATGCCTAAGTTCGAATAGAACTCACACACGCTTTGAGGCCGTGACGATCATTATGATTGTCACGGCCTCAAGTTGTTAATCCAGTTTTTTCAGCGTCGCTTGACAAGTCCTGCGACCTTGGTGACCATCCGTTCTACCGCAAAATCTGCATCCCGTGCCTGTCCTTTGGCTTCAGCATCGGCACGAGCGATAAGTTCGATAGCACCGGCGATATTAACCGGCGTCCAATGTCGAGCCGTGGCGGTGACTCGTTGAGCCTGCCACGGTGCCATACCAAGAGCCGAAGCTACTTGCCCGGGTGGCATTTTCGCATCAATGATTCGGGCTACCTGGCGGGCTTTCAAAGCAAAAGACGCACTGATGGCGACTGGTTGAACACCAGTTGCCAATGCATGACGCAGAAGCGCTATTGCTGAACCGAGTTGGCCATCGAGGGCGGCGTCAGCTACCCGGAAGGCGGTCGCTTGGACTCGGCCGCCGTAATATTTCTCGACGATCTCCACGGTGATGGCGCCTTCGGTATCGGCAACCAATTGATTGGCTGCTGCGGCAAGCTCACCAAGATCTTGTCCGATGGCATCTGCTAACGAACGGATAGCTTCAGCATCGATTTTTCGTCGAGCGCTTCGGAATTCGGCTTGTAAAAACTCCATCCGGTCCCGGTCTGATTTGATCGGTTTGGCCTCGATGAACTGCCCGGATTTTTTTAAAGCATCCAGCAATCGTTTACCACGGGTGCCGCCACCGTGTAGGCCCAAGAAGGTCACGTCGGGGTTGGGATCTTGGACGTAAGCCAACCCATCTGTTAGGAAGGCATCGGTCATCTTGTGCATATGTGCAAAGACGAGCAACTTCTTTTCGCCAAACAACGACGGACTCGCCAATACTTGCAGTTCGCCTGCTTGATACTCCGCTGCTGATAGTTGGTGAATTTCGGTGTCGGGTTCATCTTTTTTCAACTGCGATTTCACCGATTCGGTCACGGCCGTGTGAATATATTCTTCGCTCCCCTGGACGAAGATGAGCGGGCTTACCGTCACGTTGCGCCAGGATGTTTCAGAGGTTTTAGTGCGTCGAGTTGCGGCCATGAGATTGAGTCTAGCGTTCCAAGGCGATCAAAGCGGGACTGTGCTGAAACGTCACTGCAAAGGTTCCGTCCACATCTGTCCGGCGAAGCTGGATTCTGGGCCCTAAGGCTTCCAATATGTCGGCGTGAGGATGCCCATAGGTGTTGTCCTCCCCTACCCCAATCAGGGCCATGGTCGGTGTCGTGTGTGCAATCAATTGAGTTCCGCCATTTTTCGCTCCGTGATGTGACAGCTTTAAAATATCAATACCAGCCGGGATACGCTCGTTGGCAATGAGCGTTCCGGCGTAGTCTTCTTCAAGATCACCAGTAAAGAGTGCGGTGACGACACCACCGTGGCGATAAATTTCTAAAAACAGCACGATCGAGGCGTTATTTTCGTTAGTTGCGGTGCTGGCTGCGCTGAGAATTGACCAGCGCAATTGCACCGCGTGTTCAGGGTCGTCTTGTGCGTGATCAATGATGCCGATGACCGGATGGTCAATGTGACGGGCGGTGTCGGGCAGGTCTGTTGACGCTGGTTGGTAGGTAGGATCAGAGCCGGTTGAAAAGAGAATCTCCTGCGGGGTAGCAACATCGAGTACCCCCTGTAGCCCTCCTACATGATCGGCATGAAGGTGCGTGACGATGAGCATATCCAGTTGGCTCACACGTGCTGCCTCAAGACATTGTTGTGCCAGCTCGGGATCCGGCCCGGTATCGATGACCATAGCCGAGTCAGTTCCGGTACGAACCAGAAACATGTCGCCCTGCCCTACATCGCAACCCACGATGTCCCAGTTGGCATCCACCACTGTGGGGCGAAGTGGCCAGAAGACAACTCCGTGGGCCACCACGGCCACGAGCACTACAACTAGCTGCACCACATTGGTCCCGGTGAGTCTACGTTCGGTACTGGTGACGATGTTTATCCATCGTGGTCGTGGCGAATCGATCTTGACGGCAGGTTTTGAGCGTCGTTCTCGGCGCAAGAGTTTGAGCAAAACAATAATGCTGGCAGCCCAATGCAACACGATCAGTACGGTTCCGGCAGGTCCATCGGGCCATGGCAACATCGATCCGGGCAGTCCCGCGACGCTGGTTGCAATCCAGCCGATGGCTGCCGTCGGCAGCGCAACACCGTGCAATAGCACCTGAGCTATGCCTGGCGCGACAACACAGATCCCGGCAGCTACGGTGCCAGGGACGGTAATCAGTGGCAACAAGGGCGTGGCCAGAAGATTGGCGAGCAAGGAATATGCGCTGACATAATCAATGAAGGTCAGAAGCAGGGGTTGGCATGCCAGTTGTGCGGTCGCTGAAATAGCAAGGGACGAACTGAGGAGTGTGGCCCAGAAATTCGGTAGGAATTTCTCCAGTACCGGGCGGAACCAAGCCTCTAGGGGTTGAGCTCCCAGCACGATTCCTGCTGTGGCGGCTACAGATAGCTGAAAACCCACCTCGTGTATGAGCGCTGGTGAGATCGTTAAGATCACGACGGTAGATAGAGCCAGGATCGGTAGCGCCTGTGAGCCTCGTCCAAAGAACAGTGCCCAGGCTCCAATCGCTCCCATCGTGGCCGCACGAATAATGGAAGGCTGCATCCCAACGATTTGAACGAACAACAAGAGCGTAGCCAGAAATGCAGTAATCACGACCGATCGTGGTAACCGAAGACTGCGAAACAGTATGGTTGCCGCCGATGCGATCAGTGAAGTGTGGGCTCCAGAAACCGCGGAGAGGTGGCTCAGACCAGAGACTTTCATTGCATGGTCCACGTGTTCGGACTGTTGGGATCGATCGCCCAGGATGAGTCCGGGTAACAGCTCAGGTGCATAGCTGATGGTCCGGTTGGCTTGGGTTCGCAGTGTTTCGCGTATCGTGTCACGGCCTGTGGTGTTTGGCTTGATACTGCCTTCACCGCAAGTTCCCGGTTGTACCGCCGCAGTGGCTTGCACAAACACCGAAGATTCATTGTCTGTGACGCGACCTAAGAAACACGCCTGGTCTTCGGCGCCGAGTTCGGCCCAACTGGTATCGCCGGAAATCACAATTTTTGCGGGGTGGGGTGTTGGCGTGAGATCCTTGCCAAAAGCCTCCACCTCAGCGGTCACGAACCACCTGGTGCCAAATGGTCCTTGACGTTCAACTGGGTCAGTCACTAAGCGCACCGACATGCGTGCTGTGTCGAGCGCGTTGACAAAGTCTAACCATCCGGAAGCTTCGGCTGCAGTTCGTTGAGATTGCACAACCACCGCTGCTGGTGTCGCAACCCAACACGCGATGGAGAGCACAAGCATGCCATATAGGACTCGTTTTCGAGGTATATGTCGACAACAGAAGAAACCGAGAATTGTCAGCACGCCGATGCCGGCCAGGATCCACGGAATACGCTGGACCCATTCGAAGGACAGCCCGGGGCCCACGAAACATACGGTAGTTGTCAGGGCTGCAGCCGGAATCAGCCGTATATCGATTGGGGCGGCAATGTCATCAGGTTTAATGTGCTCCTGTTGCATCACCAGGTCACAAGCCCATCAAGTCGTTCCAGGGTGGCCGGACCGATCCCGGAAACGGCTTCCAGGTCCGCTAATTGTCCAAAAGAACCGTGCTGTTCTCGGTGTGCGATGATCTTTTCAGCGGTGGCAGGACCGACACCCGGTAATGTTTCCAGTTCTGCCGAATCGGCGGTGTTGATGTTGACGGTGGTACCACCGGCTGCGCCGCTTCCGCCAGAAGCCGGTGGGTTCGGCGGTGCCGCCGCGGTGGTTTGACGATCTGGCACCAGGATGTATTCGCCGTCGTTGACGATCGCTGCGAGATTCAGTGCGTCTAGCTGTGCATCATCGGTCGGTCCACCGGCGCTCTCGATGGCATCAACGACCCGAGCGGTAGGCTCCAGCTCGACGATGCCGGGCTGTTGTACCTCGCCTGCGACATGTACGACGAGGAGTTCACCGGGGGTCTCCTCGGGCAGCGAGGCGACCGCTGGGGAAGTATCAAATGGTTCCGGTTCAACATTATTGACGGTAAAGGTCGAGTCTGGCGTGGCGCTCTGGTCGGTGGTCAGCCAGCGAAAGCCTAGGATCGTCAGAATGGTAACGATCACCATGAGCACGGCCGACAGTGCAATCTTGGTGCGCCAGATCGGCGGTTGCTTTGCGTCCTCTACAGGCTCGGCCAGATGTTTCCCCATGCCACCCAGCCTGCCGCCAGTCACAGAAGTGTGGGATTACGGATTCACGCATTGTGGAGAGATCTAGCCGTACCTGGTGAGGTGTGGATAACCTGTCTAGGCGGTGCCGTAACTGGCATAGTCTAGATCTGGGCTAATGGAGACCCCAAGGGCTCCAAGACCCAAGTGTGCTGCCAAGACAGCCGGTAAACGCACGACCGGGACGGGCATCGACGAGTGGTCTTGTAACTCTGCAGCGAGCTGGTAGGCGGTATCAAAGTCGCCGTAGGCTTGCACGCCGAGTCGAACCGGTGGGGAGGCTGATGTTGCAACCTCGGTGATGATCGAAAGTGCCTTGGCTTCGCTGCGCGGCCGGTCAAGAAGTTCTATGGCCCCATGATTGAGTTGCATCACGGGTCGTACCTGAAGTAGCTGCCCAAGGATACCGGTCAAAGCGGAGATTCGGCCCCCTTTGCGCAGGGTTTCTAAATTGGGGACAGTAAAGATTGTTTGACCAACGCTCGTTTGCCGGGTGGCGATATTTGCCAGAAAATGTGGCGATAGGCCCAGCCGTGTGCGGATCAGTACATCAAGTACGGCATTACCCAGTGACAGACCCGCATTATAGGAGTCCATGACCGTCACGGGTATCGGCGAGGTCTGGCCAGCAACGCGCGCAGCATCGGCTGTCCCCGATAATTTGGAAGACAGGTGGATCGATAAAATGTGCCCGTAGCCTTGTTCCGCCACGTGTTTATACAGCGCAGAAAATTGGCCGGGCGAGGGCCGCGAGGTGCGCAGCGCGGTGCCAGCAGCTAAGGCGATCGACAGATCATGATGGAGCGTGTCGTCGTCCTCATTATAGATCTGATCGCCAATCATCACCGGGATGGGGATGATGAACAGTTCCGAACCGTTAGGCAGTTTATATACCTCATCGGGTAAGGCTGCAGACGTGTCGGTCACGATGGCGACCCGGTCGCGTCGCTGTGGCTTAATGTAGCGCGCCCAACCGACCGCTTCGCTGCGTACATCACGCGAGCGAACGGCCAGTCGGGCGATCCACGGGGCGATCTCGGTCATCGTGGGGTTAGCCCACCACGAAGTTCACGAGCTTGCCCTTAACCACGATGACTTTGCGAATGTGTTTGTCGCCGATGGCGCGCTGAACGTTCTGCGAATCCCGCGCGAGGGCTTCAAGGTCGTCTTCGGAAATATCTGCGGGGACTTCGAAACGATCGCGGAGTTTTCCTTGGACCTGGGCGATGACGGTGATTTTGTCTTCGACCAAGAGGGACTCATCGACAACAAGCCAGGTTGAGCGAGACACGGATGGTTCATGGCCCAGCATGGCCCACATGTCTTCTGCAGTGTAGGGCGCAACCAGGGACAGCAGTTGGGCCACGACTTCGGTGGCTTCACGAACCGCTGGATCCGCTGCGCCGGCGCCGTTATCGATTTCCTTACGGGTCGCATTGACCAGTTCCATGGTGCGGGCGATGACCACGTTGAATTTCTGGTCGTCCAACAGGCCTTCGGCTTCACGAACGATCTTATGGGTTGTCTGGCGCAGTTCCAGCGACCCGCTAGCAGGGTCGGTGCCTGGAGCAGAACCAGCGTATTGGATGTCTTGGGCTAGACGCCAGGCGCGAGCCAGGAATTTCAGAGATGCTGCGGGTGCGACGTCGGCCCAGTCGATATCGTCTTCTGGCGGGGAGGCAAAGACCATGGTCAACCGGATGGCATCTACTCCAAACGCATCGAGTTGAACACCCAGGTCGACCCCGTTGCCCAGGGATTTGGACATCGCTTTGCCGCCGTTGAGCACCTGACCCTGGTTGAGCAGTCTCGCGAAGGGTTCGGTGAAGCTAACCAGACCCATATCGTAGAGCGCTTTGGTAAAGAAACGTGAATACAGCAGGTGCAAGATCGCGTGTTCGACACCGCCGACGTACTGGTCCACCGGCGCCCAACGATCCAGGCGGTCACGATCCCAAATGTCGTTGTCGTTATTGGAATCGGTAAAGCGCATGTAGTACCACGACGAGTCCACAAAAGTATCCATGGTATCGGTATCGCGCTTGGCGGGCCCAGCACAGGTTGGGCACTCGACGTTGACCCAGTCTTCGGCGGCCTCCAGGGGTGATTTACCCTTGGGCGCCAGTTGCTGGCCGTGCAGATCTGTTGGCAGTTGTACGGGCAGCTGGTCGGCCGGAACGGGCACGAGTCCGCAGTCAGCGCAGTGGATGATCGGGATCGGCGTGCCCCAGAAACGCTGGCGGGAGAGCAACCAGTCGCGCAAGCGGTAGTTGACCGATGCTTTCCCGGTGCCCTTGGCTGCCAGCAGATCGATGGCTTTATCGATGGCCTCCTGGCCGGAGAGTCCATCGAGATCGCCAGAGTTGATGTTGGTGCCCGGATCGGTGGTAGCGATTCCGGTGTCTTCAGGATTATCGTCGCCAGTCTGAACAACCGTGCGCACCGGCAGGTCCATCGCGCGAGCAAAATCCATGTCACGTTGGTCATGAGCCGGAACGGCCATGATCGCACCGGTACCGTAGTCAGCTAGAACGTAATCAGAAGCCCAAACGGGGACGCGTTCACCCGACAGCGGGTTGATCCCGTAACGTCCTAGGAATACCCCGGTTTTTGGTCGATCGGCAGACTGGCGGTCGATGTCGGAAACGTGTTTGAGTTCTTCGCGGTAGGCGGTCAAGGCTTCGGCGTGATCTTCGGTGACGAGTTCTTCGGCTAGATCAGCATCGGCGGCCACGACCATGAAGGTCGCCCCGTAGAGCGTGTCCGGGCGGGTCGTGTAGACCTCGATCTCGGGGCCGTCTTCGATCGAAAACGTCACGGTGGCGCCGGTGGATTTCCCAATCCAGTTGCGCTGCATGTTCAGCACACGCTCAGGCCAATGACCTTCGAGTGCATCCATGTCTTGTAACAAACGTTCTGCGTAGTCGGTGATCTTGAAGTACCACTGCTCCAGGGCCTTCTTGGTGACCTCAGTACCACAGCGTTCACAGGCGCCGTCGACGACTTGTTCATTTGCGAGCACGGTCTGGTCTTTCGGGCACCAGTTGACCTGAGATTTCTTCCGGTAGGTCAGGCCGCGCTCATAGAACTTCAGAAATAGCCATTGGGTCCACTTGTAATATTCGGGATCCGAGGTGTGCAGTACGGTGTCCCAGTCGACAGAGATCGCATAGCGTTCAAAAGACGAACGCTGGGTGGCGATGTTGTTGTAGGTCCATTCGGCCGGGTGGGCATCGCGGGCAATCGCGGCGTTTTCAGCGGGCAGGCCGAAGGAGTCCCAGCCAATCGGGTGCAGCACATCATAGCCGCGGAGCATCCAGTAGCGCGAGACGACGTCGCCCATGGCAAAAGCCTCGGCATGACCCATGTGCAGGTCACCGGATGGGTAGGGGAACATATCCAGCACGTAGCGGCGGGGGCGTGTACCGTCGTCGGCGGCTTTGAAGGTTTTGTTGTTTTCCCAATAGCCGGCCCAGCGCTTCTCGATGGCTGCAAACGAATATTCTTCACGCTCGGTTGCGGCTTGCTTCGATGTGTTCGTCACGATGTCCTGTCTACACTCGGTCAAAAGGTCAAATCTAGTCTAAGACTAGTATTCTAACCCGTTTGTTCAACGGGCCACCCAATCGCGTGGTCAATTGCAGCATGCCAACCGGCCACCAACCGGGCACGTTTTTCGGGGACAATATCCGGGGTCCAGTGCCCGCCAGACTGCCATAGCGCTCGCAACTGGTCGGTGGATGCCCAGATCCCGGCACCCAACCCGGCTGCATAGGCGGCGCCGCGGGCTGTGGTTTCGACATCGGCGCTGCGATGGATGTCCACATCGAGGATATCGGCCTGAAATTGCATCAGTTGATCGTTGACGCTCATGCCACCGTCGACGTTGAGGCGGCGCAGTTTTTGCCCGGTATCGGCCTCTACGGCGGCCACCACGTCAAGGGTCTGATATGCGGTGGCATCCAGTGCGGCCCGAGCAATGTGCCCGGCGGTGGCGTAACTGGTCAGCCCGATGATGGTCCCGGAAGCGTCAGCTCGCCACCACGGAGCAAACAGTCCGGAGAACGCCGGGACAAAGTACACTCCCCCGTGGTCCTCAACGCTGTTGGCCAGGGCTTCGATGTCTGCGGAATGTTGAATGATGCCGAGTTGATCGCGCAGCCACTGCACCACCGAACCGGCCTGGGCCACCGAGCCTTCCAGTGCGTAGACCGGGTCTTCGCCGGGCAATTGATAGGCCACGGTTGTGAGTAATCCAGATGACGAGAATACGGGTTCGGCTCCGGTGTTGTACAGCAAAAAGCAGCCCGTGCCGTAGGTGTTTTTCGCTTCCCCCGCTGCGAAAATGGTCTGGCCAAAGCTTGCCGCCTGCTGGTCGCCCAGCACGCCGGTGATCGGCACCCCCGCCACGGCTAGCCCTGCTGCGACGGTTCCATAGTCATATACCGACGGGTAGATCTGCGGCAACGAGGATTCCAGCACGTGTGGTTCGATGCTGAATACGTGGCCCAGCTCAAAGTCCCAGGCACCGGTGCGGATGTTCATCAGCGAGGTGCGCGACGCGTTCGTAATATCCGTAGCATGGACGGTCCCGCCGGTCAGGTTCCAGATGATCCAGGAATCGATTGTGCCAAATCGCAGGTTGCCTGCCGCGGCCAGGCGGACGGCGTCGTCATTATTTGCCAGGAGCCAGGCCATCTTCGACGCGGAGAAATACGCGGACAGATTCAACCCGGTGGTTTGCTGGATTGCGGTGTTGTGGCCGTTGGCGATCAGGTGTTCGATGATCGCATCGGTGCGGGCATCTTGCCATACGATCGCTCGGTGCACCGGCTGGGAGGTGGTGGCATCCCAGGCGACAGTTGTTTCGCGCTGATTCGTGATCCCGATCGCGGCGATGTCAGCAGCCGTGAGCTGGGCACGAGCTAATGCGAGCGCAGAGAGCTCGCGGATGTTTGCCCAGATTTCGTTTGCATCGTGTTCGACCCACCCGGGTTGGGGGAAGTACTGTTGGTGTTCGCGGGCCACGATCGTGATGGTGGTGCCGTTGGCGTCATAGAGTGCGACCCGGGTGGAGGTTGTGCCCAGGTCAAGCGCCATGATGATCTGTGGTGTTGAGGTTGCAACCATATGCGTAACTTAACCATATGGGTGTGGACTCGGTCACCACGGTGTGCTGATGTCGGGCCTATAGACTGGGCGCCATGGGTTATGGAATTGCTGCCCGGTTGCGACCGCGGTTTCTGGTTCGGGACCGTGCGGTGTTAACGGGACATCGACAGCGCGATCCCCAACGGTTTGGCATCTGCCTTACAGATCCGGTCTCCGGTGCACCATTTGAACTCGGGGTGTTCAAATATCCCGGTCCCGAAGGGGCGCCGCAGATCCTTGCGGTTCACGGTTTTCGCGGGGATCATCACGGGTTAGAGCTCGTGGTCGATGGGCTGGCTCCATATGAGGTGTGGGTGCCGGATCTGCCGGGGTTCGGGGTTTCCGGGGCGATGCCAGATGCCGAGCATACGGTGGAACATTACGCCCAGGTGATCAACCAGGTGGCTCAGCAGATGCAGCGACCGGTGTTGGTAGGACATTCCTTTGGCTCGGTGGTCGCGGCAGCTGCCGTTGCTGCCGATCCGGTGCGCTTCCGGCACTTGGTGTTGTTGAACCCGATTGCTAAGCCCGCGCTGGAGGCTGGTTCGCCCATCGATCGGGCCGCTACCTTGGTGACCGACGGGTTTTATCGGCTCTGTGCTGTCCTGCCGGCCTCCCTGGGTCGTTGCCTGTTGAGCAATAAGCTCATCGTGTGGGCCACGGGGGCGTTCATGACTAAAACCGATGACCCGCGCGTGTTGGCGTATACGCATGATCAACACCAGGCGTATTTCTCCGGCTTCGACTCCCCCGCCACGTTGCTTGAGGCTTACCAGGCGTCTATCACGCACACGGTGGCAGATTTCGCGGCTCGGTTGTGTCTACCGGTCACCATGATCTGTGGCGCTGACGATGAGCTATCCTCCCCAGAAGATGTCGCAGCCCTGGCGGAGGCTTTGGTTACCGACGACGTCGAAACTTACGTTCTCCAGCACACCGGTCATCTTATGCATTATGAACGCTCGGCAGCGGTTACGGTGTTGATGCTATCGCGTCTGGCGGACGCCTAGCCGATCACCGTTCGGGTCAGTTGACGGGCAGAAGGGCCTTCAACATCTTTGACTGCCAGCCCTTCAAGCCCGTAGACGCCGAGCACTCGTGGCGCATCACCTCTGCTAGCACAGTGGATAGCGGCTTGCGGGTAGATTGAATCCTAGACTTCTTGAACCCCAACCTCTTGAGGATGCAGCATGCCATTATGTACGGGACTTAGTGCTTTCCCACTTACCCCACTGGCAGATGACCAGATCGACGAGGCAGCTTTCGTGGGTTTGGTATAGCGACTCGCTACCGCTGGCGTAGATTCTATTACCGTCCTGGGGTCTACCGGCTCCTACGCCTACTTATCAGCAAGTGAACGAGACCGCATCGCACAGTTAGCCGTCGAGCATGCCGGGCCAACGCCGGTTTTCGTGGGTGTTGGAGCGCTTCGAACTTCACAGGTCCTGGCACATGTTGACAGTGCACAACGTGCCGGCGCTGCCGGACTACTGCTTGCTCCCATGACGTACCAGCCGTTGACCGACGACGATGTCTATGAGCTCTTTCGCACGGTGACCCAGCATACTGCGCTGCCCGCCATCGTCTACGACAATCCCGGTACCACGCATTTCACGTTTAGCACCGAGCTCTACGCACGTATTGCCGAGTTACCCGGCATTGCATCCTTGAAGATCCCTGCCGTCCCTGCGGACCCGGCCACAGCACGCGAGCATGTCGCCAGGATCCGAGCCATCATCTCCGATCACGTGACCATTGGGATATCTGGTGACGCATCTGCAGCGAACGGTCTAAGGGCTGGCTGCGACGCATGGTATTCAGTCATTGGCGGGACGCTACCCCAACCTGCGCTCGCCATCACCCAGGCTATGCAAGAACACCGATACGACGACGCCCTGCAAGCATCTCAATATCTGGCACCATTATGGGACCTCTTTGCAGAATTCGGGAGCCTACGGGTTACCGCAGCCATTGCCGAACACCTTGGTCTGGTGCCGTTCCAGAGCTTGCCGTTGCCAATCCAGGGACTGTCGACCAGTCAGAGAGCACGTGTAGCAGAGGTTGTGGAGGCACTTCAGCTGACCGAATGGAACTCTGTCGTCACAATGCACCTGGCCCCTTGATCAGGGCCACCCCTCGAGCACTTGGATCTCACCTGTACCGTATCGGTGCTTGCTGCGAGCGCCATCAGCGCGGCTTTGTACCCACAGTCGGCGGTGCTGTCACGAACCAGCCGGATACGTCTATGAGAACTCAGAAGGCTGGTATCTAAAAAATCTTGCTCTTGTCGGCTTTGACCAGGCGTACTAGAATTTGACCAGGCGGTCAGAATCTTCAGCTAAAGCGCCAACATTTACGGAATCCGCTCGAAGATCACAGATCATCGGCTGTGCCATCGACACGTTGTCGGAGGTTGGCTATTCGGGTGCCTCACTGGCAGAGATTGCTCGACGCGCCGGAGTCAGCAAAGGTGTTGTGCTCTATTACTTCGAGGGCAAAGATGACTTGCTCCAACAGGTGGTCATCGATGTTTACACTCGAGCCGGTGCTGCGATCGAAGCCCGCCTGTCGACTGCATCAACTGCTGGTGACAAGATCACCGGTTATCTGCAAGCAAATCTGCAATTCGTTGGCACACATACCGCTGATGTCCGTGCGGTTGTAGAAATCGTGACAAACGCCCGGCGACCAGATGGTGGTCTGAAATTTGCTCCGGAGGGTGAAGATCCGGTTCTGGCCCACTTTCAACAGCTCTTAGAAGACGGCCAGGATGCCGGAGAATTCGGCGAGTTTGATGCTCATAACCTTGCGGTCATTGTCCGAGGGGCAGTGGACACCGCCTCTGGCAGGCTCATCGCTGACCCATCTTTTGACCTTGAGGCATATACCCAGGAACTCGTGACCGTCGTAGAACGTGCTGTGCATCGACAAAGCCCCTAGGATTCGAGATGAATTTCCATGATCCCACCGTTGAACACCATTCCCCTGCAACTGAAGCCGCCACCTCTCAACCGCCGGCAGATAATCGAGGCAAGGTCGTGGGCCTTATTGGTGTCGATCTGGTGTTGCCTTTTGCTACGTATTACGGTCTGCGGTTGTTCGGAGCAGATCCATGGCTTGCATTGATGCTTGGGGCGGCCGGTCCGCTGATTCGCATTATCGTCAGTGCGATCCGCACCCGGCGCCTTGAGCGGCTGAGTATCTTTACGCTGAGTATCTTGTCCGTTGGGACCCTGGTTGGATTACTGGGCGGGGATGCCCGGCTCTTGATGGCCCGGGACAGCTGGTTGACCGCTGCCATTGGTGTGTGGCTCTTAGCCTCCTTGATGGGTCCCAAACCCATCTTGTTTACCGCAACACTGGCGGTCCTGCCGCCACCGACTGCACAAGCCTGGCAGCGCAACTGGGACACCGAACCCGCATTTCGCAAGGCCTTCCGATGGTTGACCATTGGTTGGGGTAGCGCGTTCATTCTTGACACTATTGCCCGCATCATCATGGCCTATACCCTGCCACTTGACCTGGTGCCGATCGCCAGTGTGGGCTTGCTCGTCGTGATGCTCGTCCTGATCAACGAAGCGGTCAAACTTCACGGTCGACGAGCCGCCAACGACAGCTCCAAGGAATCGGCAGATTCTGAGCAGTAGTGTGCAGCAAGTGTGACCTCGTCATTATCAACACCAGCAATACGACATACGGTCGCGTCCAAGGAGTCAAACCGAGACAATGAAAGTATGTCTTCTGCAGATCTTGCTCTTCCCGACGACTACCGTCAGGCCCTGGAAACCCTCAAACAGCGTGTGCACCAAGCCCAGATCCAGGCTCGGCGCACGGTAAACACGGAGCTGATCCAGTTGTACTGGTCCATCGGCAAAGAGATCCTGTGCAGGCAAGAACAGCAAGGCTGGGGCAGCAAGATCATTGCACGGCTGGCAGAGGATCTGCGAGCAGCATTTCCCGACATGCGAGGCTTCTCGCCTCGCAACCTGCAATACATGACAACTTTTGCTCGGCATTGGAACGTCGAGCACATTGCGCCACAACCTGTGGCGCAATTACCGTGGGGCCACATTCGGACTCTGTTAGACAAGCCGTTAAGCCACGAAGCACGGCTATGGTACGCCGCGGCAGCGGTGGAATACGGGTGGTCACGCAACGTCTTGCTGAACATGCTGAAAAACAACACGATCGAACGCACCGGGGCCGCACCATCGAACTTCCCCCAGCGCCTTCCCGCCGCCGAATCGGAACTAACACAACAGGTAGCAAAAGACCCGTATGCGTTCGAGTTTCTGGGATTATCTGGTGAAGTCGCCGAACGAGACGTGGAACAAGCCCTGACTGATCGCATCGTCGAAACCCTACGGGAGCTGGGCCCTGGGTTCGCATTCGTAGGACGTCAAGTCCACATCGAAGTCGGCGGAGACGACTACTACATCGACTTGTTGTTCTTCCACGTCGAGCAGCTGCGCTACTTCGTCATTGAACTTAAAACCGGGAAATTCCAACCCGAATACGCAGGCAAACTGAACTTCTATGTGGCCGTCGTGGATGATCAGCTCAAGCGCGAAGCCCACAACCAAACCGTGGGCATCCTGATCTGTGGCAGCAAAAACGACCACAGCGTCCGCTACGCTCTCAGCCGGTCAGACTCACCCATGGCCGTGGCAACCTACACCTATGAGTCCCTACCCACCGATGAGAAAAAGGCATTACCAGGTGAGCAAGAGCTTTCAGCGGCTTTCGATCAGATTGAACCTTCCGAAGAATCCTGACAGGGGCTTCTTCACATACACTGAGTAGAAGGCTGCTATTAGTCTTCGTGCTGCTCAACGACTGCAAGCAGATCCTCGGGACTACCTGCCATGATCGTTGCCGCATGCTCGGTGATTTGTTCAATCGGCCAGTTCCACCATTGCACATACAGCAATGTCGCGATGTCGCGCTCGCAGAAACGAGTGCGCACGACACGTGCCGGATTGCCAGCAACAATTTCGTAGGGTTTCACGTCTTTGGTCACAGCACTATGTGCTCCCACAATGGCACCGTCACCAATCGATACTCCCGGCATAATAACCGCTTGTCGTCCAAGCCAGACATCATGTCCGATTATGGTGTCACCAGGCTGTTCGATGGCCAAAAAGACATCGAGTGTGCGATTTGTCCAAGCACCCCCAAACATTGTAAACGGGTAGGTGGACGGCCCGACCATCGGATGATTCCCACCGGGCATGATGAACATGACTCCGGGGCCAATCGCCGTGAATTTTCCGATGACGAGTCGTTGCGGCCCATATAGATACCGGACGTTTGCTGTTTCAAAGGGAGTCGGGTCGTGTTCATTGTCGTGATAGGTATACTCGCCAACCTCGATCAGCGGAGATTGCACCGATGGCTTGAGAAAGACCACGTTCGTCAGGTCGCCCCGGGTTGTCGGATGCATGTGGTCAGGATCTGGGATGGTACTCATGGTGCCTCCGGAGGCGTAAACGGTGGTGTGCTGTGGTGTAGCCCTTCGCGGGTCAAGGTAACCGAAGTATCGATGTGTAAACGTGACAGGAAAGCATCATCATGGCTGACGACGATGAGCGCTCCGCGGTAAGCATCAAGTGCATCAACGAGCACCTCGATACTGGCCAGGTCGAGGTTATTGGTCGGTTCGTCGAAGACTAATAACTCGTTGGGAGGATCGGCCAGCAGCAACCGTGCCAGTGCGACCCGGAACGTTTCCCCTCCAGACAGGGAGCCCACTGGCCGATGAATCGTCTCGCCACGGAAAAGGAATCGGGCAAGTTGTGCACGCAGGTCGGCCGCTTTCTGCTGCGGGGCAGCTTGCTGGACTGTTGCAAAGATCGTCAGAGCTGTATCAAGGTGATCAAACCGCTGCGGTAGATAGCCGAGTCTGTTGGTATGGCACACCGCGGTCACAGGTCCCGCCCGTCGATTCGCAGCACCATGCACGAGTCCCTCGAGCAACTGGGTCTTGCCGATACCATTTACGCCCAGCAGCGCGAGCCGTTCTGCCCCTTGGACCACCACAGTGTTGGCGTGGTCAGCAAATTCGGCCAACCTGCGCCGACTCGGCAGGTGCGGATCAGGCAACTCTATGCGGATGGCTGGTTCGTTGCGCACCGTTTGCATACTGTCCTGCACGGCCTGTTGGGCAACCTGAACTTTTGCTGTCATCTGGTTGCGCAATTTCCCGGCCGAAACTTCGGCTTCTTTCGCACGCGCCTTCATGATCATCTTCGGGCGCCGCTTATTCGCATAGTCAGTGGCAGCATAGCGACGACGACGGGCCAATTTCGTTTCGGCTTCGATCTGCTGGCGGCTTTCTGTGCGCAGTGTCTGCTGGGCATCACGTACCGCTTGTCTGGCAGCGGCTTGCTCTTGCTGGATAACTTCTCGAAAAACGCTGTAGGGACCGCCGTAGGTTGTCAGATTGGTGTGGCGTAACTCTGCGGTCTCGTCCATGAGTTCTAGCAGTTGAACATCGTGGTTGACAACCATGACGGTCCGTTGCCACTGGGCGATCATGGCATATAGTCGTACCCGCGCGTCACGATCAAGATTCTTGGTGGGTTCATCGAGCAACATGATCGGGTAGTTTGCCAGATGCAGACCAGCCAGAGCCGTCAACACTGTTTCACCACCGGACAGTGTCTCGACTCGACGATCCAAGCCGAGATGCTCAAGCCCAGCTTCACTAAGCACTGCCCGGCTACATCCCTCGACGTCCCACGCGTTGCCGACCGCATCAAACAGGGCTGGATCTGTTGCGCCATCCTCGATGGCCCGAAGTGCTTCAAGTTGGCTCCGGACGCCCAACAGATCAGCAACAGTGTCGGCTTTTTGAAGCGTGAGTTTCTGGGGCAAGTAGCCCACCGGTCCTGTTGTGGTGACCCGGCCTCTTGTGGGTTGCATGACACCGATGTCTAACAACGTTGACTTGCCGGAACCGTTGTCGCCGATCAGGCCGGTGCGTCCCACCCCTAATGCAGCGGTTACGTTGTTGAGCAGCGGGGTGCCATTTGGCCAAGCAAAAGAAAGGTCCGTCAGCACAACGGAAGGAGTGTGTAAAGATAACATAGGGCTCTCGATTCGTCAGCGAACGCGCTGACTTCGGAGCCACTTAGAGGGGGCGATCTACAAACGTCAGCGCACGATTAATACGATGGCACGTTTGAAGATGAGCATTGGAACTTTCCCTAACCTGCGATAAATAGTGATCTTCAGCCTAACAGCCAGCACCGTAGCTGGGCTAGTGGCCCTGGTGAGCGGTGGATTAGAGCACATCGGTTGGGTCGATGCGCAACCGCACCGAGGTGGTCTCACCGCGGGCCGAGAGCTGAGCCCGGGTCGTTTTGAGTGCCCCCACGACCTGTTCGGCAACATAATCGGGAAAGAACAACAGCGCCCGATGCGTCGTTTCATCGACCGGCACCGGGCCGATCCACGGTGAATCTTCGGACTGATATGGCAGCGGGGTGTGCCGTATCGTTTTCTGCACCTCGTGGGAGGGACCGATGAGCTCGGCAACACGCACGGCAGGCGGCAGACCAAGCTGCTGCCGCTGGGCTAACTGACGAGTCGCCCAAGCAATAGGGTTCATCTGAACTAAGGCCGCAACGGCGTCGTTATATTCCGCGGTCACCACCACGGTGCCCCCATAAGCCGCAGGACGCACCAGCGTTGCTGCGCGCATCCAGTGCCCCAGCACTTGCTCGGGGACGTTGAGACCTTCGCGCTGGAGCTGGGCGTCACCGTCCAGGAGCAGAGCGGCCGCGTATCCGTCGGTGGCAATGGGTTCGGCACCGGGCGTGGCGATCACGATGGCAGGCTGCTCCCCGACGGTCACCAACATGTGCTCTGCAGACGACGACATGACGGGAGTCATCGGGAATGCGCGACCAAGTTCATCGGCGGTGCGCTGCACACCGCGAGCTCCGGCGCGCAGTTGTCGGCCACCGCAGTTTGGACACGCGAAGTGGCGTTCTTTGACACCGCACCACCGGCAGGTTGCTTCATGACGTTCAACGGCCAATCGATCGGTGTAACCCAGCGGGCCGGTACAGTTCCGGCACCGTGCGGACTCACCGCAGGTCGCGCAAAACAGGCCGGGGATGAACCCGGCGCGGGCCACTTGCACTAACACCGGGCCGGGTCGACCGTGTTTGCCCTCCAGCGCTTCGCGTGCGGTCAGATGAGCTAGATGAGGAATGCGGGCGATCTGGGCTAGCGGGTCACGTTCGGCATGAAAGGAGTCGGCCGTTGCCACCACCCGAGGAGCCAGGGACTTGCGGGTCGATCGATCAGCGCCGATCTGCCCCAGGGTACCGATGGAAACCAGATGCTGAATTTCCAGCGCGCGGGACGTGGACGCCAAAAGAAGCCGTGCTGCGTGTTGGGTGGCTCGCAAGCGCGCGACCGTGTGGATGTGAAAGTACGGGGTGCGTGGTTCGATGAGGTGCTCGCTGGTGGGCTCCCACACGATAATCGCATCGAGCTGTTCTAGCGGAGCCCAGATCGCCGAGCGTGTCCCGATCACGATACGGTGCTGACCGGTCAGAATATTCAGGAACGATCGGTAGCGCGCGGTGTCGCCTTGTTCCCCGCTGAGCAGCGCAAAGGCGCGAGCTCCGATACGATCTTCCAGGTGGCGCTGAAGCCTGGAGAGATGTTTGTGATCGGGCACGACAATCAGCGTATTTTGTTCGGTAGCGGCCATGCGCTGTGCAGCGTCGGCCAAAATACCCATCGCATCCCAGCTCCCGTGAGCGCTCGGCAGCGTCAGCGCATAGTGTCCATCGTGCCCGGGAGTAAACAGGTGTTCGGCTCCCTCTAATAGCTCCCAACCAAAGCCCGGTGCGCTCATCCCGGTGAGTGATGCTTCCGGTGGCGAGGAGATAACCGGTGGGGCTGGGATGCTGTGGTCTGCCACGTGTTCAGCAATCTCGCGTTCCACTCCCGCTACTCGGCGCGGTACGACGGCGCGCAGTACATCAGCGGTGATCGACCCATAGTGTTGTGCGACCTGTTGCGCGAGCTGAAAAACCTTGGGTTCTAACACGGGCAGGGCCGAGACGATCTTGCGGATCGTCGTCAATCGGGCCGTGGTGTCGATGGTATCGGTCCGCTGAACCAGCCAACCGAAGAGCTGTTGGTGCCCAAATCGGACCTTGACTCGTACGCCTGGTTGGGCTGCCGCATCGAGGTCTTTGGGGATGAGGTAGTCGAAGTACCGGTCCAGATGCAGTACCGGTGCTTCGAGCAGAATTTTTGCTACCGGTTGTTTTGGCCACCCATCGGGTGCCGGCGGTAGGGTTGCGCGGCGTTCCGGGAGATCAAAAAGAGCATCTGTTTGTGGCACATCACCAGCCTACCGCGGCACGCAACTGATCGACCTTGTCGGTGCGTTCCCAGGTGAAGTCTGGCAGTTCGCGACCGAAGTGACCGTTGGCGGCGGTGGCTTGGTAGATGGGGCGCAACAACTGCAGGTCTTGAACGATGGCTGCTGGACGCAGGTCAAAGACCTCGTTGATTGCGTTAATGATGTGTTCGTGGCTGACTTTTTCAGTGCCGAAAGTATCGACATACAGGCCGACTGGGCGCGCCTTACCGATCGCGTAGGCGACCTGGACTTCAGCACGCTCAGCGAGTCCTGCTGCAACGATGTTCTTGGCAACCCAACGAGTGGCATATGCTGCGGAGCGGTCGACCTTTGAGGGGTCTTTACCCGAAAAGGCGCCACCACCGTGGCGGGCCATACCCCCGTAGGTGTCGACGATAATTTTCCGTCCGGTGAGTCCAGCGTCACCGACTGGTCCACCGATGACAAATGGCCCGGAGGGGTTAATGATGAATTCGGCGTGGTCATAGTTCAGGCCAAAGTTGACCAGCACAGGTGTGATGACGTGTTCGATCACATCGGCGTGGAGTTGTTCCTGCGTCACATCGGCCAGGTGTTGGGTGGATACGATCACGGTTTCCACGGATTGGGGCACATGGTGTTCGTCGTAACCAATGGTGACCTGCGTTTTGCCGTCGGGCAACAGGTACGGCATCGGTGAGTTATCTTGCTGACGCACAGTGGTCAGACGTTCTGATAGGCGGTGCGCCAGGTAGATAGGAGCCGGCATCAGCGCCGGGGTCTCGTTGGAGGCATAACCGAACATGATGCCCTGGTCGCCGGCACCTTGTTTGTCGATTTCATCCACGGACCCGTCGCGAGCTTCAAGGGATGTAGAGACACCGTGATGAATGTCGGATGACTGCTGGCCGATAGAAATGTTGACACCACAGGTGGCGCCATCGAAGCCATTGGCTGAGGAATCATAGCCGATATCCAAGATCGTCTGGCGCACGATATCAGGGATTTCAACGTATGCGGAGGTGTTGACCTCCCCTGCGACCTGCACCAGTCCGGTGGTTACCAGGGTTTCGACTGCAACCTTGGCGTTTGAGTCTTGAGCGATGATGGCATCGAGCACCGCATCTGAGATCTGGTCACAAATTTTATCGGGGTGGCCGGCGGTTACGGATTCAGACGTGAATAACCGAAGTTGGCCGTCGCCGATGCCCTCGTAGGGCGCATACATGGAAGAAGTATTTTTAGCAGTCACAGTAAGAGAGTTTACCTCCTCCGGCAACCTCGACAAGGCCCGGGTTCATGGATCGTAAAACTCTATGCCAACGCGACAGCAAGCTGTTCGATGATGGCTTTGGCAACAACATCTTTGCTGCCTTGAACCGAGATCTCCTCGCGGCCGTTGGCAAACAGGATGGTGACATCATTGTCGTCTTGGCCAAAGACTTTGCCGACGCCGACTTCATTGACGACCAGTATTTCACAGCCCTTGCGTTGCAGCTTGGCGCGTCCGTATTCCAGTGGGCTCGTCGTCTCATCGCCGGTTTCAGCAGCAAATCCTACGATGACCCGTGGCAGGGGCTGCCCGGCGGCTCGTTGTTCCACGCTGGTACGCAGCACATCTTCGGTTTGTTCTAACACGATCGTTGGAGCCGAAGCGTCATCTGCTTTTTTGATCTTCTCGTTGGTAACACCAACCGGTCGGAAATCAGCAACCGCCGCCGCCATAATCAAAGCGTCCTGATGCTCCGCGTGTTTCAGTACGGCGTCCAGCAACTCGCGGGTGGATTCGATACGTACCACGGTGATATTTGGATGGGTCGGTGCCTGAATATCCATGGCTCCGGCGATAAGTGTCACGTGTGCACCTTGTGCTGCGGCAGCGTTTGCCAGAGCTACACCTTGTTTACCGGAAGACCGGTTGCCTAAGTAACGCACTGGGTCAAGCGCTTCGCGGGTCCCGCCGGCACTGATCACCACTGATTTGCCCGCTAGTTGGTCTCCCGCCTGGGCTTGAGCGACGATGTGTTGTGTCTGAGCCCAAATGTCTTCAGGATCGGGGAAGCGCCCCTTGCCGGTATCGGCGCCGGTCAGACGGCCGACGGCTGGTTCGATGATGTGCACGCCGCGGGAACGTAGCGTCGCCACATTGGCTTGTGTGGCCGGATTTTCCCACATCTCGGTGTGCATGGCCGGAGCCATGACCACCGGGACCGTTGCGGTCAGCAGGATATTGCCTAGCAGGTCGTCGGCGAGTCCGGCGGCAGCTTTGGCAAGTGAATTGGCGGTGGCGGGCGCGAGGATCACCAGATCGGCTTTGCGTCCTTGCAGGACGTGGTTGACGTCTTCAACGGCTTCGAAAGTGTCGTTGTACACTGGCCTGCCGGAGAGGGCTTCCCAAGTGGGTTTGCCGACGAACTTGAGAGCCGAATCGGTGGGAACCACGTGGACTTCATGCCCAGCTTCGGTCATGAGCCGCAACAACAGCGCAGCCTTATAGGCGGCGATACCACCGGTAACGCCTAATACAATCCGCATGGGTCCCCTTTTTCAAGCCTTGTGGTGTGTGGTGTTATCCTTCAGACCCTGCGGTGGGTTCTTCCGGCAGTGCGAATGGATCGTCGTCGTTGGCTGGCAATTCGAAGGTGGGGAACTCTTCGGCCAGTTCTTCGGCTGCTGCTGCGCGAACTTCTTCGACTGGTTTCATTTCCAGCAGGCCGTCATCAATTTCACGCAGTGCAATCGAAAGGGGTTTTTCGTTGAGTTCGGTGTCAACGAGTGGTCCAACGTATTCGAAGAGACCTTCGTGGAGTTGGGAGTAGTACGCGTTGATCTGGCGTGCACGTTGTGCAGCGAAAAGCACCAGGGCGTATTTGGAGTCAACCTTGTCGATCAGTTCATCGAGGGATGGGTTGACGATGCCTTCAATTTTTTGTTCAGTCACTGACTCTCCAATAAATCTCTCCGGAGCGACCGGAGATTGTGGATGTATTTGTTTTGTGCCGCGGCTACTGCTGTGGTGTAGTCAACTGCATGACTTCTACCAGGCGCGCAGCTGCTTGTCCAACTGTATCGTTGACGATCACGGCGTCAAATTCGGGTTCGGCAGCCAGCTCTAGCTTAGCGGTTTCCAGCCGGCGCTGTTGTTCCTCGGCTGACTCGGTGCCCCGTCCCACGAGTCGACGCACAAGTTCTTCCCAGCTAGGTGGCGCCAAAAACACAAACGTGGCCTCTGGCATGGATTGACGTACTTGGCGTGCGCCCTGGAGATCAATTTCTAACAGGACGTGTTTTCCCCTCGTCAGCGCATTTTCGACCATATCGCGTGGGGTGCCATATTTGTTGTGGCCATGCACTTGTGCCCATTCCAACATCTTGCCTTGTTCCACGAGCTCATCGAATCGTTGCGAGGAGACAAACGAATAGTGGACGCCATCGATCTCGCCGGGGCGCGGTTCTCGAGTTGTAGCTGACACGGAAAGACACACCTGAGGGTAGTGTTCACGAATGTATTGGCTCACGGTGCCCTTGCCCACGGCTGTAGGACCCGCCAAGACCGTCACAGCAGGACGGTGCTCGGTATGTTCAGAACGCAGGGTCAAGTCTCGGGGTCCGGGAATGACCGGTGGCGTCTGATCAAGCAAGATGTTCCTCGTGGTGTCTAGGTGGCTGGCACACGAATGCGATATGGGTAGATTAGCGCAACAACCGGCGATCTCACAAAAGAGACCGCCGGTTTCGCGGCGATTTTTTCTACCGGCCTAGGGCGTCGATCAGTGCGTTACGCTGCCGGTGGCCAAGACCGCGAAGCCGCCGATTCAGCGAAATCTCGCACTGCTCCATGATGCTTTGGGCACGGATCTCACCGATACCTTTGATCGAGGTGAGAAGATCGATGGTCCGCATTCGGGCGACAGCCTCATCGGTATCAGATCGTTCAAAAACCTCTGACAGCGAAAGCTTTCCGTCTGCGAAGTCCGCTTTGACTTTGGCCCGTGTGGTCCGCGCGTCGAGTGCTTTTTGTCTGGCAGCTTGACGTTCGGCGGGTGTCAAATCTTTGAGAACCATTGGCTTTGCCCTTTCGTGCCCGTTGCTAGTGTAACGGTGAGGACAGTCGCACCCAGAAGGTCGAGTACCGCCTGGGTCTTTGACCTGTTCTACCTAGTGAACTGTATTCTACTTCACAAGAAGGTCTTTGCGGGCGTCCTCAATGGCCGACTTCAAATCAACCACTTTTGGCCCCTGCCGAAGAATCCCCCGAGACGAGTTGACTAGGACGTTCTTCCAGGCTGGGCCAAAACCCTGGCGGATGTCAGCGGCCTGGGCGCCTTGCGCGCCATACCCGGGCGCCAGGATGGGAGCATTTGCCCTAACCAAGTCGATGTTGAGCGATTTAGCGTCATCGGTGACTGTCGCGCCGATGACTAACCCGACAGATCCCAGCGGCGTGGCTGTCGCATTATCGCGTGCTGTGGCATCCACAATTCGCTTGGCCACGGAGCCGCCATCGGGCCCAAGATGTTGAACAGATGCGCCTTCGGGATTCGAGGTCAATGCCAGAACGAACACTCCCCTGTCATGGGACAAGGCTATATCGATTGCCGGGCGCAGCGACTCATAACCCAGATAGGCGGTCAACGTCACCGCATCCGCGGCCAGTGCGGAGCCATCAGCCAGCCACGCTTGTGCGTATCCTTCCATAGTGGAGCCAATGTCGCCGCGTTTGGCGTCGGCAATCGTCAGGATCTTCGCCTCACGTGCCAATTCCAGGGTGTCTTCTAATACTGCGAAGCCGGCCGAGCCGAACCGCTCATAGAGCGCAACCTGTGGTTTCAGGGCGGCAACTCCGGTGGTTTCGGCTGCGGCTTCGACAACGGTTTTCGAAAAGGTTGCCAGCCCAGCAGGGTCGTCGTCCAGACCCCAGGCGTTCAACAGGTGACGGTGCGGGTCAATGCCTAAACACAATGGACCGTGCTGGTCCATGGCCTGGGCGAGACGACTTCCAAACGACTGTGACATGGTTTCCTACTGCTGGTTCTTGATGACCGCGGCTAACCGGCGGTCGTGTTCTTGCAAGCTGGTGACGTCCCAGGAGTACTCACGCTGGGCCTGAATGGCTTGCAAAGCGGTGCCAACTGCAGCCAGCGTGGTTACCAGTGGAACACCTAACGAGTTCGCAGCGGCACGGATCTCATAGCCGTCCCCGCGGGCGTCCGAACCCGATGGGGTGTTGATCACAAGATCCACTCGCCCATCTTCTAATTGGTCCAGGATTGTTTCACCGGTGGTTTCCGCATCACTGGTGATCTTGTCGACGATTTCTGTGGTGATGCCGTTGCGCGCGAGCACATCAGCGGTACCACCGGTCGAGACGAGTTCGAAACCCATATCAGTCAGGCGCTTGGCGTGGGCGACGATGCCGCGCTTATCCCGGTTGGCCACCGAGACAAAGACCCGTCCACTGGTGGGCAAGCGACCGCCCACGGCGTCTTGGGATTTGGCATAGGCGGTGTCGAAGTACTTATCGATCCCCATGACTTCACCGGTCGAACGCATCTCCGGGCCCAGGAGCGAATCGACGACGCGGCCTTCGGGCGTGCGGAAGCGGGTGAAGGGTAATACGGCTTCTTTGACTGCGATTGGTGCACCCAACGGGAGTGACCAGCCGTCATGGGTTGCCGGCAGTTCCCCGGTTTCGCGCAGCTGTGCGATGGTTGAGCCGACACCAATCTTTGCGGCCGCTTTGGCCAAGGCCACACCGGTGGCCTTAGAGACAAAGGGTACCGTGCGCGAGGCGCGCGGGTTCGCTTCGATGACATATAAAATGTCGGCGGCCAGCGCGAACTGAATGTTGATCAGGCCGCGCACGCCCACACCTTTGGCGATGGCTTCGGTGGCTTCACGCACGCGAGCCAGCACATTGGGTGCCAGGGTGGTCGGTGGGAGGACACAGGCCGAGTCACCGGAGTGGATTCCGGCTTCTTCGATGTGTTCCATAATGCCGCCCATGAACAATTCGTGGCCGTCATACAGGGCATCCACATCGATCTCGATGGCATCGTCGAGGAACCGGTCAACTAACACCGGGTGTTCGGCGGTGATTTCTGCGGTGGAGTTTTGAATGTAGGCTTCCAGCTGGGCTTCGTCATAAACGATCTCCATGCCGCGCCCACCGAGCACGTACGATGGGCGAACTAACACCGGGTAGCCGATTTCATCGGCGACGGCCTTGGCATCCTCAAAGGACACGGCGGTGCCGTTCTTTGGTGCGGTCAGCCCAGCTTCCTGCAGGACTTGCGAGAACAGGCCGCGGTGTTCTGCCAGGTCAATGGCCTCCGGCGACGTCCCCAAGATGGTCACACCGGCATCGGCGAGATCTTGAGCGAGCTTCAATGGAGTCTGCCCGCCAAGCTGAACAAAGACTCCTGCGACGGGGCCGGTTTGTTCTTCGGCGTGGATGATCTCTAAGACGTCTTCCAGCGTGAGTGGTTCGAAGTAGAGCCGATCGGACATATCCGAGTCGGTGGACACCGTTTCCGGGTTGCAGTTGACCAATACGGTGTCATAGCCGGCTTGCTGCATGGCCATGGTCGCATGGACACACGAGTAGTCGAATTCAACCCCCTGGCCGATGCGGTTGGGCCCGGAGCCCAGAATGATCGCGGTGGGACGTGTGTGTGCGGTAATTTCGGTTTCGGTCCCGTCATAGGACGAGTAGTGGTACGGGGCCTGAGCGATGTGTTCACCGGCTGCGGTGTCGACTGATTTATACACCGGGCGGACACCGAGCGCGTGACGCACACCGCGGACGACGGCTTCGTCCATGTGGCGCAGCTGACCAATTTGGTGATCCGAAAAGCCGTGACGCTTGGCGTGAATGAGCAGGTCTTTGGTCAGCTCATCGGCGTTGCGAATCTGCGTGGCGACTTCATTAATCAGGACCAATTGATCGATGAACCACGGGTCGATCTGGGTGATTTCAAAGATCTGTTCCGGGGTCGCGCCTCCCAGCAACGCGCGCTGGATCTGTCCGAGTCGCGAGGTCGTGGCGATCTTGGCGGCCTCGAGTAACTCTGCAACCTCGGCGTCATCGGGCACCGTGAAGTCCAATTCGGCGTCGTTGGTTTGTTCTAGCGACCGCAGAGCTTTCTGGAGGGCTTCTGAGAAGTTGCGGCCAAAGGACATGACCTCGCCCACGGCTTTCATGGTCGTGGTCAGGGTCGCGTCGGCGGCCGGGAATTTTTCGAATGCAAAGCGCGGGACTTTGACCACAACGTAGTCCAGTGCGGGCTCAAACGCGGCGGTCGTGGTACCGGTGATGTCGTTGAGCACCTCGTCCAGGGTGTAGCCCAGCGAGAGTTTCGTGGCGATCTTGGCGATCGGGTACCCGGTGGCTTTCGACGCTAGGGCCGAAGACCGCGAGACGCGCGGGTTCATTTCGATGACCACGATGCGGCCGTCTTCGGGGTTCACGGCGAACTGGATGTTACACCCACCGGTGGCCACCCCGACTTCGCGAATAATCTTGATCGAGATGTCGCGCATCTTGGCGTATTCGCGATCGGTCAGCGTCACGGCCGGGGCAACGGTAATCGCATCGCCGGTGTGGACACCCACCGGGTCGAAGTTTTCGATCGAACACAGTGCAATGACGTTGTCCGCACTGTCGCGCATCATTTCAAATTCGTATTCTTTCCATCCTAAGATGGACTCTTCTAACAGCACTTCGGAGGTTGGCGAGTACTGGATACCGGCGCCGGCGATCCGATGCAGATCGGCCTCGTTATACGCCATGCCCGAGCCGAGCCCACCCATGGTAAATGATGGGCGCACGACCATTGGGTAGCCAAGTTCTGTGGCGGCTTGAAGTGCCTCGTCCATCGAGTGGACGATCATCGAGCGCGCGGATTCAGCACCGCAGCGTTCGACCACGCCTTTGAACTGTTCGCGGTCTTCGCCCAGTTCGATGGCTGCGATATTGGCGCCGATCAGTTCGACGTCGTATTTTTCTAGCACCCCGTGCTCATCCAGTTGGATTGCGGTGTTCAGTGCGGTCTGACCGCCCAGGGTGGGCAGGATCGCATCGGGGCGCTCGGCGGCGATAATCTTTTCCACGACGTCGGCGGTAATGGGCTCCACATAGGTTGCGTCAGCCATTTCCGGGTCGGTCATGATGGTGGCCGGGTTGGAGTTGACCAGCACCACGCGGATGCCTTCTTCTTTGAGCACCCGGATGGCCTGGGTTCCCGAGTAGTCGAATTCGGCGGCCTGGCCGATCACGATGGGACCGGAGCCGATGACTAATACGGATGTGAGATCTGTGCGTTTTGGCATATCTGGTGTTTCCTCAAGTCCTAGTTTCCGGTGGCCATCAGGCTGGCAAAGGCATCGAATACCGGGTGTGCTTCGTCGACGGCAACCGCGGTATTTTCGGGATAGTACTGCACGGTGACCACCGGCAGTGCCGCTGCGCGCAGCGCTTCAACGGATTTGTCGTTGAGGCTGTACTGGGTCACGGTCACCTCACCATAGGTTGCATTTGGTGCGGTCGCGGTGCCCTGGGGGGCGACGACGGCGTACTCGTGGTTTTGGGTGGTGATGAGGCTCTGACCGGAGGCGACATCATAGACCGGTTGATTCGGGCCACGCTGGGCATGATCCAGCAGCACGGTGTCATAGCCGAGGGCTCGGGCGATGATTTGGTGGCCCAGGCCGATGCCCAACAGCGGAGTTTTGGCGTCTAACAGCGCCGTCGCCAATTCGATCTGTGTGGTGGCTTCGGCAGGGTTACCGGGCCCCGAGGAAAAGACCACGCCGTCGACGTTGGCAGCGGTGATGTCGTCGATGGTCGCGGTAGCCGGCAGGACCTTAACCGTGTTGCCGCGCTGCACCAATTGGTTGATCGTAGCGCGCCGCACACCCAAGTCGATCAGGGCGACCGTGCGCTGCGGGTGGTCTGCCGCAACTTCATAAGCGGTGCCGGTTGTGACTTTTGCGAGCAGTTGTTCGGTAGCTGGTTTGGACCAAGCTTGAACCTTGGCGACCAGGTCGGCATCGGGCGCATCGGCGTCGTCGCCGGCGAAGATGCCAGCGGCAACCTGGCCGGCGCCTGCGATGTGGCGTGTCAAGGCACGCGTGTCGATGCCAGCGATCCCCACGACACCGGCTGCGGTCAGCTCAGTATCCAAGTCGCGTTCGGACTGCCAATTGGAGCGCACGCGGGCGGGTTCGCGAATGACGACGCCGGCGGGCCAGTAAGTATCTGATTCAGCCTCGGCGTCATTGACTCCGACGTTGCCGATGTGCGGGAAGGTGAACACCAGCAGCGTGGAAGCATTGGCCGGGTTGGTCAGACTGTGTTGGTAGCCGGTCATGGTCGTGTCAAAGATCAGCTGTCCAAAGACGCTCCCGGTTGCTGCATAGGTGGTACCGGCGTAGATGGTGCCATCTGCCAGGACGAGTTTGGCTGATGTGCTCATGCGGTCTGCCTTCCGTTTGTAAGTTGGTCAAGTGCGGTGTGAAGTTGTTGATGTGCGGTGCTGGTTTCGGTGCGCAGCCCGGTGGTGACTTCGATGTCTCCGAGGTTCCAGGTGATGGCCAGGATGCCGTCTTTTTCGACGAATTTGCCCGCGATGCCCGAGACCGTGGTGATCTGAAGGATATCTGCGGCCGGGATGAAGATATTCGGCTCGCCGGCCCGGAGGAGTGCAACACCGGCAGGATGGACTTCAATTTGTGCTTCGGCCCGATTACCCAGGCGGTGGGCGGTCACGCGTTCTAAGAGTTCTTGACCCAACACGGTCGAGACGTAGGTGCCCTGCACAATGGTGTCAGGTTGTTGGTCTAATACATCGGCTGGGATGTCAGCGGGGATCGGCACATAGTGTTGCCGTTTGGTGCGATTGCGACGCCCGAAGAATAACCCCAGCGAGATCAGCCCAATGATGATCGAGGTCAAAATGACAATGAAGGTTGTCTCGTCCAAAACTCGTGTGTCCTTATCGGCTGTGTTGGTACGGTGTGGTCAGCTCGGCATCGGCGACGACGCGGTGGCCGCGATAGAACACGTCGGTCACCTGCCCGGATAATTCCATGCCCCGATACGGCGAGTTCGCAGATTTGGATGCATGATCGGCCGGGTTGACCACGAAAGCGTGGGTCGGATCATAGATGGCCAGGTTCGCCAGCCCACCCTGCACCAGACTACCGCTGTCGGTCAGTTGACCCTGGTCGGTGTGGCGGTAGATACGTGCCGGATTGACCGACATGACGCGGGCCACGCCGTGCCAGTCGAGCAGGCCGGTATCGACCATCGTGTGTTGGATGACGGGCAGCGCGGTTTCCAAACCGGTCATGCCCATGGCGGCGACCACCCATTCGCACTGTTTTGTTTCAGCGGTGTGGGGTGCATGATCGGTGCCCACGGTGTCGATCGTCCCATCGGCCAGCCCTTCACGGAGCGCGCGGACATCGGAATCTTTGCGCAACGGTGGGTTCACTTTGTAGACCGGGTCGTAGGTTTTGACGTAATCCTCAGTCAACAGGAGGTGGTGCGGGGTGACTTCGGCGGTGACGTTGATGCCCTGGGATTTCGCCCAGCGGATCAGTTCAACCGATCCGGCGGTGGAGACGTGGCAGATGTGCACGCGGGAATCCACGTGCTGGGCCAGCAGCACGTCGCGGGCGATAATGGATTCTTCAGCAACAGCGGGCCAGCCGGCCAGGCCGAGCTCAGATGACAGGGCCGATTCGTTCATTTGGGCGCCTTCGGTCAGGCGCGGTTCTTGGGCGTGTTGGGCGATAAACCCGTCGAAGGATTTGACGTATTCCAACGCGCGGCGCATCAGCACCGGGTCCCAAACGCACATGCCGTCGTCGGAGAACATCGTGACGTTGGCGGCAGAGTCATACATTGCCGAAAGCTCGGCGAGCTGTTCGCCTTTGAGCCCGACGGTCACGGCACCCACCGGGTAGACATCGGTCCACCCGGAAGCCCGGCCGAGCCGGTGGACTTGTTCGACGACACCGGCGGTATCGGCCACCGGATTCGAATTCGCCATGGCGTGGACCGCGGTGAACCCACCCTTGGCCGCAGCTCGGGTACCGGTTTCTACGGTTTCGGCGTCGTCGTTGCCAGGTTCCCGCAGGTGGGTGTGGAGATCAACCAGGCCGGGCAGAATGATCTTGCCGGTCGCATCGAGCACTTCGGCGCCATCGGTGTTGAGGTTTTGGCCGAGCTGAGCAATCGTGCCGTCGGCGGCAATGGCCACATCGGTTTGGACGCCGTCCGGGGTCGTACCACCGGTCATCACATAGGTATGAGTCATTATTTGGCCTTTCATTGCCCTAGTTGACCTGCAAGGAGCAGGTAGAGGACTGCCATGCGCACGGAGACGCCATTGGCAACTTGTTCAAGTGCGGTGTTTTGTGCCGAATCTGCGGCGGCCGCGGAAATTTCCAGGCCGCGATTCATAGGCCCCGGGTGCATGATCAATGTGTCAGTGTCGGCGATCGTCTGGTACCGGTCGTTCGTCAAACCCCAGCCGCGCGTGTACTCGGCCGGTGACGGGAAGAACGCCCCGGCCATGCGCTCGGCCTGAACGCGTAGCATCATGACGGCGTCTGGGCGTTGGGCCAAAATACCGTCGAGATCATAGTTGACCTCCACCGGCCAGGTGTTGACCCCCACCGGCATCAGGGTGGGTGGACCGGACAGTGTGACTTTGGCGCCCAGGGTGTGGAGCAACCACACGTTGGAACGGGCTACCCGGGAGTGCAGAATATCGCCCACGATCACCACGTGAACACCGTTGAGGTCCTTGCCGGTGGCTTGGGCGCCGTGCAGTCGAGTGCGCAGGGTGAACGCATCCAGTAGCGCCTGGGTGGGGTGTTCGTGGGTGCCATCGCCGGCATTAATGATGGCAGAGGAGGACCAGCCGAAGTTGGCCAACTGTTGGGCCGCGCCCGATGCCCAGTGCCGCATCACGATGGCATCGCCACCGATGGCTTCCAGGGTTTGGACGGTGTCTTTGAGGGACTCCCCTTTGGACACCGAGGACGTTTTGACGGCGAAGTTCAACACGTCAGCCGAGAGTCGTTTGGCGGCTGCTTCAAATGAGGTGCGGGTGCGGGTGGAGTCTTCAAAGAACAGGTTCACGACCGTCTGGCCGCGCAACGTCGGGAGCTTTTTGATCGACCGATCCGAGACCGTGGCCATTTCTTGGGCGGTGTCAAGGATTGCCAGTGCGTGATCGTAGGACAGCTCGCGGGTCGCTAAGAGGTGTCGCATCAGTCCATCACATCCACGATTTGTACTTGGTCCGATGTGTAATAGTCTTCGTCGCCGTCGATCTCGGCCAGATGCACTCGCACGTGTTCAGAGGATGCGGTGGGGAGGTTCTTGCCCACATAGTCGGCACGTAATGGGAGTTGGCGGTGTCCGCGGTCCACCAGCACGGCAAGCCGGACGGTATGTGGCCGACCGATAGCTGATAGCGCATCGAGCGCCGCGCGGATCGTACGTCCTGAATACAGCACGTCATCGACCAAGACAACCACCGCGTCATCGACACCAGCGGCCGGGATGATGGTTGATGCCGGTACTCGCGAACCGGCACGGCCCAAATCATCTCGATATAAGGTGATATCGAGTTGCCCGGTGCGTTCTTGCATCACAAATTCGGGATCGATCTCCGCCAGTTTGGCTGCGAGTCGATTCGCCAGTGGAACCCCGCGGCGGGGAATCCCAAGAATGAGAAGATTTTCTACTCCGCGGTTGCCTTCGAGGATCTCGTGGGCGATGCGGGTCAGGACCCGGTTGATATCCGATTCGGACATCACGGTGCGTGCTTTGCGCACGGGTTCTTGCACCACAATTGTCTCCTTTCCCGCCTCACAGGACGGACTTTAAAGGATCTGCGGGCAGGTGGTGTA
>ERZ1032895.56-NODE-56-length-34257-cov-13.061897_pt1 | contig 34257 bp, 35 predicted proteins | sample MGYA00516687_ERZ1032895 | MGnify/ENA primary metagenome ERZ1032895 (study PRJEB33719, sample SAMN04261600) | wastewater metagenome | biome: rural village; feature: latrine urine exit; material: soil | place: El Salvador | collected 2013-01-14 ... | reverse complement strand
GGGCAACTGCTTGAACACAGGACTCGACCAATGGGCTAGACGCGGGCTCGTCAATTGCAACATCAATAGCTTGCGAACAAAAACGCGACGCCATTGGCGTCGCGTCTTGAGCGGATGAAGGGAAAGAGAACGGAAGCGGCTCAGCACTCGATGACGTTGACCGCCAGCCCGCCCTTGGAGGTTTCCTTGTATTTCTCCTGCATGTCGGCACCCGTATCGCGCATGGTGCGGATCGCCTGGTCCAGCGAGACAAAGTGCTCGCCATTGCCGCGCAGTGCCAGCTGAGTGGCGTTGATCGCCTTGACCGATGCCATGGCATTGCGCTCGATGCAGGGCACCTGCACCAGGCCACCCACCGGATCACAGGTCAGGCCGAGGTTGTGCTCGAGGCCGATCTCGGCGGCATTCTCCACCTGGGCCGGGGTACCGCCAAGCACCTCGGTGAGTCCCGCCGCGGCCATTGCACAGGCGGAACCCACCTCGCCCTGACAGCCGACCTCGGCACCGGAGATGGAGGCATTCTTCTTGCACAGTACGCCTACCGCCGCCGCCGCCAGCAGGAAATCCACCACGCAGCGCTCATCGGCATCGGCCTGAAACTTCATGTAGTAGTGCAATACTGCCGGGATGATCCCGGCCGCCCCGTTGGTGGGGGCGGTCACCATGCGCCCGCCGGCGGCGTTTTCCTCGTTGACCGCCAAGGCAAAGACGTTGACCCAGTCCATGGCCGAAAAGGTCGTGGAAATCAGGCTGTCGTCATCTTCCATCGCTTCCAGGCGGCGATACAGATCACCGGCACGACGCTTGACGTTAAGCCCACCGGGCAGCACACCTTCGCCCTGGAACCCTTGCTTTACACAGGCCTGCATGGCCTCCCAGATGCGCCACAGCCCGTCGCGGGTCTCAGCCTCGCTGCGCCAGACCTTCTCGTTTTCCAGCATCAGCTCGCTGATACTCAGTCCATGCTCCTGACACATCGCCAACAGCTCGTCACCGCTATTGAAGTTGTAAGGCAGCACGGTGGAATCGACATCCAAGTCGCCCTGGGCGGCCTGTTGCTCGTCGATCACGAAGCCGCCACCCACGGAGTAGAAGATCTTGCGATACAGCTCCTCGGCATGACCATGGGCGATCAGGGTCATCGCATTGGGATGATACTCAAGGCTCTCATCATTCCACTGCAGATCCCGCGTCCACAGGAAAGGTATCGGCAGGTGACCATCCAGCATCAGCGTGCCGGACTCCTGCAGCTCCTCGATGCACGGCAGCACAATCGCTGGATCGATGGTATCCGGCTGCTCACCCATCAAGCCCATGATCACAGCGCTATCGGTATTGTGACCCTTGCCGGTCGATGACAGCGAGCCGTGCAGATGCACCTCGATGCGCGCCACGCGCTCAAGCAGATCCTGCGCTCGCAGCAGCTGTACGAAGTCGAAGGCGGCCCGCATCGGCCCCACTGTGTGGGAGCTGGACGGACCGATACCGATCTTGAAAAGATCAAAGACGCTGATAGCCATGGTGGAACCCTCTCTTGCACTGCCGGAAGACCCGACCCGGTGCTGCTGTTCTTGTGTTCGATTGTCAGTTTCTTGTATAACCAGGCTAAAGCGTTGTGGCTTTTGCCCTGGTTAAAGTTTAGCCGATTCCTATGTTGATGGGACAGGAGTTTTACGGCAATCGATAAAACCTGCCTTTTGATATAGTATTTCTAAACCATGAATCGAATCGTCAATGCCAAGACCCACGCCTGGCTAAAGGTTTTCTCGGTCAGCGCCCGCCACCTGTCCTTCACCCGGGCGGCGGAGGAGCTGCATGTGACCACCGGTGCCGTCAGCCAGCAGATCAAGCAGCTGGAGGAGCGCCTTGGTTTTAAGCTGTTTCGTCGTCTGCCGAGGCAGCTGGCGCTGACGGAGGAAGGGCGTCGCCTGGCCGATGTGGTGGAAGATGCCTATCAGGCTGTGGGCACGGAAGTGAGGCGTCTGAAGAGCGGCGTGATGAGCGGCGTGATCCGCCTGCGCTCGGTGCCTTCATTTCTGCACAAGTGGCTGATGCCGCGTCTGCCGCGCCTGCAGGCGCGTTTCCCCGAGATCGAGCTGCATGTTCGCGCCGAAGACAGCAGCGTCTCGCTGCGCGAGGGGGATTACGACCTGGCTCTCGACCTCAACGACGGCCACTACCCGGGACTTGCGATCACACCACTCATGGAAGAAATCATCTTCCCAGTCTGCGCACCCTCGCTGCTCAAGGACCGCCCATCGCTGCGCAATCCCGAGAGCCTGGCCTGGTATCCATTGCTGCATGACATCACCGCCTGGCGCGGCAGCCATGACTATGCAGAGTGGGAGCACTACTTGAGCGCCATTGACGCTCCTCAGACCAACGTCCGCCGCGGCTACACCTTCAACCGCAACCACTTGACCATGGAAGCCGCCATCGCCGGCATGGGGGTGGCGATCGCCCGCCAGACTCTGATCCATGGCGAACTCAACAGCGGCCGGCTGATTGCACCGTTCAGCCAGCGGGTTCCTACCGGCATGCACTATGGCATCGTGCATGACTCGGGCGCGCTGGACGATCGACGAATACAGGCCGTACACGACTGGCTGGTGGAAGAGGCCGCGCGCGGCTAGGCAACGCATTACCAGACAGAGGATTATTGAGTCGTTATACTTTGCCCTATTCTCAACACTGACAATGCCACGATAACTCCATGAAAGAATCATTTGCCGATACGCCTCCCCCACTGCCTTTTCGCCAGCTGTGCCTGCGCGCCACGCTTTATGTTCTATTTATCGCCGCCCTGGCCCAAGGGGTCTACTTCGAGGCGCTCTACCTTCCCGATGTGCGCTTCTCGGAGTACGGCTTTACCGAACTGGCCCAGACTGCACTGCTGGCCACCGCTGCAGCTCTGCTGATCTATACCCGCCAGGCGCTGAAGATACTGCCTAATGTTGCCCTGCTGCTGCTCGGCTTCGTGCTCGCCTCGCTGATTCGCGAACAGAACCACTTTCTGGACGTCTACGTGGCACGCCACCTGTGGAAGGTGCTGGTGGCGCTGGTCGTGATACCCACGCTGTACCAGGTGATTCGCCAGCGCCGGCGTCTCGTCGAGGAGCTCTCCCGCTACGCCAACAGCTTTTCTTTCGGCTTCTTTGCCGCCGGGGTGCTAACCACCTACGTGTTCTCGCGGCTCTATGGGCGCAGCGAAATGTGGGAAGCGGTACTGGAAGACAACTATGTCCGCACCTTCAAGGATGCCGCCGAGGAGGTGGTAGAGCTGCTGGGCTACGCCCTGATCCTGATCGCGATCATCGAACTGGTCATCCTGGCCAGGCACTGGGCACGCCAGCGCGCCCAGCACTAAAACCCCACACACGACAATGCCCGCAGAGCTTGATCAGTTTAATCAAGCTCTGCGGGCATTGTTATTCACGGCTACCAGTTTGACATCGACAAGAGAAACGTCGACACCTCAACAGCGGCAGCAATCACTCATCGAGGAAAGAGCGCAGCGGCTCAGAGCGCGACGGGTGACGCAGCTTGCGCAGCGCCTTGGCTTCAATCTGACGGATCCGCTCGCGGGTCACGTCAAACTGCTTGCCCACTTCTTCCAGAGTGTGATCGGTGTTCATGTCGATACCGAAACGCATGCGCAGCACCTTGGCTTCGCGCGCGGTCAGACCGCCAAGCACGTTGCGAGTGGCCTCGATCAGCCCTTCATCGGTGGCCGAGTCCATCGGCAGCAGCATGCTCACATCTTCGATGAAGTCGCCTAGATGGGAGTCATCATCGTCGCCGATGGGCGTCTCCATGGAGATCGGCTCCTTGGCGATCTTGAGCACCTTGCGCACCCTGTCCTCGGTCATCTCGAGGCGCTCACCCAGCTCTTCCGGCGTCGGCTCGCGGCCCATCTCCTGCAGCATCTGACGCGCCACACGGTTGAGCTTGTTGATGGTCTCGATCATGTGCACCGGAATACGGATGGTGCGCGCCTGGTCGGCGATGGAGCGCGTGATGGCCTGACGAATCCACCAGGTGGCATAGGTCGAGAACTTGTAGCCGCGACGGTATTCGAACTTGTCCACCGCCTTCATCAGGCCGATGTTGCCTTCCTGAATCAGGTCGAGGAACTGCAGTCCACGGTTGGTGTACTTCTTGGCGATCGAGATCACCAGACGCAGGTTGGCCTCGACCATTTCCTTCTTGGCCCGGCGCGACTTGGCCTCACCGATGGACAGGCGGCGGTTGATCTCCTTGATCTCGCTCACCGGCAGCTTGACCATCTCCTCTTCGAAGGCGACCTTGCGCTGAGCACGCTGGATATCGGCCTTGAAAGGCATCAGTCGGTCGGCATACCTGGGATGCTCGGCAACAAACTCATCGAGCCATTCCTGGCGCGCCTCGTTGCCGGGAAACGCCTTGATGAAGATCCTGCGTGGCACGCGAGCCCGCTTGACACACATCTGCATCACGGCCCGCTCCTGCTCGCGAACCTGCTCGACGCTGATGCGTATCTGACCAACCAGACGCTCGAAATGCTTGGGCACCAGCTTGATCGGCGAGAACAGCTCCGCCAGACGCTCCAGCTCAGCCTGCGCCTCCTCACTGTGGCGACCATGCTTTTCGATGGCCGCAAGCGTAAGACCAAGCTCATCGCGAATCTGCTCGAAGCGCGCCCGGGTTTCTTCGGGGTCGGGGCCACCGGCCGGGGTCTCTTCCTCTTCATCCACGAAGTCATCGTCGTCGTCGCCGATCTCGGGCTCGGGCTCTTCGGCCTCAGCCACGCCCGGGGTGCCTTCGTCAGGATCGATGAACCCCGAGAACAGATCGGTCAGGCGCCCCGGGGCTTCTTCATCCTGGGTTACGTCATAGGCCTCGAGAATCGATTCCACGGCGCCGGGCACATAGGCCAACGCCGCCATGACTTCACGAATCCCCTCTTCGATGCGCTTGGCGATCTCGATTTCGCCTTCACGGGTCAGCAGATCCACCGTGCCCATCTCTCGCATGTACATGCGCACCGGGTCGGTGGTACGTCCAACATCACTTTCCACCGCAGCCAAGGCCGCCACGGCCTCTTCGGCCGCAGAATCATCGGTGGAATTATCAGACATCATCAGGGTATCTTCATCAGGGGCAACCTCAACGACCTTGATACCCATGTCGTTGATCATGCCAATGATGTCTTCCACCTGATCGGGGTCGGCGATATCCTCGGGTAGATGATCGTTAACTTCGGCATAGGTCAGGTAGCCCTGTTCCTTGCCGCGCGCGATCAACTCCTTCAGACGCGACTGTTGCTGCGCATTTCCAGCCATAGAAACCCTATCTCGACGAAGAAGAATGAAGCACCTGAAGCACTGACTATAGGCGATGAAAAGCATGTCAAGCGGGGCAGTATAGCGGATAACGCCTTATTCACGCCAGCTTGATGTGTTTGCACGCTCGCTCAGGTGTGTTAGTTTGTTCGGTTACGCTTGTTTCGCATCTAACTGCTATATGCTGTCAATATGGTCTATTTCAACCCTTCGCGCGATAAACAACGGTAAACAGCGCCAAAAAAAACGCGTCTCCCCTCGGCCATGTCAGCGATCACGCTTGATCCTTGCCTTCAGTCCAGCACTTCAGCCCAGCCTGTCAACTCGCTTTACATGCTCAATTCTTGAGCTCGGCCAGCAATGTCATCAATCGCTGACGCTCCTCCTTGCCCAGCGTTTCACCGCTGCGAGCTCTCTCCAGCAGGCTGTCGTATTCCTCGCGTGGCGAGCGTTTGCGTTGGTGGCGCTGGAAGTGGGCAACCCAGTTATCCAGCTCAGCACCGCGCAGCGAGGCCGGCACCAACGGTGCCTGACTGGCCAGCGTAGCCAGACGTTCACCTTCCGGCGTCCCCAGAAAGTGCGCCAGCAACACCTGAGGGCTGCGATAGCGACCAGCCTTGAGCAGGCGCACCACTTCGCGGCACAGCCTCGCATCGGGATCATCCTGGTCGCACCAGTCATCGCTGTCTGGGAGCCGCTCTATCAGTCCGGGGTCATGCACCAGCAGCTGCAGCGCTCGCCCCACCTGGCCCAGCACTACCTTGCTGCCTGGACTCGAGCCAGGCGGCATTCCATGGCGAGTCCCGCTCTCGCGCCGGGCCATGGTATCCGCCGTCCTGGCCCCTTCCGGGGCCGCAGCGGCACTCCTGGCGACATTATCGGCACTGTCCAGCAGCGCCTGGAACCTTGATTCATCGACGCCGGTGCGCCGCGAGAGTTCCGCCAGCAGAATCGACTTGAGCACCCCTTCCGGCAGTCGAGCGATCGCCGTCAGCACCTGGCTTGCGTAACGCTCACGCTCTTCGAGATGTCCCAGATCCCGGCCCTGGGCCGCCTGCTCGAAGAGAAACTCCGACAGCGGGCTTGCACACTCGATGCGCTCCTCGAACGCCGCCGTACCTTCGTTGCGCACCAGGCTATCCGGATCTTCGCCTTCGGGCAGAAACAGGAAACGCGCCTGACGCCCGTCGATCATCAGCGGCAGCACCGTATTCAGCGCCCTGACCGCCGCCTGTCGTCCGGCCCGGTCGCCGTCGAAGCAAAACACCACGTCGGGCACCAGCCGAAATAGCCGGTTGAGATGATCCTCGGTGGTGGCCGTTCCCAGAGTCGCAACCACGTTGCGGATACCGAACTGAGCCAGCGCCAGCACGTCCATGTAGCCTTCGACGATCAGCAGCCGCTCGAGCCGCCCCTCGGCTTGACGCGCCTCATAGAGCCCGTAAAGCTCGCGCCCCTTGTGGAAAACCGGCGTTTCCGGCGAGTTCAGATACTTGGGCCTGGCATCGCCCAGCACCCTGCCACCAAAGCCCAGCGTGCGTCCGCGCAAATCACGAATCGGAAACATCACCCGATCGCGGAAGCGATCATAGGTGCGTCCGCTGTCCTCATGCTGGACCAGCAGGCCATACTCGACCTGCACGCTATCGGCGATGCCGCGTTCGCCCAGGTGGTGCTTGAGTCCATCCCAGGCATCGGGGGCATAGCCAACCCCGAAGGCCTGCTGAATCTCGCGGGACAAGCCGCGCTCTTCCAGATAGGTGCGCGCGGCCCCGGCTTCGGGCATCTTCAGGCGTTCGCGATAAAAGCTGCCGGCAAGCTCAAGCAGGTTGACCGCCTCCTTGCGCTTGCGCTCCCGGGCCTGGGCGCGGGGGTCATCGTCACCCTCTCTCGGCACCTCCAGCCCGAGCCGCGAGGCCAGCTGCTCCACCGCTTCCGGAAAACGCAGCTTGTCGTACTCCATCAAGAAACGCAGCGCATTGCCGTTGGCGCCGCAGCCGAAGCAGTGATAGAACTGCTTGTCGCCACTCACGGTAAAGGACGGCGTCTTTTCCTGATGAAAGGGGCACAGGCCGGAATGATTGCGCCCGGCCTTCTTCAGCGTGACACGCTCGCCGACCACCTCGACAACATCGACGCGGGCTAGCAGGTCATCGATAAAGCGCTGAGGAATCTGGCCAGCCATTCAGGCAACCCGAAAGATAGTAGACAACGGGCCGACAGGCCCAAAAACAAGCGGCCGCCGAATGGCGGCCGCTTGGCGTCCCTCCCGAGTCGGCCCGCACATGGCAGGCCGACTCATGTACGGATCAATAGAGCCGTTCGAAACGCTTGCGCTCACGCTGGAGCTTCTTGGCGTGACGCTTGACGGCAGCTGCCGCCTTGCGCTTGCGCTCGGTTGTCGGCTTCTCGTACTGCTCGCGACGGCGTACTTCGGACAGCACACCCGCCTTTTCACAGGAACGCTTGAAGCGACGCAGCGCTACGTCGAACGGTTCATTATCACGTACTTTGACAGAAGGCATTAAGCACTCACCTACCTTGGAAAACTTGAGTTCGGTTTGAACGCACGCCTTCCGGAGCGATACTCGTGCTCGGTTGCGGACGATATTTCATTGACCACAGCCGCAACGCGACGATGCCTCGGGCGTACGACCCAGTCTTGCAGAGCACAGTATTCTAATCAGGCTGGGCCAAGGGTGCAAATCGTTTCTTTCCGCTTTCCTGCCGTCGACGGGACAAAACGTTTAGAATGGCGACTTTCTGCCTTACCGAGTCATGATCATGCGCGTACTGGGAATCGAGACCTCCTGCGATGAAACCGGCGTCGCCCTGTTCGACACCGAACGCGGCCTGCTGGCGGATGCCCTGCACAGCCAGGTCGCCATGCATGCCGACTACGGCGGCGTGGTGCCCGAGCTCGCCTCCCGCGACCACACCCGCCGCCTGCTGCCGCTGATCGAAGAAGTGCTGGCCAGTGCCGGCGTGACGCGTCGTGAGCTGGATGCCATCGCCTATACCGCAGGCCCGGGCCTGGTCGGCGCGCTGATGGTCGGCGCCAGCACCGCCCACGGCCTGGCCCGGGCGCTGGATATCCCGGTGCTCGGCGTGCATCACATGGAAGGACACCTGCTGGCACCGATGCTCGAAGACGATGCCCCGACCTTCCCCTTCGTCGCCCTGCTGGTGTCCGGCGGCCACACCCAGCTGGTACGTGTCGACGGCATCGGCCGTTACCAGCTGCTCGGCGAGTCGGTGGACGACGCCGCCGGCGAAGCCTTCGACAAGACCGCCAAGATGCTCGGACTCGACTACCCCGGCGGCCCGCTCGTTGCGGCGCTGGCCGAACAGGGCGACCCCGGGCGCTGGCGTTTCCCCCGCCCCATGACCGATCGTCCGGGCATGGACTTCAGCTTTTCCGGACTCAAGACCCACACCCTGACCGCCATCCGCAAGCTGGAAGCCGACAACGCGTTCGACGACCAGGCCCGGGCCGACGTGGCCCGCGCCTTCGAGGATGCCGTCGTCGACACCCTGGCCATCAAGTGCCGCCGGGCGCTGGATACCACCGGCCTGAAGCGCCTGGTCGTCGCTGGCGGGGTCAGCGCCAATCGGCGACTGCGGGCGCGCCTCGAGCAGGAAACCGACAAGCGCGGCGCCAGGGCCTACTACCCCCGAGGGCGCTTCTGCACCGACAACGGCGCCATGATTGCTTACGCCGGCGCCCAGCGCCTGGTTGCCGGCGAGCGCGATGAGACCGGTATCATGCAGGCGGTACCGCGCTGGCCCATGGAGCAGCTCATACCTCCCGCTCCACCGGCCAGGGATGCTAGCTAAACGGCAAAGCAGCCGAGGGTCAGAGCCGGGGCTCTTCTCCGCGCCTGAAGCGACCGAGATTGAGCGCGTGGCGCGCCAGCACCAGCAGCGCGAATACGATGATGACTCCGGCATAGGAAGGCGCCAGCGAAAGGCTCGCCAGCGGTGCGGTAAAGGCGCTGACCAGAGAGGCCACGGCGGCGGTGCGCACGCGCCAGGCGAGCACCACCCAGACCAGGGCGCACACCAGCGCCACACCCGGAGTAAGCAGCAGCATCACGCCGAAGGCGCTGGCCACGGCCTTGCCGCCACGAAAACGATTCCAGACCGGATAGCAGTGGCCGAGCAGCACGCCAACCCCGATCACGCCCAGGCCCCAGGGCGGCAAATTCAGCATCAGGCCAAGCCCCAGCACGGGCCAGCTCTTGAAGGCATCGATCAATAGCGTTGCCAGGGCCAGGCGCCCACCGTGCAGCCGCAACACATTGGAAAAGCCAGGATTGCAGGAGCCGCTCAGCCGCGGGTCGGGCTTTCTGGCCAGGCGGCATACCGTGATGGAACCCAGCCAGGTACCGCTCAAATACCCCAGCACCGCCAGTGGCGCTATCCAGTAGAGATATTGGCCCACGTGAGACCCTCGGACTATTGCTGCCGCCCAGTGTGCCATTGAGCGCCAGCGGGCGACAGCGGCCCCTGATTCCCTCCGTCAGCTAACGTACAATCGCGCTTCTCTATGTTTCACCACGCACCACACGACCTTGCCGGGGATTACAGGATGGATCAGGTACTGATCGAAGCACTCGATGTCGACACCGTGATCGGTGTCTACGACTGGGAGCGCACCATTACTCAGACACTGTCACTGGATCTTCGCCTGGCGACAGACATTCGGCCCGCGGCCGAGAACGATGATCTTTCAAGAACGCTGGACTACGCCGCCATCAGCCAGCGCATCGGCGCGTTCGCCAAGGAGCACGACTTCGCCCTGGTGGAGACCTTCGCCGAGCGGCTGGCCGCTACGCTGCGCGAAGAGTTCGGCATTGCCTGGTTGCAGCTGACGGTGCGCAAGCCCGGTGCCGTGCCCAACGCCCGCGCCGTGGGCGTGGTCATCGAGCGCGGCCAGCGTCCGGCGAACAGCTGATGGCGCTGGTCACGCTAAGCATCGGCAGCAATACCGGACGCACGCGCAACATCGCAGCCTGCCTGGATGCGCTGCTGGACACCTTCGACAATGTGGCCGTCTCGCGCGTTTTCGAAAGCGAACCCGTCGGCCTTGAGAGCCACCAGGCCAGCGCCAACTTCTACAACCTGGTGGTAGCGCTGGAGAGCGACTGGTCGGTTGAACGGCTGCAGGCCTACTTCAAGGCGCTGGAGGCCAGGCAGGGCCGGCGGCGAGCCACGCCGGGCAAGCCGCCGTCGCGCTCAGACACGGAAGCCTTGGCGAAACTGGAGCAGCCGCTGGACGTGGATATTCTTAGCGTGGGGCAGCTGACTGGAGTCCATGACGGCCTCGAGCTGCCGCGCAGGGATATCCTGCACCACGCCTTCGTGCTCAGGCCGCTGGCCGAGCTGCTGCCCGCACAGCGCCATCCGGTGAACCAGCGCCGCTATGACGAGCTGTGGCAAGACTTCGACGCCGAGTCGCAGCCGCTGTGGCCGGTGGAATTCAACTGGCGGTTTGCGCTGCCCCATGACTCAAGGTCTTAGCGCTCACAGAACCTAACTCTCAGGGCTCGATTGCCCATCATTTCCAGCAAGAGCTGAGGCCAGCGCCTCCAGCCTGCGCCGGGCAAGCTCCTTCCCCAGCTCGCCGCCCTTGAATCCCTCGGCCACCAGCGCCTTGGCCTGTATGGCGCACGCCGCCTGCCAGCCCGCCTCGGCGCGCTCGGCCAGCTCGGGGTAGTCCAGCGCCACGATCACCAGCAGCGGCGACACCCGCTCGCCGCGCCGCCAGGCATCGATGCTGTCCAGCCAGGCCATGATGGCCTCGGCGACTTGAGCGTCACTGCGCTCAGCATCAATGCGGGCGAGCTCACGGGTGCGGGCCAGCAGCTCACCGGCCTGGCGATAGGCGTTGGGCAGCTTCAAGCGATCCGCCAAGCGGCTGCGCTGCGGCGCATCCAGCGCCTCGACCAGCCGCCCCCAGCGCCAGATAGAGATATCATCGAGCGTCTCGGGCAGCCGAGCCATGCGGGCCAGCGCCGACTGCAGTTCATGACCCCGGCCAGAGCCTTCCTTACGCTCACTGATCAGCTCATCCATCAGTTCGGGCATCAGCACGGCCAGACCACCGCACTCATCGAGGGTGCGGAAGTACACTGCGGGACTTGGCTCGCCGAGCGCTTTCTCGGTCTCGGCCCAGACCCGCTCGGGCACCAGGTGCGCCAGCTCGCCGCTGGTGGCGAGCTTGGTCATCAGCGCCATGGTTTCCTCGGCAATGTCAAAGCCGAGCCCCGCATAGCGGGCCAGGAATCGCGCCGTGCGCAGCACTCGCAGCGGGTCTTCGACAAAGGCCTGGGAGACATGACGCAGCCGGCGCGCCTGCAGGTCCGCCAGCCCACCGAACGGGTCCACCAGCTGGCCATCGGCGGACTCGGCCATGGCATTGATGGTCAAGTCCCGGCGGGCGAGGTCTTCCTCGAGGGTGACGTCGGGGCTGGCGTGAACGGTGAAACCGGTATAGCCGTGGCCGGACTTGCGCTCGGTGCGGGCCAGGGCGAACTCCTCCTGGGTCTGCGGGTGCAGAAATACCGGAAAGTCTCTGCCCACGGCGCGAAAGCCACGTTGGCGCATGTCGTCCACCGTGGCCCCGACCACCACCCAGTCGGTGTCCTTGACTGGCCAGCCGAGCAGCGCATCGCGCACCGCACCGCCGACGCGATAGACCTGGAGGCCAGCGCAGGGATCGTGGTTGTTGCTCATCAGATCATTGTCGTCATGGGGCTAGGCCGTCGCTACCCGGGCCGGACAGCGCTGCAGCCATTCATTGAAGCCGCCGTCCAGGCTGTAGACCTCGGCATAGCCCTGGGCCGCCAGCCAGGCCGCCGCCTGCATGCTGGAGTGGCCGTGATAGCAGATCACCACCATGGGGCGTTCTCTGGGCGCTTGCTGCATCAGCGCTGCCACGCTGTCGTTGTCCAGATGGCAGCTACCGGGAATATGCCCCGCGCCGAAGCTGCCGGGGTCGCGAATATCGACCAGCGTCAGGGCCGCGGCCTCGTCGAGCCAGTGCTCGAGCGTCGCGGTGTCCAGATGCTGAAATGCGGATGCTGTCATGGGCTCACCTTACTCAAAGTCGGTCAGAGGTCGATAAAAGTCGGCCAGGCGCCAAGGGGGCAGAAAAAGTTAGCTAGTTGCCGCGAGGACGGCTGCCGGCAGGCACACTGATGCGCTCACCGCTATCGAGGTCCATGGCGGTCAGACTGCCGCCCCAGACACAGCCGGTGTCCAGGGCTTCGGCGCGCACCCGGCTATGCGGCGTTGTACCAGCCAGCGCCGCCCAGTGGCCGAACAGAATTCTGAGATCATCGCGGCGGGGATACTGAAACCAGGGGCGAAAACCAGCGGGCGCACTATCCAGCCCCTGCTTGGCGGCAAAATCCAGCCGTCCCTGATCATCGATAAAGCGCATGCGCGTGAAGGCGTTGACGATCATCCGCACGCGCCCTACGCCATCGAGGGAGTCATCCCACTGGTCGGGCTCATTGCCATACATCCGGGCAAGAAAGTCGCCGGCAGACTCGCTGCCAAGCACGGCGTGTACTTCATCGGCCAGCGCCAGGGCCTGGGCCTGGTCCCAGGTCGGCAGCAGCCCCGCATGAACCATCAAGGTGTTCCCCTGGTGCACCACCAGAGGCTGACTCTGCAGCCAGTCGAGGATCGACTCGCGATCGCTGGTCTCGAGGACCGGCTGCAGGGTGTCGTGGGGGTTGAGGCTGCCGCCGCCCCGCGCCACCGCCAGCAGATGCAAGTCGTGATTGCCCAGCACCGGTCGTGCGCTATCGCCCAGCGCCATCACCTCACGCAGGCACTCAAGCGAGGCCGGCCCGCGGTTGACGAGATCCCCGGACAGCCACAAAACATCTCGGCCCGGACGAAAAGAGAGCCGCTCCAGCAACTCGACAAATTCGCCGTGGCAGCCCTGCAGGTCGCCCACCGCATACGTGGTCATGGCTGCCTCAATGCACCTGGTTGGGAGCCGCCAGCCGAAACGGCGCGATGGCGACCTCGAAGGGGCGCTGGCTCGCGGTATCGATGCAGGTAAAGGCACCCTCCATGACGCCGACCGGACCATCGAGTATCGCGCGACTGGTGTAGCTGAAATGCTGCCCCGGAGCGATCAGCGGCTGCTGGCCTACCACCCCCTTGCCGCGCACCTCGTGGACTTCACCGCTGGACTGGGTGATCTTCCAGTGTCTGGCCAGCAGCTGCATGTTCTGCCCGGAGCGGTTGTACACCGTGATGGTGTACTTGAACACGAAGCGGGACTCTTCGGGGGCCGACTCATCGGTCTGAAAGTCGGGGGCCACCTCCACCTCGACCTGATCGGCAGATGCACGCAAGCTCATGACTTCCTCTCCTGATCCGAATACCTTTCCTGCTGCCACGAACTCTTCTGATCGGAGCCTTCCTGGCTGCCACTTCCCTGACCCGCGTTCTCCCGGCTGGCAAGGTGGTCGGCAATACGCACGAACTCCTCCACGCTGAGCGTCTGGGGGCGACGACCGGGGTCGATATCCAGCGCGGCGAACACGGCATCGTCGACGCGCGTCTTGAGGTTGTTACGCAGGGTCTTGCGCCGCTGGCCGAATGCCTCGCGAACCACCGTGAACAGCAGCGCCTCGTCCCTGGCCGGATGCGGCAGCGTCTCATGCGGCGTGAGCCGCACGACGGCAGAAACCACCTTGGGGCGAGGCACGAAGGCCTCCGGCGGCACGCTGAACAGCGATTCGACGCGGCAGTAATATTGCGCCAGCACCGAGAGCCGCCCCCGCTGCGCGTCGCCGGCCGGGGCGGCGAGCCGCTCGACCACTTCCTGCTGCAGCATGAAGTGCATGTCGGCAACGGCGTCGCCGGCTTCCAGCAGATGGGTGATCAGCGGCGTGGAGATGTTGTAGGGCAGGTTGCCCACCACCCGCAGCGCCGGCCCGTCACCGCGCAGGGCCCGAAAGTCGAACGTCAGCGCATCGCCCTCATGAATGACGAACCCCGGCTGATTGAAGAACTGCACCCTGAGCCCGGGAATCAGATCGCGATCAAGCTCGATGACTTCCAGATGCCCGTCCGTCGCTTCGATCAAAGGCTCGGTCAAGGCACCTTGCCCCGGACCGATCTCCACCAGGCGCTCCCCCGGACGCGGCCCGATGGCACGCACAATCGACGAGATGACGCCACGATCACGCAGGAAATTCTGGCCGAAACGCTTGCGGGCGCGGTGCGGCGCGGGTCGGGATGCCATTCAGGTGTCCTTGTGATCGAAAGGTGTCGTGCGGCTGGAGGCACTGGTACTGGACGCGGCGGCCTGCCCACGGCAGGCCATGTCGGCGGCCAGGTCCACCGCCACTCGCAGGCTGGCCGGGTCTGCCTTGCCGCTGCCGGCAAGATCAAGCGCCGTGCCGTGATCCACCGAGGTGCGCACCAGCGGAAGCCCCAGGGTGATATTGGCGGCGCGACCGAAGCCGGCATACTTGAGAACCGCCAGCCCCTGGTCATGATACATGGCCAGCACGGCATCGACCCCGGCGAGATGCGGCGGGGTAAACAGGGTATCGGCCGGCAGCGGGCCGTCAAGGCGGTAGCCGCGACTGCGCAGGCGCTCAAGGGTTGGCACGATGATATCGCGCTCTTCGGTACCGAGATGACCATCCTCGCCGGCGTGGGGGTTGAGGCCGCAAACCGCGATGCGTGGCGCTTCCAGGCCAAACCAGCGCTCCAGGTCGGCGGCCAGCAGCTCGATCACTCGCTCGAGCCGGGCCGGCACGATGGCGTCGGCCACCTCGCGCAGCGGCAGATGGGTGGTCGCCAGGGCTACCCGCAGCGCCCCACCCCCCTGCCAGCGCGGGTCGCTGGCATGCAAGGCCCGATCGGTGGCCAACAGCATGACCACTTCATCGACCCCGCAGGCGTCGCGCAGATACTCGGTGTGGCCGGTAAAGTCATGATGGCCCGCGTCACGGATCACCCCCTTGTGCAGCGGCGCGGTCACCATGCCCTGGGCGACACCGATCCGGCAGGCCTCGACGGCCAGGTCCAGGGTCTTGAGCACATAGCTCGAGTTGGCCGTATCCAGCACCCCGGGGCGTGACGCCTCGGCCAGCGCCACCGGCCACACCGGCAGCCTGCCAGGCAGAGGGGCAGGCACCTCGTCGTGAAGACCAAGCTCGATAATCTCGAGCGGCGCTGAGCGGTACATTTCCAGCCCCGCCGCTCGCCGGGCCAGCAGCTCAGGGTCGCCCACCGCGACCAGGCGAATGCCGGGGGCCGGAGCCTTGGCCAGCATGACCACGAGTTCCGGCCCGATGCCGGCGGGCTCACCCGTCGTCAACGCCAGTACGGGACTTTGGGTCATGAGCTGGACCCAAGACGCTCATCGACGAAGGCGTCGGCGCGTATTTCCTGCAGCCAGGTCTCCATCTCGCCATTGACCTTGCGCTGAAACAGCTCCTGACGGGCCTGTTCACGGCCGATAGTATTGCCCTGCTGCTCGATGAAGCGATCCACCTCTCGCTCGGACAGGTTGACCCGGCTGGCTACCTCGCGCTGCTGCAGCTCGCGCATCAGCATTTCGCGACGCACCTGCTCACGTACCACGCCCAGCGACATGCCGTCGGCTTCCAGCCGGTCGGCAAACTGCTCAAGGCTCATGCCATTGCCTTCGGCGACGGCGCGCAGCTGGCGATTCAGCTCGGTGGAATCCACGCTGAGGTTGGCCTCTTTGGCCCGTTGCAGCTGAATTTCTTCGAGAATCATGCGCTCGGCGACCTGCTCACGCAGAATCTGCGGCGGGGGCGCCTCGATGCCTCGGGCCTCGAGCTGCATCCGCGTCTGCTCGATACGCTCGTCCAGCTCCGAGGCCATCAGCGCCCCTTCATTGACCACTGCGACGATGTGATCCAGCGGCTCGCGCTGCTGCGCCTGCACGCTCAAGGCCCCCAGGCCCAGGCACAGCACCAGGCCCAGCGTGATGATGCGTTGACTACCCATGTGCGTCCTTCCTCTGTTCATGTTGATGGCTCTCAGGGATGGTCGAGAGCCGTGCTGCGATAGCCAGGTATCGCGCGACGAAAGTGCGTATCAGCCTGCCCACCGACCCCGCCGAGGCCCTTGAACACGAAGCGCAGGAAGATACCCCGGTCGGTAGTGTCGTCGTCGATGGTATAGGCCGTGTTGTCGTCATCGATCCACTCCCGCCACACCAGCTGCACGCCGTGACAGCAATCGTTCCACTGCACGCCGGCCAGCTGTTCCAGGGCGCGGTCGTTGGTGTTGTCATACAGCACGCGACCAATCAGATCGAGCTGTGGCAGGGCTCGGATGGCAAAGGACAGGTCAAGCTCCTCGCGATCATATCCCAGCCGGTCATCGGCATCGGCGAAAGGATTGTAGCCTTCGACTTCCCAACGGTAGCCGACGTTGAAGACGTGGCCCGCATTGGCCCGGTACTCAACCCCCAGCGACGCCTGTTCGGTCAGGTTGCGCTGATCGTCATACAGCCATTCCCAGTAGCTGCGCCACTGATCATTGATCTGCCAGTCCAGTCGTGTGACCAGCGGCGAGCGCTTGCGCGTGTTCTGATAGCGCCGGTCGGGGTCTCTGGGCAGCGTCTCGGTATCGCCGTCCATGTCAATGTGGCGGTCTTCCAGATACAGCGCCTGCCCCACCCCCAACGACACTCGACGACGCCCGCTGTCATCTTCCAGCAGCCGGCTATCGAGCCCCCAGGACAGCCGATTGAGATCGCCGACCCGGTCGCCGCCGCTAAAGCGATAGGGCGACCACAGCTGGTGCCAGGAGAAGGCCAGCTCGCTGGTGTCGAAGTTGGGAAACTCGCTCTGGTCCCGAGCGGGCACATAGGCGTAATTGAGGCGCGGCTCCAAGGTCTGTCGATAGCCGTCACCCAGCAGTTCAATCTCACGCTCGAAGATCAGCCCCATGTCCAGCGAGCTTACCGGCACAGTCTGAGACAGGCTTTCGTCGTAATCGGTTTCACGCTTGCCGTAATCGAGCTCGTAGGTGGTATTGATCAACGCCAGCTTCGGCTCGAAGAAGCTCCAGCTGTTTTCGTGTCGCCAACCGGCATTGGGCGCCAGTCTCAGGCGCAGGCCATCAGCGGCTTCCCGCACCGGTACGCGCCGACGGCGCGCATCAAAGGTATAGAACCCCTGATCGTCACCGATGTCATCGCGCCAGAAATAGGTCAGGTTGGAGTTCCAGTTCTGGTAGAAACCGCCCTCCTGCCGCCAGCCCGCCGAGGCATTCAGGCTCGGCAGGCGATAAAAGGGCTTGTCGATAGGATTGAGCGGATCCTCCACGCGCTGGTAGCCCTGGGCCGCCGCATCGAGACGCCAAACGTCGCCCTGATGCGTTATCCGCGCCAGCCGTGGCAGCACCTGGGTATCGCTCTCGCCGAAGCTGCGCCCGAAGTCCTTGAAGTAGTTGCCATCGCTTGCCGCGCCGTAGCGCAGCTGGTAATCGGTGCGAGGGTCAATGCGGCCCCGGTGGCGATAGTCGACGTACCAGCGCTTGTCGCCGTCTTCGATCTCGGAACGTGATGATGCCTCGGCCCCCGCCCGCTCGTCATCATCAAGATAGGCACCCTCCACAATGCCGCTGGATGAGGGCAGCAGATAGCGGTATTCGCCGCCCAGCATCAGCCCGCGACCGCTGAACCAGCGCGGTATCAGGGTGGCGTCCTGGTCGGGGGCAATGTTCCAGTAGTACGGCTGGGCGTAGTCAAAGGAGTTGCCGCTGATGCCGATGGTCGGCCATAGAAAGCCGCTCTGGCGACGGTCGTCGATGGGAAAACGCACCCAGGGCCAGTAGAACACCGGTACCTTGCCGACCTCGAGGCGTGCGTGGCGCGCCGTGCCGACGCCGCTCTCGCGGTCCAGCAGAATGTCCTTACCGATCAGTCGCCACAGGTCGCTGTCGGGCTCGCAGGTGGTAAAACTGGCCTCGCGCAGCCGATAGCGCTGCTCATCCAGCCGTGCCAGGCGCTGGGCATCGCCGCGCATCTGCTGCTCGTGGCCGACATAGTGCGCCACGTCAATGCTCGCCGCCTGGCTTTCCAGCGAAAACTCGCCGCGCTCGCCGCGCACCAGCAGGTTGCGATCGCGCAGCGTCAGCCCCTGCTCGGCAATCACCCTGTCTCTGGCCGGCGGCAGGCGCAGCTGAGGCGCCTCCACCTGGGTATCGCCACGACGCAGCACGACCTCCCCCTGGAGAATCGTTTCGCCGTCGCGGCCGTAGGTGCCGCTGTCCGACTCGCTGGTCACCTGATCACCGATGGTCGCAGGGAGCCGATAGTCCGGCATCACATAGCGGCCTCGGCACAAAGCGCCAGCCGGTCGGTCGCTCCCCCACGCCTGCCAGTCCAGCTGGTCGGCCGGCAAGGACGCCGGCGGCGCCGCCAGCAGCGGAGGCGTCACGCTGGCAGCCAGCAGCCCGGTGATGGCAATCCATTGGGGTCGCTTGCCCATGTGTCACGATGTCCTTGACGAGGTAAATCGGTATTATACAGGCCCCGTGCCGCCTGTCGTGTCGCCTGTCCGACCCCAGGCAACATGGCGCACAGCATGGGGCGATGCCCGGTAGGCGTCAACCGAGCACCCTGCCTGCCGCACACAACGAGGAAGATGATGCCAGACGCCAACGCCCGCCTGCACCAGCTAGGTCTGTGGACCGCCGCACACCACGGGCTTTCCATCGACAGTCTGCGGCTGGAACTGGCCGCCGGCGATGCCAGCTTTCGTCGCTATTACCGCCTGACACTGCCAGACGAAAGCACCCGCATGCTGATGGACGCTCCACCCGAGCAGGAAGACAGCCACCCCTTCGTGGCGATTGCCAGGCAGTGGCTGATGGCCGGCATGCCGGTGCCAAGGCTGCACGCCGTGGATCTCGAAACGGGCTTTATCGAACTGGACGACCTGGGCGACTCCCCCATGCAGTGCCGCCTGGACGGCAATGAGGGCAGTGCCACTCAGGCCTGGTTCGAACGCGCCATCGAGGTCATCCACGAACTTCAGAACCGTGCCAACCCCGAGCCGCTGCCCGCCTACGATGCCGCCCTGCTCGAAGCCGAGCTTGAACTGTTCCCGACCTGGTGCCTGTCGAACTGGCTTGGACTGTCGCCCCCGGCCAGCTGGCCAGCGCTGCGCGACGGCCTTGTCGAGGCGGCCCTTCAGCAGCCCAGAGTCACCGTGCACCGCGACTTCGACGCCATGAACCTGATGGTGCATGACGACCAGCTCTACCTGATCGATTTCCAGGACGCGGTGGCCGGCCCGCTGAGCTACGACCTGATTTCGCTGCTGCACGGCCGCTACTGTCGCTTCTCACGCGAGCGGCGCCAGCGCTGGCAGGCCGACTTTCATGCCAAAGCCCAGGCCGATGGGCGCCTGTCCAGAAACATCTCGGTCGATCAGTTTCATCGCCTGGTCGCCGCCATGGCGGCCCAACGCTCGCTCAAGGTGCTGGGCATCTTCTGCCGCCTGACGCTGCGCGATCATCGCCAGGGCTATGTGGTGCGCCTGCCGCACTTTCTCGACCACTTGAGCGATGCGCTGAGCGACTTGAGCACGCTTGGCATCGATGAACTTGTCACCGGCAGCAATGGCGACCTGGAAAGTGCGCTGCCGGCGTTCCGCGACTGGCTGGAAACCACGCTGCGACCGGCTCTGCTCGCTCGCGTCGAGGCCGACACGGAGTCCACCCCATGAAAGCGATGATCCTGGCCGCCGGCCTCGGTACCCGCATGCGCCCGCTCACCGACCACTGCCCCAAGCCGCTGCTCAAGGTCGGCGGCAAGGCCTTGATCGTGCACCACCTGGAGCACTTGGCCGCCGCCGGTATCCGCGAGGTGGTGATCAATGTCAGCTACCGTGCCGAACAAATCATCGCGGCCCTGGGCCAGGGAGACGCCTTCGGCCTGCGCATTCACTGGAGCGAAGAGCATTCGCCGCTGGAAACCGGCGGCGGCATTCATCAGGCGCTGCCGCTGCTGGGCAACGCGCCTTTCGTGCTGATCAATGGCGATGTATGGAGTGATTTCGACCTGAGCCAGCTGGGTAGATCAGGCGAAGGCGAGCTCGCCCGGCTGGTCATGGTGGATAATCCCGAACATCATCCGGCAGGAGATTTCCATCTGGACGCCAGGGGCAAGCTGCATGCGGATGGCTCGCCGCGCTTGACCTACTCAGGCATGGCGCTGATTGATCCGGCACTGGTGGCAGACCATGCGCCGGGCTGTTTCCCGCTGGCGCCGCTGCTTCGCGAGGCCATGGATCAGGGACGAGTCTCCGGGCATCATCATCGCGGCCGCTGGGTCGATGTCGGCACGCCCCGGCGCCTGCAGGCGCTGGATGACAGACTGCGCCAGTCAGCGGTCCAGTAATCCACCTGTTCACACTCCAGCGCAGGACTATTGCGGTTGATTTTGTGACTCGGAGCTGATCCGGTAACAGGTCTGCGAGGGGGCGCTGTGAACCCGTTCTTGGGCGCTACCTACGCCCTGCTGCGCTCTCGCTTCCTGCTTCGCTTGCAGGACCGGGGTTGGCCCTCCATGGCCAACCCGTTCGGCGGGGTCCGCCTCACCCATGGCGTAGAACCCCCTCTTCGACCTGTCCCCGGCGCTCCTCGTCGTGCCTAACTGCGATTGCGCTACACTTCAACCCTGAGGATTCCAGCATGAAAGCCACTGTTAAATGGACAGATGCCCGCCAATTTGTTGTCGAAAGTGGCAGCGGTCACAGCGTGGTCATTGATGGTCCACCGGACCACGGTGGACGCAATACCGGCCCGCGACCCATGGAAATGCTGCTGATGGGCCTGGGCGCCTGCACCAGCTTCGATATTCTCGATATCCTCGAGAAATCCCGCGCCGACATCACCGACTGCGTGGCCGCTATCGAGGCCGAACGCGCCGATGAGATTCCAGCGGTATTCACCAGGATTCACGTGCACTTCACCGTGACCGGTCGCAGCCTCAAGGAGAGTCAGGTCAAGCGTGCGGTGGAGCTTTCTGCCGAGAAGTACTGCAGCGCCTCGATCATGCTGGCCAAGGGCGGCGTGGACGTCAGCCACAGCTACACCATCGTCGAGGCTTGAGCGAAGCCGCTATAACCGGTAAACGCTCTTGGTCATGACCTTGGACATCAGCGTCATGCCGAACTTGACCGGAGCCGGAAAACGAGCGCCGCCGGCTTCCAGCGCCTGCTGGGCATGCTGGGCCTCGTCGATGGCCATCTGCTCGAGCACGGCGCGGGAGCGTCGATCCCCCGGCGGCAGCGTCTGGATGTGTTTTTCCAGGTGCTTGCCTACCTGCTCTTCGGTGGCCGCCACGAAGCCCAGGCTGACGCTGTCGCTCACCGCACCGGCCACCGCACCGATACCGAACGAGGCCGCATAGAACAGCGGATTCAACAGGCTGGTACGCCCGTCGAGCTCCTTCAGGCGCGACTCGCACCAGGCCAGGTGATCGACTTCTTCCACCGCGGCCTCTTCCATCTGCTCGCGCACTTCGGGCAGGCGAGCGGTCAGGCTCTGGCCCTGATATAGCGCCTGGGCGCAGACTTCTCCGGTGTGGTTGATGCGCATCAGGCCTTCGGCATGACGGCGCTCATCGTCATCGATGACGCCGTCATGAATATCCGGCGTGGCCGGCGAAGGACGAGTCGCCTGAGCCACGCCGGGCATCAGGGTCCTCAAGGCGGCATCGAACTGGCCGACTAGGCGATCGGCTCGAGAAAACTGACGGGTCATGGCACCCCCTTGATCGGTTGATGCCCTATTCTGACACTCTCCGCACAATTGGGCGATGCCTTGAACGCTATTCAGTGCACCCGCAAAGAAAGCGCCGCCGCCCGTGAGGGCAGCGGCGAGATGTCATGCACTGCGGGGATCGAACATTTTCGTGAGATAGCGTGAAAGTCTCACACCGGTTCCGGCTAGCCAGCCGGCCAAGTGAAACGACGACCGCCCATCAGATGCATATGTATATGATAGACCGTCTGGCCGCCCTGGTCATTGCAGTTCATCACCACGCGATAGCCATCTTCGGCAAAGCCTTTCTCGCGGGCCAGCTGCGCCGCGGTGTACTGCAGGCGACCCACCACGGCCAGGTCCTCTTCCTCGATGTCATTGAGCGTGGGGATATGCTTCTTGGGAATGATCAGCACATGGGTCGGCGCCTTGGGGTCGATATCCCGAAAGGCCAGCACATCATCGTCCTCGAACACGATCTCGGAAGGCACTTCACGCTTGATGATCTTGCAGAACAGGCAATCCATGGGGTCCAGTCTCCTCGGTTAGCATCGTGAACAACGTCGCGAAAGCTTTGTAGCCAGCTTGGTGAGTATCTTCAGCCCGTTTGATCAGCCGCATGGCGGGGCTCACCGGAAACGCCGCTGGGCCATCAGGTGGCGCACCAGCGGCGCCAGAATCAGCTCCATGGCCAGCGACAGGCGCGCACCCGGCACCACCAGGGTATGCGGCCGACTCATGAAGGCATCTTCGATCATCGCCAGCAGGTAGGGGAAGTCGACCTTGGCCGGGTCGCGAAAGCGTATCACCACGAAGGACTCGGCGTCAGTGGGGATATCCTGCATCCCGAACGGATTGGAGGTATCCACCGTCGGCACCCGCTGGAAGTTGATGTGAGTGCGCGAGAACTGCGGCAGGATATAGCGCACATAGTCGTCCATGCGCCCCAGAATGGTATCGATCACCGCCGCTTGGGAGTGTCCGCGAAAGTGCATGTCCCGGTCGATCTTCTGGATCCACTCCAGATTCATGGTCGGTGCCACGCCCACCAGCAGATCCACGTGGCGGGCGATATCGTACTCGGGCGTCACCAGGCCACCGTGCAGTCCCTCATAGAGCAACAGGTCGGTGCCTTCGGGCAGCGGCTCCCACTCGGTAAAGGTGCCGACCTGATAGCCCGCCTCGATCATAGCCTTGTCTTCGGCATGGATGTAATGCCGGTGAATCCCGCTGCCGCTGTCACCATAGTTCTGGAACAGCGCATCCAGCTCATCCAGCTGGTTGGCCTCTACCGCAAAGTGCGACAGCTCGCTCTTGCGTTCGGGCTCCTCGCGGAAGATCCGCGCCATCTCCTCCCGGGTATAGCGATGGAAGGCATCGCCGTCGACATAGGCCGCATGCACATCATCCCGGGCGAACATGCGCTCGAAGGTGCGCCTCACCGTGGTGGTGCCAGCCCCGGACGAGCCGGTGACGGCGATGATAGGGTACTCTCGCGACATCAGGCCGCTCCGCTCAGGCGCTGACGCACAGCGTCAGGTATCGCGACCGGCCGCCCGACCTGCATATCCACCAGCATCAGGTTGATTCGCGCCGTCGCCACCACCCTGGCATCGCTCTCGCGACGAATCCGGTGATACACGGTAACCACCTTGCTTGCCGGCTCGGGAATGGCGGTATCCACCACCAGCGCATCGGGCCAGCGCGCCTCGGCCTGATACTGCACCGCGATATCCGCCGCCACGCTGGGATAGCCGCCCATGTCTGCCTCGGACAGCCCCAGCGCGTCCAGGGCATTGGCCCGGGCCTCATGCAGCAGCGAAATCACCGCGTCATGGCCCAGATGGCGGCCATAGTTCATGTCGGTGATGCGCACCGTCAGCGGATGCTGATGGCGCAGATCGGCCTCGGGAAACTCCAGTCTTACGCGCTCCATGGCGCCTCCTGAATCTATGCTGAGTCGTGGCCGGCAGGCCGTTCACGGGTTGAGTCAGACGCTGCCCCGCTCCCTGTCGATGGCACGATGGGCAATGTCGCGGCGGCACGTGACCCCGCGCCACTCGATGGCATCCACGCCGCGATAAGCCAGGTCGCGGGCCGCCGATACGCTGTCACCAAGGGCGGTGACACACAGCACACGACCACCGCTGGTCAGCACCTGGCCGTCGTCGCCCTCTGCCGTTCCGGCATGGAAGACCTTGCAGCCGGTGGCCTCGGCGGCCTCCAGGCCGGAAATCACATCGCCCTTGGCATAGTCGCCGGGATAGCCTCCGGCCGCCAGCACCACGCCCACCGCAGCACGCGGGTCCCAGTGACACTCATGACCGGCCAGCTCGCCCCGGGCGCCGGCCAGGCACAGCGCGGCCAGATCCGAGGTCAGCCGCAGCATGATCGGCTGGGTTTCCGGGTCGCCGAAGCGGCAGTTGTATTCGATGACCTTGGGATTGCCTTGGGCATCGATCATCAAGCCGGCATACAGAAAGCCGGTATACGGATTGCCTTCCGCCGCCATGCCCTGGACCGTGGGGCGAATCACCCGCTCCATGATGCGCTGATCGACTTCCGGGGTGACCACCGGTGCCGGGGAATAGGCACCCATGCCGCCGGTGTTGGGGCCCTGGTCACCGTCCAGCGCACGCTTGTGGTCCTGGCTGGTGGCCATGGGCAGGATGGTCTGGCCATCCACCATGACGATGAAGCTGGCCTCCTCGCCGTCGAGGAACTCTTCGATCACCACCCGCGCCCCGGCATCGCCGAAGGCGTTGGACTCGAGCATGTCGCGCACCGCCGCCTCGGCGTCCGCCAGCGTCTCGGCAACCACCACGCCCTTGCCTGCGGCCAGGCCATCGGCCTTGATCACGATGGGTGCCCCCATCTCGGACAGATAGGTCAGCGCCGGCGCCACCTCGGTAAAGGTGCGGTAGTCTGCACTGGGAATGGCGTGGCGAGCCAGGAAGTCCTTGGTGAAGGACTTGGAGCCCTCGAGCTGAGCCGCTGCCGCAGTGGGTCCGTAGATGACCAGGCCGGCCTGCTGAAAGAGGTCGACGATACCGGCCACCAGCGGCGCTTCAGGGCCGACGATGGTCAGATCGACCGCCTCGGCCTGGGCCAGGGCCAGCAGGCCGTCAAGATCGTCAGCGGCCACCGCCACATTGCGCAGTCCCGGCTCCCGGGCGCTGCCCGCATTGCCCGGCGCCACCAGCACGCTATTCACCCGGGGCGACTGCGCCACCTTCCAGGCCAGCGCATGTTCGCGGCCACCGCCGCCTATGACAAGAACCTTCATCCGCTCTGCACCCTCGATACCCAAGACATTCAACGCGGCATTATGTCAGAAAGTGACCGAGAAGGACGCGACTCAGGCACCGCCCTTGTCGTCTTCCTCGTCGTCGCCTCGCCCGCCCATCTTGCCCAAGTTCTGCTGCCAGAAGCGCATGTTCTCCTCGGCCAGCTCACGCATCAGTTCGATCGGCGTATGGCGCATGGCCTGCTGCCAGTGGTCCTGGGCGCGTTTCTGCTGCTTCAGCATCAGCTTGGTGCCCTGCTCGAGGTAGCGCGCCAGCGGCAGCGGTTTGGTCATGTCGTAGACACGAATGAACTCCGCCAGCAGATCGTTGGAAAACACCTCGGCATCGCCACCGGCCTGCTCCTGCTCGATGATGATGGTCAGCAGGATCGTTCGCGTCAGGTCTTCTCCGGTCTTGGCATCTTCGACCCGAAAGGAAATATCCTTCAGCACCAGCTCGCGCAGGTCCTCGAGCGTCACATAGCGACTCTGTTCGGTATCATAGAGGCGGCGGTTGGCATACTTGCGAATCACTCGCACAGAGCTGCTCCTTGTCGTCATTCCATTCAGGTGGGCGAAGTCCCACTTGTGCGACTATTGTGCACCGCATCACCCACCATGCAAGAAATAGCGGCCAATCGAGGATCCATGAACCTGATTCTGCTGTCACCCGACGACATCGTAAACACCCATCTCGCCCGGGTGCGCTGCCCGCGGCGCCTGGCTCATCTGCGCGATGTTCAGCGTGCCAGTGTGGGAGACGAGCTGACCCTTGGCATCGAGAATGGCCTGCTGGGCAGGGGTCAGATGCTTGCCATCGGCGAGGATGAGGCGCTGTTTGATATCAGTGGACTCGACCAGCCACCGCCGCCGGCGCTGCCGGTGCATCTGGTACTCGCGCTGCCCCGGCCACGCATGCTGGCGCGCAGCCTGGAGCACATCACCGCGCTGGGCGTGAAGCAGCTGACGCTGCTGCACACGCGCCGGGTAGAGAAGAGCTATTGGCAGTCACCCGAGCTGAGCGAGGCCAGGATCCGCCATCACCTGGAACTGGGGCTCGAGCAGGCCCGGGACACCCTGCTGCCGGACGTCACCTTTGCGCGGGGCTTTCGCCCCTTCGTGGAAGACCGGCTGGAGGGGCTGCTGGAGGAACGCCAGGGCCTGCTGGCCCACCCCGGCATGCCCGATCCCTGCCCGCGGGGGATCGACACGCCGACACTGCTGCTGATCGGCCCCGAGGGCGGCTTCATCGACTGGGAGGTCGAACGGCTGCTGGCGGCGGGCTGTCGTGGCATTCATCTCGGGCCGCGGATCCTGCGGGTCGAAACCGCCGTGACGGCACTGCTGGCGAGGCTGTTCTAGGAAAACACTGAATAAATGCCTGCGCATTTCAATCACTGCGTTGCGCGGTGCTCGGAATCCTCACCTATACACATAGGCTCCGGTTCCTGCGCTCCGTGCGCCTTGTGCTTGAGTCGCTCGGCGATTTCTTCAACGCTTCCCTAGGCAGCCTTATCTTTAGAGCTGGAGTCGTCATCTTTAGAGCTGGATTCGTCGTTTTCTTCGACACCATCCTCTTCCGGCAAATTGACCACCAGCGGCGAATCCTCGTCGCAGCTGGCCTCGGTCAGGAAGGTCTCGGTCACGCTGAGCAGCCCCAGATGGCCGATGGTGCGGCGGCCCAGCAGCATCGGATAGTGCATTTCTTCACGGTCACGCAGGCTGAACTGCTCCTCGTAGCGGGTATCGCCCACGCAGACCTCCAGCACTACCACGGGACGCTCATCGCGCCCGCCCGCGCCGCGCACCGTCAAATCGCGATAGAGCGGGCGCTCGAGATTGACCGACAGCGTCTCGTCACTGCTCAAGTCGTCAAGCCTCAGGCGGAAGCGCACCCACTCCTGGTCGTCTTTTTCAAAAAGCTCGATATCGCGGGCATCCAGCGACGAGGTCAGGGCGCCGCTGTCGAGCTTGGCCTTGACCGCAACGCCCCATGGCTCCACGGTCACCTTCTCGACCCAGCCGACCACACGATCCGGCGCCTTGGCCAGGGCCGCGTCAGGACTGGATACAAGCCCCAGTCCGAGCGCCAGCAGAAAAGCGGGCAGGTGAGAACGGATTCCCTTGGTCATGATGTTGGCTCCAGTGGCATATCAGGTGTCAGTCGTCAGTTATCGCAGCCGCTCCAGCAGATCTAGCGTGGCAAAGCCATCGGGCACCAGCCCGAGTTCACGCTGGAAGTCTCTGAGACCGCGGCGTGTATTGGGGCCGAAAATTCCGTCAGGAGTTCCCACCTCATGGCCACGCGCCTGCAGACGCTGCTGCAATTGCTTGATCTGATCGCGGCTCAAGGCCTTGAGGTCACGGGGCCAGTCGCCGCGAATACCGGAGCGCCCGGCAATACGATCGCTCAGAGTAGCGACCGCCAGCGCGTAGCTGGTAGCGTTGTTGTAGCGCAGGATGACGCGGAAGTTATGCCCCACCAGAAAGGCCGGACCGCGCGCCCCTGCCGGGGCAATCACTGCGGCTTCGCCCAGGCTGGGTAGCGAGCCGCCATCGAGTGCAGTGACGCCCTGCTGCGCCCATTCTTGACTCGAGCGACGCAGCGAGGCATCGGCCAGGCCATAGTCAAAGCCCCGGGGCAGCACCACCTCGGTTCCCCAGGGTTCGCCACTGCGCCAGCCGGCACGTGCCAGGTAGTTGGCCGTCGAGGCCAGCACGTCCGGAATGCTGTTCCAGATATCGCGCCGACCGTCGCCGTCGCCATCTCTGGCATAGGCCAGAAAGCTCGAAGGAATGAACTGCGTATGGCCCATGGCACCGGCCCAGGAGCCCTTCATTTCGTCAGGCCCAATATCGCCGGCCTGAATGATGCGCAGGGCCGCCAGCAGCTCATCGGCGGCAAACTGGCGGCGGCGGCCATCATGGCCCAGGGTCGCCAGCGACTCCAGGGTGGAAAAGTCACCCAGGTAGCTGCCGTAGCTGCTTTCTATGCCCCAGATGCTGATCAACACCTCCGCGGGCACACCGTACTCTGCCGCCGCTCGGCTCGCCGCCTCGCGGTGCGTTGCCAGTTTGTCGCGCCCGTTGCTCACCCGGGACGCTGACACCGCGCTATCCAGATAGTCCCAGATCTGCCGCGAAAACTCGGGCTGATGACGGTCGAGCTCGATCACCCGGGGGCGATAGCGCACGCCATTCAGCGCGCGCGCAAGCGTTGCCTCGCTGATTCCCTCGCTGGCGGCATGACGACGAAAGCCATCCAGCCAGTCGTCGAAGCCGACCGCGCCGGGAGCCGCCTGGGTCTGATTGGCTGACGCCGAGGCCGGTGAAGTTACGCTGGCGGTGGCATCCTGGGCGGTGTGTACCCCGGTATCCGCCGCAACGGCCTGAGCCAGCGGCGCAGCAGAGCCCTGGCAGCCCGCCAGGCTGGCGCATAGCAAGGCAAGAAGCATGAGTCGAGACATCATGAGAAAGTATTCCTGGCAAGATTTGGCGTGCTGATGATCCCCCACAATGGCGTCATGGGCCAGCCTGGATGCCATGGCAATAAAAAATCTTGATACATTTCAGCAAGGTGCTAGATTATCCGCTCGAACATTCAAGGAAAAACCAGACACTCCCCCACTCCTGCTGGCGACAGTCCAACCTGCTCTCAGCCAGCGCTTACAAGCAAGCGTCCGCATGCAGACTCAAGATATCTGAAAAGAAAAGCACAATCCCCTTATGCTTATCTTCTGCGATGCACTGCGGCAAGCTGCCCTGGAATGAACCATGCCAACCCCCGCCTCTTCACGAAACATCTCGAAAAGCCCTCTTGGTACTCCCGCCACCTCGCCGGATGAGTGGGTGTCACGCATCCGCAAAGGCATCATCGGGGAGGGCTCGGCCATCCCCGGTCCCTTCGGTCCACGCCCGCTGGTATATGCCGACTACACCGCCTCGGGACGCGCGCTGGCCATGATCGAGGACGCCATAAGACAACATGCGCTCCCCTACTATGGCAATACCCATACCGAGACCTCCTTCACCGGGATGTATACCACGCGGCTGCGCGAGTCCGCCCGCCAGGCGGTTCGCGAAGCCGTCGGCGCCGGCCCCGAGCACGCCGTCATCTTTACCGGCTCGGGCGCCACGGCAGCCATCGACCGCTTTTCCCGCATCATGGGGCTGCAACAGCGTTTCGAGGCCGACAGCATCGACCGCCCGGTGATGTTCATCGGGCCGTTCGAGCACCACTCCAATGAGCTGATGTGGCGCGAAACCGGCGTCGAGCTGGTCAGCATTCCTCTCGATGAGTACGGGCTTCCCTGCTTTGCCGTACTGGAAGAGCGCCTGAAAGAGTACGCCCACCACTCATTGAAGATCGTTTCCTTTTCCGCCGCGTCCAACGTCACCGGCGTCATCACCGATGTGAGAAGGCTGGCCAGGCTGACCCATGCCTATGGCGGCGTTGTCGCCTGCGACTACGCCGCCAGCGGCCCCTACGTGCCCATCGACATGAGCGCCAGCAGCAACGATGCCGATGACCACCTGGACGCGATCTTCTTGTCTCCCCACAAGTTCATCGGCGGGCCGGACACCTCCGGCGTGCTGGTCATCCGCCGCGACCAGTGCACCAATGCGGTGCCCGGACTGGCGGGCGGCGGCACGGTGTCTTACGTGACTGCCGATGAGCATCACTATGTGGCTGATCCACAGCGCCGCGAAGAAGCGGGCACTCCAGGCATCGTCCAGGACATTCGCACGGGGCTGGTATTCACGTTAAAGAGCCGGGTGGGCGCACAGCATGTTGCTTCACTGGAAGGCGCACTGGTCGACAAGGCCATCGAGCAGTGGAAGGGCATTGATAACCTCCACATCCTCGGGCCGCTGGACACACCCCGCCTGGGTATTTTCTCGTTCAACATTTCTGCCGGACCGCGCATGATTCACCACAATCTCGTGGTTGCCATGCTCAATGACCTGTTCGGCATTCAGGCACGTGGCGGCTGCTCATGTGCCGGCCCTTACGGCCATGAGCTGCTCGGCATCGGCCCGGAGCTGGCCAATCAACATGCCGCCTTAGTCCTTGAAGGAAAAAGCTTATATCGTCCCGGCTGGGCGCGACTGGGTTTTAATTACTTCTTTAACGATGAGAGTGCTTGCTATATCATCGACGCGGTTAATTTCATTGCCCGTCACGCCGCCGTGCTGATGCGGCTATACAGCGTCGATGTGCAAGGTGGCGTGTGGCGCGCTCGTGATGCCGCACCGTTTCACGACATGCTTTCTCTGGAAGACATGCTTGATTCTGCGACACCTTTCGAGAAAAACTCGCCTCCCGACTTTGCCCAGTGCTTCGTCGAGGCCCAGGCACTTGTCGAAACAGCACAGGCGACCGCTATCGACCCAACGCCTCCGCTGACCAGTGCCGCCGAAGAGGCCCTGCGCTGGTTCTGGTGGCCCCATGAATCCATTGAAGCCGCCACGGCCCAAGCCGAGATGACTCCATGACACTGACCCCTGCCTTTGCGACCGCCGGTCTCGAGCAGCTCAACGCCCGGGTTCACCATGACCTGGCCTGTCTGAACTACCCGCCGTCGAACTGGGTGGTACCTCGCTCCCACGAGAGCGGTGCCCATGTTTACGACGTGGTAATCATCGGCGGTGGCCAGTGTGGCATGGTGGCGGCCTTTGCTCTGCTGGCAGGGGGCATCAGCAATATCCGTGTGCTGGACCGCAACCCGGAGGGCCAGGAAGGCCCGTGGCTCAACTATGCGCGCATGGAAACCCTGCGCTCGCCCAAGACGCTGCCCGGCCCCTGCTATGGCATGGGTTCACTGACGTTTCGTGCCTGGTACGAGGCACAGTTCGGCAGTGAAGCCTGGGAGGCGCTGGACAAGGCGCCACGCACCCTGTGGATGGACTACCTGCGCTGGTACCGCCAGGTGCTGGCACTGCCCATCGACAACGAAGTCGCGGTGGAGCACGTCAAGCCAGAGGGCGATCTGCTGAGCCTCGAGCTGTCCGGTCGCAACGCGCCCGACGCTTCGCTGCTGACGCGCAAGCTGATCATGGCCACCGGCCGGGAAGGCACCGGTGCCCCCAAGATTCCTGATTTCGTCGAGGGATTGCCCGCCAGCGCCTGGGCACACTCCGCCGACGACATCGACTTCGCAAGCCTGGCCGACAAGCGCGTGGTGGTGATCGGCGTGGGCGCTTCGGCAGTGGACAACGCTGCCGAGGCGCTGGAACACGGCGCCCGCGAAGTCCGCCTTCTGATCCGGCGCCCGCAGATGCCGACCATCAACAAGATGATGGGCATCGGCTCATTCGGCTTCACCCACGGCTACTCTACCCTATCCGACGAATGGCGCTGGCGCTTCATGCACTACTCCTTCATCACCCAGACGCCACCGCCCAGGGGCTCGACGCTGCGCGTCAGCCGCCATCCCAATGCCCATTTCCATTTCAATTGCGCCATTGAAGACATGCGCATGGAAGGCGACGAGGTCGTCATCACCACCAGCCAGGGCAAGCGTCTGAGCTGCGATTTTGTCATCCTCGGCACCGGTTTCGAAATCGACCCCATCGCACGCACCGAGCTTGCCGGCTACGCCGACCGTATCCTGCTGTGGAAGGACCGCTACAGCCCGCCGCCCGAACTCGAACATGAGGAACTCGGCAACTTCCCTTACGTGGACCGTGACTTTGCGTTTCAGGAACGCGAACCCGGCAGCGCGCCCTGGCTCAAGCACATTCACTGCTTCAACTATGGCGCCACGGTCAGCATGGGCAAGGTGAGCGGCGATATCCCCGGCATCAGTGACGGCGCCAACTGGCTGGCCAGCGCCATTGCCGCGCAGCTCTATCGGCAGGACATCGAAGCCCACTGGAACACGCTCCAGAACTACGACAGCCCCGAACTGCAGGGCGATGAATGGCAGGCCACCCCGCTGCCCTGAACTTTTTACGGCATATGACAAAGCGCGCAACGCCCCGGCGCTGACCATCTGTACTGACTATCTGCACTGACCATCAATGCAGACAGACAAGGAGTAGCAATGACATCCCCACACGTGCTGGAGCAGGCCGCCGGCATTGAAACCATGAGCACCGATAATCAGGCCACGGACACCCAAAGTTCACTGGCCAAGGCGCTGACGCGGCGCGCCAAGCTGATGGAGCTGACCCAGGCTTCCTATGAGGCTGCCCTGCTGCCCGAGGAGCCCGGTGGTCTCGACTACGCCGAGCGTGCTGCCCTGGCGTGTCGCATGGCGCGGATCTGCCAGCAGCAGGGTCTGAGTCAGCACTATGAAGAGCTGCTGGCGTCCTGCACTGACACCCAAGCCAGTACAGACGGCATAAGCGCGCTGGCCTCACCAGACACCCAGCCGCCGGCGGACGACGCCCGGCTCCAGGCTATCGTCGCCTACGTCGACAAGGTGACCCGGTCGCCCAAGGACGCCGTCCCCGACGACATCGAGAGCCTGCGCGCCGCCGGCATGGACGAAAGCGATATCGTGCGCCTGGCCGGCCTGGTGGCCTTCGTCAACTACCAGCTGCGCGTTGCCGCGGTGCTGGCCGTGATGGGAGATTCCCCATGAGTCGCGTGATTCGCAAGTTCACCACCCGTGTGCCCGAATGGCGTCCGCACCTGACGCCGGTAAATATCGACGACGCCACCCCGGCCCAGCAGGAGGCGCTGAAAGAAACGCCGTCCAACACCAAGGTGTCCGACTATGTGCTGGTGCTGGCCCACGACCCCGAGTCGCTGCGCGTTCGCACCTCGCTGTTCAACGGCATCATGTACGACCCCGACGGCCTGTCTCGCGCCGAGCGTGAGATAGGCGCGGTTGCCGCTTCTTTCGTCAACCGCTGCATCTACTGTGCCGCGGTTCATGCCCAGCGCTATAACCAGCTGAGCAACGACGAAAGCGTCATGCAGGAAATCTTCTTCCATGGCGAAAAGGCCGAGCTCGACCCGCGCCAGCAGGCCATCCTGCGCTTCTCGGTGCAGCTCTCTCAGTGCCCGCCACAGGTGAGCGCCAAGGACATCGAACAGCTGCGTGAGGTCGGCCTGAATGAGCTGGAAATTCTCGACCTGACGCTTGCCACCACGCTGTTCGGCTGGGCCAATCGCCTAATGCATACCCTGGGCGAACCCGTGGCTTCTGCGTGAACACCTGTGTAGCCGACACTTCTGGCCAACCCCTGCGCACCGGCCAACGGTGCGCCTGACTGACAACCAATGGATACCCCTGATGCCCACAACAACACCAACGCTGTCTCGCCTGCTGCTGGCCGCTGCCGCCACTCTGTTCATCGCCTCTCCCGCCATGGCCCAGAAGCTGCGACTGGCCACCGTGGTCAGCGCACCCCATCCCTGGATCGACGCCGCCGAGGCCTTCAAGGCCGAGGTCGAGGAGGCCAGCGACAACCGCCTCAGCGTCGAGATTTTTCCCGGCGGCCAGCTCGGCAACGATCAGACCGTGGTCGACGAGATCCGCATCGGCACCACCGACATAATCATTGGCGGGGTGCAGAACATTGCGCCCTATATCCAGGACTTCGAAATCTTCAGCCTGAACTATCTATTCGATGACATGAGCGCCTTCCGCGCCGCCACCGACCCGGAATCTCCGGTATTCAGCCATTTTGAGCAGGAGATGCGCGACTCCGGCAGCGGACTTGAGCTGCTGGCGCTGACCTGCGGCGGCACGCGCAACCTCAGCACCAATACCGGGCCGGTGACCGAGCCGGGCGACCTGGATGACGTCAAGATGCGCATCACCGGCTCCCAGCTGGACGCTAAGACTTGGCAGGCGCTGGGTGCCCTGACCACCTCGCTGCCCTGGACCGAGATCTACA
>ERZ1032895.55-NODE-55-length-34607-cov-10.640513_pt1 | contig 34607 bp, 28 predicted proteins | sample MGYA00516687_ERZ1032895 | MGnify/ENA primary metagenome ERZ1032895 (study PRJEB33719, sample SAMN04261600) | wastewater metagenome | biome: rural village; feature: latrine urine exit; material: soil | place: El Salvador | collected 2013-01-14 ... | reverse complement strand
CCCGCTCATCTGGTCGTTCTGACAGCGACGGAATCGACTCCCGGCGGAGAGCCTCTCGGCTGTCACGTCAGCAGGTCGCGGTGCTGGTCGTCCCGCCGAAGCGGCGCGGTGTTCGGTAGCGGCAGTGGGCTGTGTCTCTGCCCCGTCCAGTGGGGCAGAGACGGAGTCGGGCGCAGCTTGATCGACACGGTGGAGACCTGATCGACGAGGGAGAAGGGTCGAGGCCATGAGGGCGACACGATCGACAAGCCGGGAAAGCGTCCCGGAGCTGTCGCGCGGTGACGACGGCGGAACGCCCTGGACGCCCTGGATGCGGCGATCGGGGAGTGACCCGGGTACACGTCCAGGTGCGGATTGCTGCGAAAGTGCTGCGGAATCGGTGTCCGCAGCACTTGCTCGAATCCCGCAGGCCTGTGACCTGCGGTGATGCAGTCGGGCTGGCGGGATTTGAACCCACGACCCCTTGACCCCCAGGCGTCCAAACGGCTTCAGCCCGACCAAATTCCGCGCGATTCCGGGCGTCAGATCATGCAGAACCCGTCACGGGATGCATGGTTTGCATGACTTTGGTCCCCTTTTGGTCCCCTGCAGCGGGCGCATTCAAGAGCCTGTGTCCGGTGCCACCGAGACCTGAGTGATCTCGCGGATGGGCCGAGCTACACGTGCTTTCGAATCCACTCCCAGGTGTCTTTGGTCAGCCAGCCCTGACGATCTTGGCCTGAGATGTCGACGACAAACAGCCACCCGCTGTCGTCCATCGCGCCTCGTAGGTGGGTGTAGACGGCGTCCGCCGACGTGTTGGAGACCACGATCCACGTGGACTTCATCAAGTTAGCCCACGTCCCGTAGGACTTGATGCGTTCTATCAGCGATTCATAGTCCTGGCCTGGTGCATTCAGGTCATAGGTGATCAGATATGCGCTCATGTGTTTTCTCCTCCCGAAATGTGCTCGACGTCCGTGCTTAGTTGACTACCTGTTGGGCTCTCGACAACGATCTCGGGCTCGCCGACGACGGCCGGCTTCGCCTGGACTGTTCCAGCGCTGGGCGCGGGGTGGGTCGGCTCGGTCGAGGCGTTGCGCTTTCCGAGATAGGCAAGTGACCGAAGAGCGGTGTGAAGATCTTCAATGTCTGCGATGGCCTCACGCGGGTCCTCATCGAGATGGAACCGAGGTCGCCACGAGCGCATTTCAGCGCGGACGTCTTCCGCTTCCTCGGAGTTGTCGAGTTGCCCTGAGATCTCCTCGATAAGCAACAGCACATGTTCTCGCGTGGCCGTTGATACATGCTCCCGCATGAAACGATCTCGTGCACGGTTGATGCGACTGGAAACCCGTTCGACACTCTCAGCGCGGACAGCTTTTCGCTGTCTGACACCGAGGGCTTCGAATAGCTGACGGAAGTTCTTGGCTAGGGACTGGCGATCCTGCTCTCGCGTGGTGTCGCTTGCGAGTTCGGCGAGGACGCTCCGAGCGAAGCCAATCTTGTTCAGCTCGAATTTCTCCTGGGCGGTGAGTCCGCGGATCGCTTGCTCCAGAGCGTCAATCGTTCCCTTCGCTCCTGCAGTCGGCAGCTCCCCTCCCGAGCCTTCACCGAACACCATCTTGGCATTCAGTCCGAGCTTCGGGATGTCTATATCGGGGACGAACTCGGCGCAGTAGCTGCTCGCAGCTGCAATCGCGATGTCGATTGGTATCAGGTCCTCAATGGCGACCCTGCCGTGCGGGTTGTCGGTTGTGACGCCATCGAGTTCTGCGTCGGATAGTTGAAGCACAAGGTCGTCGGCAATGAGTGGCTTGCGCCGAGCACCACCCCTGCGGATTGTTGCCCGAGCTTCGTTGCCTGCCTTATCGCCGTCCAGGAGCGCTATCACTGCCGGCTGTTCAATGTCACGCCCTCTGGCGAGATAGATCAGATACGGCACTTGACTGACACCCCCAGCAGGAACCAGCGTGATGCGGTTGAGATCGAGCCTTTCCCGGTCGGGAGCGTTCTGGCGACCCAGCCAGCTTGAGATCCCCGCGAGCAGAATCTGATCAGACGGACCCTCCAGCATCAGGTTGCAGGTACCGATGAAGGCGGTCTCACCGACGAAGCTCCCGAACGCAGATCTGAGCGGCTCATAGTGGTTCTGTGCGACGCTTGCGACGATGCGTGTCCCCTCGTCGTGTTCACCTTTCTCGAGTACCCGAATCCGCTCGGCATGGTTCTTGTCGATCAGGAACGGTGAGTGGGTGACATAGAGGACCTGAACTGGAGCGCGGGCCTCGTCTTCGGGATCAGCGAAGTCTGCGAACACTCTCAAGAGGTCCTGTTGACCAGAACTCGATAGGAATCGGTCAGGCTCGTCCATCAGCAGAATTTCCGGTCGTCCATCGCTGGGAGCCTCGTGGGCGAGGTACTGCACGAAGTAGCTCAGGAAGTACTTGAGGCCATCGCTTCTCTCGTCGAATCCGTAGGAGCGTCCAGTCCGATCCCGGATCATGAAGACCAAGTCGTATTCGAAGAGTGCGACGAACAACTCGAACTGACTGTCTTGCGTCCACCAGTGCGGGAAGTTGAGAGCCTTCGACAGCTCACTGTTGATCGTGTCGACGATGCTGTTCGCGTATCCGTTCTTGGTGCGAACGGCGTTCTGCAACTCCACGAACTGGGAACGGTCAAGGCCTGCTACCTTGAGTAACAGATCAGCAGCGAGATGGTACTTCTTGAGTTCCTCTTCGTCGATTGATGTAGAGGTCTTGAAGGAAGTCGAGATCTCATTCGCCTGGCTGACAACGGAGTCTTTCGAGTCGAACCAGTTGGAGTTGTTCGTGACGGCATCCCAGATGCTTCGAAGCACGCTGCGTCCGACAGCTGCCGTCGCTTTTCCTGTGGCCAAGAACTCCAGGGGAACGCTATCTGGCAGGGGTACATCGGCGTCGATATTGAACGGCGCTGGAAGTCCAGCTTCGTTCAAGAGTGTCGACTTCTTGACATGATTGGGTTCCAGCCACTGGTCCCCGCGATAGGCGTAGAGACGGAGTTGCGGGGTCGTATTCATCCGGAATATGGCAACACGATCAGTTCCACTGAGTCCCGTCTCGCCGGTCGCTTCCTCGATCGCCTTGATATCAGCCTCGCTGATGTCTCGGAACTCGGCCCCGAACTCTGGACGAACGAGTGTCTTGTCCACGGAGAAGAACGGCGAGTAGCGGCAGAAGTCGCTTCTCTCGTATCCTTCGCCAGTAAGCGCGGCGCGCACGGCCGCGAGCACCTGGCTCTTGCCTGACTCATTGCCGCCGACGACAGTAGTGATCTGGTCCTCCAGGCGCAGCCGCACGAACGGGTACTGCGCTCCAGAAGGTGTGCTGTCCCAGGGGTCAGGGCTGTAGTTCGGATTCGAGAGGCGCACGTAGTCATAGTTCAGCGAGCGGAAGAATCTTGCGTAAATGGCGGTGAGCTTCATTGCGTGCGCCTTTCGGGGATTGAGATGGGAGCGGCGATCGTTATGATCCCGATTGGGCTTTTCTTGCTTTTGCGGCGGCGGTCCTGGTTCCGGGATCACCGGCACTACCTGACAGCACCTGCCAAAGGTCCCGCAGGTCGGCTCCTGCCAAGTCTGACCCTCTTGGAACGTGCCGGCCCCAGTCAGCGTCGGAAAGTTGCGAGAGGAACTCTCGGGCTTCTGAGGGGCGAAGAGTGCCTGAGTCATGGCTCCGCGCAAACTCTGCACCAAGCGAGTTCGCAGCCGTTCTCGGGACTGAACTCATCCGCATGACGACGCCCGCCTCAGTGTTGACACCGTGATACAGCATGGCACCTAGAAGATTGATGCTTCGCAAATCGCTCTCACTCACGTTCTCGAAATCGATTCCGCTAGTGGGCAGCTTTGACAAGGCGGAAATACCCCAGGTACCGGCAGTCGCAAGGTTCCGGTAAATAGCCTTAGTCGCTTCCGTAAGCGCGGCCGTTGGGCTCGATGCGTCACCAAAGTATCGCTCGGCGATGGACTTGATGGAGACGCCCGCCACCCAATCAGAGGCGATCTTTGCGGCCCTGTCGCCGATTCCCGCGCCGACACCACTCAGTTCATCGATGCTCTCTCTAATCTGCGGTAGCTGAAGCATGACCCGCATGAGGTCAGGTAGAGCGCTAGAGGTGACATCGCCAAACAGGCTGCCCGGTTGCCAATCGCTCGCGTCGAGCGACTTGTCCATCCGACGCATCTCGCCCATCGCTGAACGGATGCCCTCAGGAGTAAACCCGGTGCTGTCGGCGAGCGTTGTCGTCTCGACGTTCTGTGCAAGCTCTGCAGCGTATGCCCGTGTCGCCTCCAGCAGCCTCAGTCCCTTTTGCCGTTCAGCGGGGCTCGCCTCGGCTAGGGATGAGTATCCGAACGTGTTGCGCAGCAGCAACTCTGTCTCAGATAAGACTGCATCTAGGTTCTTCTTCTGAGCGAATAGGTGCGCGACGTAACTGCGGAAGTCTGCCCATTGGTCGTTGTAGAGCGATCGTTCTAGATTGAGCAATCGACCGGCATCTTCAAGTTCGTCCAGGAGAACCACGAGCCTGGAAACAAGCGCTCCTGCTTGCTCCGACAAGAACTGCGCCAGCGGCTCTCTATCACCTTCCTTGCTCGAGATACCGACAACGCCGATGCTGTCCTGGTCTACGCGGCCTGCTCTGCCCGCGAGGTTCCAGAACTCGCGAGCAGTCATGGGGCGGTTGAACTTGCCGCTCGGCAAGTTTCGGCTTGCGAGGAGGATGGATGAGACCGGGAAGTTCAGACCCTGGGAGAGTCCGGTTGTCGCCACGAGAATCCGCAGCTTCCCTTGTTCGGCGAGCCATTCCATCAGTGCGCGGGTTTCATCGGAGAGCCCCGCGTGGTGTACTCCGACCCGCCGGGCGAGCATTCCGATGAGGGCGTAGTCTCCGCTGATTTCTGCCGCTAGGTAGCGCTGCACCAGAGCAATATCGGGATCGTCCACTTCTGGAAGCTCTCCTGAGAGTTCCTCCGCGATTGTCCACACCGTCGGGATTGTCGGGCAAATCACAATCGCAGTCCCTCGCTCAGATAGCGTCAGCGCCGACGCGCCAGCGATCTTGCTGAGGCTGTTCTTGATACTAGAGAAGGTGCGATCAAGTTGTGGCGCTTCACCAATCTGGTAAAGGCCTGAGACGTTCATCGATGAGCCGCTAGTCAGCATGGGTTCAAAAGAGAGTCGCCAATCCCTACCCCGCCCAGAGGCCGGAGCTACTGCTGAGACAAGACCAATTAGCCGATCATTGGGCTGCCAAGGTGTTGTTGCAAGACTGATGCTCTTACCAGTGCGTGGCGCTAGCCATCGGGCAAGGTCGTCGCCATTCGGCACATAGGGCATAAGCAACAAGAAGTTTGCCTGGGTGCAGTCTCGTTTGACCGTGGCCAGCAACAGCTCGATGCGAATACCTCGGTCCGAATCTTCGATGTTGTGCGCCTCATCTAACACCAGCAATGCGAGTGGGCGATCGATCGCCGCGTTACGGATTGCCAGGTGGAGCTTCTCCGGAGTCGCCACCAACACGTCAAAGGGAGACTCGTTGAGCATTCCAGCTTCGATCTCATCGATCTCCACAGCGGAGGTGAGCTCCTCAACCCGAACACCGCTCGGCCCGAGGTCGCGCCTTAGCCGTCGAGTGATCTGCGAGACGAGCGCCCGAGTCGGCGCCACATACGCGACCCAGCCCTTGTCCTGCTTGAACTGGCTAATCGCCTGAACAATCTTGAACTCGGCGAGGATTGTCTTACCCGCGCTCGTCGGAAGATCGACAACGACCGCCGCGCTCGCCGGGTCCAGAAGCCCCTGCTCCTGAATCGCGATGCGCTGCGGAGGCAGCATCTCGAACATGGAGCGGTGTCGGGTCGCGGTTTCGACGATGCTCCGAATCTCGGGACCGATTCGCGTGACAGACCACAGTGCCCCCGCCACCATGCGTTGAGCCATCGCACGCTGCCACTGGAGCACCACTACGAACGCTGGATCAGCAGACTGCTGTGCTGCGGAAATCGCACGGTCGAAGTGGAAGTCAAGTTGCGTTGCGATGTCCGCCGGCTCCCCTTGCATGAGGTAAGTGGCGACCATCTCAGAGAGCCTGGCCCAGTGATACAGGGCCACGAGGCGCCACCCAGCTGCCTGCAATTCTTCGGGCCGCGATTGTGCACTGAAGAGAAGCTCCTCGTTATGTCGCTGCTCTGCGCGCAGCCGCGCCACCATTTCTACGACGCCTTCCAGGTCGCGCCATCCATCCTTGCGAAGAAGCCGAGTCCAAATCTGCCCGAGGGCACTTAGAACGCGTGTGTCCCATGAGCCATCGGACTGGAAGAGTTCCGGGTTGACTTCGCGCTCGCGCATCCAGGCCCGGTACTCCGCCCAACGGTCGGAACAGTATGCGAGCGCACCGAGTTGGAGGACTTGATGTACCAGCGCCTCCAATGAGTCAAGCTTCAACGGAAGCGCCCGAAGGAGAGCGAACGCCTCGTGGGCTGCGGCCTCCGCCACCGCGTCGTCTGATGTGCCCGAGTGCAACGACACCTGCGCGAGGACATCGATGCCTTCGCTGGCGACAATCTCATAGGCGAATGCGACATCCTGAATGAGCGCCTCGGTCGCGGCGTCGTGAGTGCCTTCGCGGTGAAGCTGGCGGCCAAGGTTCGAGTCGACGTACATTGAGGCAGCCGAATCGTGGGCCGCCTTCACCCGGTCGGCGCCGAGGGCTTCGATTGCCCAGTGTGATCTGAGGCGGCTCATTGCTTCGTGGGAGATAGTCATGCTGCGGTCTCCAGTACGACTGAAGCATCAGCGACCTGAGCCAGTAGTTCGGCGGTCAGGTAGATTGCGACGAGCGCCATGCTGGTTGGTTCTTTCACGGATTGGGCAAGACTGGAGGCTCTGGCGCGAAGGTCTGCCTGGTTTGGTTCGGTCGCATGGATGAGGACGCCGTAAATGACGACATCCAGGCTGTCCGCTAGGTAGGTCGCAAGTGCCTGACGGAAACTATCCAGCCACGATTTACCCATCGAGTTCATCGTCAGGTATCGAATTGCCCACCTGCTACGGTCGTCGCCCGCGTTGAGTCCGGACAACTGACTATGAAGCCCATGGCTTCGGCTCGTCAGCAAGCCGGGAGGCCAGGCCTGCTGATGGCTGGTCTTCACTTCGGCAAAAACGAATCGAACTCGATCGCTCGCGTGGAAGCCAATAAGGTCCACGCCCCCTCCGCTACTGTTCGGGTTTCGCGTAGATCGGCTATCCGGCCAGGGGAACTCGCATCCTGCTTCTGCAACCAAATGGTGTTCGGCGAGAGCCTCCCCTACTCGCCATTCATCGAAGGAGTCAGGAGAAGTGAGGATGCTCTCTAATCGTTCGTTCTCGAAGTCGGTCTTTGCCAGGTCGGCGAGGGCCTCGCGCGCTTCTTGGACGCCAGTGTCATCTCGCAGAATCGATTGCACACCGGGCGCAATGTCGGAGACATCCAGCTCTCCAAGGAGGTGGCCGGTCGCGGAGACCTCGCCGGAATCAACGGTGTACGCCAGCGATCCAACCACTGCACCACCTCTCCCGTGCCTCCACGCGCGGAAGGGTATACTCCGCTGACACTACTCTACTCGGCACCCATCAACAGACAGGTATCCGGCACCCGCGAGCCCTCAACCTGAGTAGTGGGCGCAGGCCGACCAGTCCAGTCCAGAGGAACTTGAACGCATCTAGATGTGATGTCCAGGGACGTTGTTGCGTGAATCGCTCGTGATTTCTGAGGGGTGAAGGCCTCCGGTTGCGAGAGTGGAGCTGTCTAGAAACCGCTCACGCAACACAGGAGGCCTTCATGTCCCACGCTAACGCTGCTCTGACCCCGCGCGCTCGTTTGCGGCTGGCCAAGCTCATTGTCGAAGAGCATTGGTCCGCCACTGTCGCGGCGAAGATGTTCATGACCTCGCCGCCTACGGCGCGGAAGTGGGCCGCCAGGTTCCGCGTCGAGGGGGCAGCAGGGATGCTCGACAGATCCAGCCGGCCGCGATCGATGCCGACCAAGACCCCTCCCGAGCTGGTCAAACGGATCGTGAAGGCACGGTGGCGACGCCGACTCGGCCCGGCGCAGATCGCCGCGGAGCTCGGCCTCCCGACCTCGACTGTTCATGCGGTACTGGTGCGCGCGCGGATCAACAGACTCAGTCATATCGATCGGGTTACCGGCGAACCCATCCGCCGATACGAGCATCCCCATCCCGGATCGATGATTCACGTCGACGTGACCAAATTCGGCAGCATCCCCGATGGTGGTGGCTGGCGGTTCGTCGGCAAGCAGCAAGGAGACAAACACAAGGCGACGACGGCTCTCCGCACGGGAAGAACCAGCAAAGGTCACCCGAACATCGGCACCGCATTCGTCCATACCGTTATCGATGACTACTCCCGCGTTGCCTACGCCGAGATCTGCACCGACGAGAAGGCCGTCACGGCGATCGGTGTCCTTGAACGCGCTGTCGCCTGGTTCGCAGATCGCGGCGTCACAGTCGAGCGCGTCTTATCCGACAACGGGTCGGCCTATCGCTCCTACGCATGGCGAGATGCCTGCACCCTGCTCGGCGTCCGACACAAGCGCACCCGCCCCTATCGTCCACAGACCAATGGCAAGATCGAGCGGTTCCACCGCACCCTCGCCGACGGCTGGGCCTACGCACGCTTCTACGGATCAGAATCCGAACGCCGAGCCGCGCTACCCGCCTGGCTACACACCTACAATCATCACAGGCACCACTCCGCAGTCGGAGCCGCACCCATCAGCAGACTCAACAACCTGCCTGGACATCACATCTAGATGAACAGCAGAACAACAGGTCGAGGTAATCGGGGCCGCCGTCGTTGATGATCGTTGCAGATCCCGACGGCGTAGGGATAGAGCGCAGCCAGGCGCATCGGGAGACGTCCCACTGGAGTACTCCTCTGGTGCGGATTGCGTTGGGAAGCGTTTCGGTGAGTGCATAGGCCGGTAGGGGCATGTGCGGGTGCCCCCTAGTGACACGTGGCCAGTGCCCGCTACTTGTTGCGCCTGACGCTAATCTGACGGCTGACTTGATAACGGCGAACCGTCTTCGGATCGATTCGGAACAGCGAGGTTCGTCGCCCGTGTTCCACTTCCCGAACCATACGTTCGAAGCGGGACGAAGGCTCTTCTGGCGACTCGAACCACATTCGGTCCGAATAGAAGAGCACGACGTTGGTGCCACCCTTCTCGCTGACACGTGACGGATAAGCAATGCCATCCACTCGAGGCTCCGCCCATTCACGTATGGCATCGGTGAGCACCTGCGTCGGCGCATAGTCCACCGGGTGGTTGCCATCGAGTATGACCGGTTGGGTGATCCTCTCGACATAGAAGCTGAGGGAGTTCAGCCGTTCATCTCCGTCTTGCACCGGACTGTCATCAAAAATGCTCCTCGTCGCAGGTACTGTCGTAAGGTCCAAGATTCGAAGGGGTTGCTGCAACACAAACGTGCCAACGACAGCTTCGTCATAGGGGCTGTGAGCGGAGACCTCGGCACATGCGGTCGCCGCGTCGAGCGCGACGTAGAACGCTGGTATTCCCTGCGCGTTCATTCGACCGGCACTCGCCCGGTCGCGTGGCGCGGCGCCGAGTTCTCGCGCCGGCGCTTTCTTGGCCTTCAACTCGAACTCGCGCGCATCGCGCTCGGTGCGCGCTCGATACAGCTTCGTCCCACGTGCGTATGTTCGGACAAGTCCCATCCGTTCCTCGGCGAGCACAAGGAGTGACTTCACGAACGCATAGTTCTTCTCCGCGGCTGATTCGGGATGAGCGCCGTCTCGGGGAGCAGCCAGCATGCGCGACTCATGCTTGATGCTGTCTTCGAAGTCGTTCCATTCGAATTCAATGCCAGCCTCGTGGTCCATTTCGAAAGGAACAAACCAGTCGAGGTCTTCATGAATCAGCGATGCAACCGTCTCATATATACGATCAACAAAATCAAATTCGATCGCATCCGCTAGTAGTGAAGCCACTACATCGGCCGTGGTGAGCGGCTCAAGGAGTTGCTCCCCGTCGATATAAAAGCCCTCATGGTCATGCGACTGAAGCATGGTTACATAGACCACCCTTGCCAAGTGTTCGAAGCTCACCACTTGCTCGTAAAGCCGCTGTGCTCCTGCGGCACAAAGCACGCATTCACCGCCGCCTGCGAAACTGGCTAGACGGCGCAAGAGATGTGCATCTCTGATATGAGACAAACAGAGTGCCTCATCGGTCGACGACACGGAATCAAACTCCATAAGCACATCCTCTCAGGCGACCTATGCATCCGGTTCTTCATGAAGAGCAGATGAGGCACAGAATCTGCTGATCAATCCGCTTTTCCGAAGGCTCGCTCGAGGTGCTCAGCCGTGAGGGGGTTCACAGTCTCGTTGCGTTGGATGTAGTGCTGCATCGTGATCCGCGGATCGGTGTGCCCGAGCAACTCGGAGGCAAGGAGCGCGTCTTGCGCATCGTTGACGACGGTCGCGACAGTGCGTCGGAATCGATGCGGTGTGACGTTCTCGATCCCAGCGTCATCCATCACGTCACGCAGGAGTCGGCGGACGTTGTTCGTTGTGTGCGGCGTCCGGGCTCGAGTACTGAACAGGAGCGAATCCGGATCGGTTTCGCCGCTTCGGAGAAGACGTGAGCGGATTGCGTGCAACGCGAACGAAGGCAGCGCTACGCGGCGAACCGAACGATCGGTCTTCGGATGATCCTGACGATGGGTGAGCTCGCCCTTGCGGCTGACGATCGTTCCAGCGATCCGTGCGGTGGGGATCGGGTCATCCAGGTGGATATCCTGGACTCGGATCGCGAGGACCTCGCCGATGCGCGCCGACGTGCCGAGCATTACCTCGACGATCTGGCCGAGCTGTCGATCAGGCCGCGGTCCCGAAGAGATACAGCGCAACTCCCACGCTTTGATCGCTGCCCGGATGTCCTGCACCTCATCGATGGTGAACGCGTCCGGGATGGGCTTCTTCCTGTGCAAACGGGAGACGTGATCCATCGGGTTGCGGGGCAGGATTTCGTGGCGGACGGCGAGCGCGAGGGCGAGCCGGAGCACAACTCGGGCGTGCTTGGCGCGGCTGTAGCTGCGTCTGGCGAGTTGTTTGAGGAAGTAGTCGCAGCGAGCGACGCCGACTTCTCTAAGAGTGAGTTCCTTGAACTTCGGCATCACGAGGGTGCGCATGTCTCGTTCGTAGAGGTTTCGCGTGGTTCGCGAGAGGCGGTCTTCGATCTCCATGTCTTCGAGCCAGTAGGCGACGAGTTCCGGGAAGGGGCTGTCGGCGCTCATTCCGTTGAATCCCGGTTGGTAGAGGGAGCGTTCGGCGAGTTTCTGCTTCAGCTTCCGCTCGGCGGCGGATCGTGAGGAGGCGGTGGCTTGAACAAGTCGATTCTTCCCGTCCCAGTCCCGATATCGGGTTCGTGCCACGTAGTTGCCGCCCGGTTGAGCGGAGGTCGCGATGACTCCGAAGGTGCCGATAGGGGTGCGGGGCCTACCCACGCGTGCCCTCCGCTCCGGGAAAGGTGGCGGCGCCGGGACCCTGGACGTCTGGCTCGCGCATGGCGTCCATCCAGGTTCGGATGTCGTTGACGCCGAACATGATGCGCTTGCCAAAGCTATATGCGCGGGGACCTTTGCCGTTGGTGCGCCAGTCGTAGATGGTTGAGATGGGAACGCCAAGGTAGTCGGCGAGTTCGTTGATGTTCAGGAGCGGTTCTAGGCCGTGCCGGTCGGGCTGTGGTTCTTCTTTCATCCCTCCAGTTTCGAAGTGCTCAGCTTGACGAACGCCGCCGAGAGCTTCCAGAAAGCCGATGTCGCGACCACTGGCGGGAGTTCCGGTACGGGGAGATCAACCGCGGTGATGCTCACCGATCGCTACGACCATGCTCCGGACGCGATGCTCCTGGATACGGGCTCGGGTCAGAAGCACCAGGCTGACCGGCCCCATCGCGAGGAACTTCAGTGCGTTCCAGAGGCAGAGGAGGACGAGGAGATTGAGCCATCCGGGGCCGCCGTCTGCGATGAGGGTCGTGAAGGCACTCGCTGCCAGGAGGTAGGGCACGGCGAGGAGCATCGCGGGAACACCCCATTTGAGTCCTCGACGGGTGCGGATAGCGTCGAGGAGGATGTTGGTGGGCATGTAACGGCGCAGAAATGTGCGAGTGCGGATGCTGAGGGTCCAGAGCTGGCGGATCATGACGGCAGTCCTCTTCCAAGGGTGTCTGGCGACAAAGAACCTTGAAGGACTGCCCGGAGGCCGTCATGCCGTCACGCTCGGGGTGACGGCGACACACATTTGAAAGTCGCCTTGCTTGTTCCTCCACTGTACGTCGGACCTCGGACATCGGGAAGAGGCCTCCGGTCACGGCTTAGCGCACGTGACCGGATTGGGAGTGCCCCTGAGATCGGCGTGCGTCTTCCTGTGTCCGCGTGGTGAGGTCCCCGAGCCTTGCCAGAGCTGCTGCTGCCCGTGCGGCATCGATCTTCTGCGCATCACTATCTGGGGCCGGGCCGAGTGGTGTCCGCGTGGTGATGCCGTAGCGGTCGCGGTATGCGGCCACGGTCTGTGTTTGCCGACGCCACTCTGCTGCGGCTTTCACCTCGGTGGGTGCGTCGCCGAGGGCGAGCGCCCATTCCTGCCGTTCGCTGAGGGCTTGGTCCAGGACGGCTTCGGCGCGCTGCCGGATCAGTTCGCGGCGTTCCGTGAGCGCTTTCTTCATCTCGGTGCTGATTGGGCCGGTGGCTTCGGGGATGAGGCCGACGATCAGACGGGGAGCCTTGCGGGTGCGGCCGGAACCTGCGGGGCGTGTGGTTGCTCGGGCGAGGCGGTGGTGCAGGACGGAGGCGATGTCGTCGACGTCCTTGAAGCTGCGGGCAGCGACCAGGCGCGGCATGAGTGTGTCGATGTTGTGGTGGTTCGCCTCTGCCCGTCGCAGCTCGGCAGCGAGTGCTCCGAAGGTGTCGGATTGGATCGCGTCTTCTGCTTCGTCTGAGGTGAGCCCTGATTGGCGGATGAGAGTGGCGAAGCGGTCGTGTTGGGCGGCTTGCGCGATCGTCTCGTACTCTGCAGCGAGCTGCGCGATCGACCCCCACGCCTCTTGCTCGGCGGTGATCGTCTCGTGCGCGGAGAGTTCCGCGCCGACGTGCTGCAGCACCCCGTAGAGGACACTCCGTGCGGTCGCATCCGCATCATCTGCGGGGTGTGTGGTGGTGTGGTTGTCGTCGGGCCGGTCGGTGGCGACGTAGACGAGGTTCGCGCGCCTGCCGCGGGTCATCGCGACATACAGGTTTTCCCTCGTCGTAGACGAATCAACAAGAACATGGGACGTGTCGGTCGTGATGCCCTGCGCCCTATGGGCCGTCACTGCGTAGCCCAGATCAACGTGATCTGAGACGTAGGCGGCTGGGAGGGTCACGGTGCCGCGACTGTCGGCACGGCGGGCGGTGAGTGATCCGTCGTCGCGGATGTCAGTGACTGTCCAGCGGTCCCCGTTACGGACCCACCCGCGTGGAGTATGGAGGCGGCGGTCGTTCTTCCTGGTGATGATCGTGTCGCCGATCCCGGCGCGGGCGTCGCCTTCGAGGGCGACTTCATGGCGGGCGTTCACTGTGCCGTCGAGGATTAGGTCGGCGCGGGCACGCTGGTTCAGTGCGTGGACGGAGTCGTTGGAGGCCGCGATCAGCACCGTCGAAACTCCCGCCAGGGTGTCGGTGCGCCAGGCGGTGTAGGCGGCGTCGATCATCGTCTCGGTGTCGCCGCCGGTGATGCGGTCGTGCGCGTCGTAGGCGTCGATCGCTTCGGGGTGGCCGTGGCGGAGGTCGAGGGATGCGGTCTTTTCCCATTCGTTGATGAAGCGGTGCACGTCGACCAGTTCGGGGGCGTCGCTGCGGTCGTGGACGAGGAGGGAGAATGCGCCGCCGGCGGTGACGGATCGCAGTTGCGCCCAGTCACCCACCAACAGCACCTTCGCACCTACCTCCACCGCGTGCTCGGTGATCCGGTCGAGGGAGAGAGTGCCGGCGAGGGAGGCTTCGTCCACGATCACCAGCTGACCTTTGCGGAACGATGCGCCCACGTTCTGGTGGTCTTGCCACCATTTCGCTGTGTTCTCCGTCCTGATACCGAGATCATCGGCGAGGACCTGCGCGGCGACTGCGGACGGCGCGAGCCCGACGATGCTGCCCCGCCCATGTTCGCGTTCCCAGGCCGTTCGTAGAGCGCGCATTGCCGTGGTCTTCCCGGCGCCGGCCGGACCGACCAGCACATCGACCGCCCGTCCCGAGATCGCAACCCCGGCAAGAGCTGCGGCCTGATCGTCGCTGAGGGAGCGTCCCTCACGGTCCGGACGCCGGGTGACCTTCTCGATGGTCTCGACCGTGACGATGGGTGCAGTGATGCTGCGGGCGCGGTTGAGGAGGCGGTCTTCGGCGGCGAGGATGCCCGGTGATGAGTAGAGCTTTGATCCCACTGGCCGGAACCTGCTGGTGTCATCGGGCCTGCGGAACACGGCAGGGCTCGAGGACAGTTCCGGCGGGGTCAGTCGAATCGAAGCGCGTTCCGCCGCATCGACGACCATTCCGACGATCGCTTCACGATCCTGTGTCGTGGCGAACCGGTAGGGCATGGTCTGGCGTGCGGCCTCGGCGGTGAGGTTCCACCTGCGCCAGGTCGAACGCTTCTCACCGACCGCTTCAACGACGCTGTGCCCAAGTGAGTCGATTAGATCCAACGGCACGTCATCCGCGCGCAGCAGCAGCGGCACGGGGTTCGCGGTGACGGTGCGGGCCCAGCGGGTGACGTCTTCATCGAGGAGGTGCGACGCACGCTCCCGCCACTCGCCGGTGAGGTCCGCGAGGGACCGCACCTGCTTCTCGGGGCGGGTCGCCAAGGTCGCCTGCGCTCGGAGCTTGATGATCGTCGCGAGTGAGGGTTGTCTGCCGCGGCGGGCGACATATTCGGCGATGAGCCGGTTCTTCTCCTGATCGATCTGCCGTGACCTGGACGAGAACTCGGCCACCAGCATCTCCGGCACCTTCGTGATCGCCCAGGCGGGGTTGCGGTCGCGTCCCATATCCCGGGCTTCCCAATCGACGCCGAACGCGCGAGTGAGGTGGTCAGCGAAGACGGCTTCGTGGAGTTCGGAGAGAGCGACGGTGGCGGCGTGCAGGGGGCGCCCGTCGAGGGAGCGCCATTTGCCGTCGTGGACGGTCTGCACCTTGTTCGAGATCACCACATGCGTATGCAGATGCGGATCACCCGCCCGCGAGTCGTAGTGATCGAACGCGGTCGCGATCACCCCCGAGACATCGGCTTGCGCAACCGCCCCATTGCGTCCCGCTGCGCCGACACGGGTTGCAGCAACTTCCCGCTCGATGAACGCAACCATCTCCGCAACCGCAGCATGATGCGCCTCCGCAATCAACGATTGCGTCCCCGCGTCCGACACAGCCCAGAGCACTGATGCGGACTTCGGAATCGAGAACGTGAAATCAAACCCCGCAACCGCCTTCCGCACCCCACGAGCGCTCTCCTCGGCCTCGACTGCGGCGACGGCTTCGGCGCGCTCGGTCACCGGGAGGTCAGTGTCAAGGCGTGCCGTGCGGCGCTCGATCCGCTCAGTCACCGTCGGATACTTCCGGTAGGCACGCCCAAGCGCCTGGTCGGTCACTGGGTCTCGGCCTTGTCCGATAAGTCGTTGAAGGTGCTCCTCGGAGACCTCATCGCCAACAGCGATCGACCCGCCACCCAGCGCGGTAACCGCTGAGCCGATCCACCGACCGGGCGGGGTGCCTTCCTCCGTGTAGTACCTCGTGAGTGGTGTGGAGAGCACACGGTCGCCGTCACCGGTGGCGACGGTGCGCAGGAGGTACTTGTAGCCGTCACCGGCGGACATCACCCGCATCGAAACTGTCATCGCCCACTGTCCTGTCTTGGTGAGGAGGTGAGCTTCAGGACCCGACGGCGCGGTCAACTCTGAGTTGACTTTCGCGACGGCGCGAACCTCGCTTGCAAGACGCGTGACAACCCGTTCGAGCGAACCGTGAGGGGCGAGCGGGTGCCGACCGTTGACGGTGCTCTGCGTGACTGGGGGCCTGATGAGCGGCGACTGGTGGGGTGACTCGTGCACCTGGTAGGTGACCAGCTCGGAGCAGTCGCACGGCTCCGGGGATCACCGTTCCAGGAGGTTCGCCCGTGGCAGACCAGCCCCTCACCGATCCGGCCACGCCGCTACGCGTCGGGTCGCTGTTCTCCGGCTACGGCGGGCTCGACCTCGCCGTCGAAGAGGTCTTCGACGCCCGCACGGTCTGGTTCTCCGAGATCAACGAACCCGTCGCCCGCGTCTTCTCCCACCACTGGCCCGACGCCCCGAACCTCGGAGACATCACCACCATCAACTGGAACACCGTCCCTCCGGTGGACATCCTCTGTGGCGGGTTTCCTTGTCAGGACGTGTCGACGGTCGGGAAGATGGCCGGCCTCAAGCCTGGCACTCGCTCCGGCCTCTGGGCGCACATGGCCGCGGCGATCGACGCGCTGCAACCGGAGTGGGTAGTGATCGAGAACGTCCGCGGGCTGCTATCTGCACCCGCGATCCGCACGATCCCCGAAGGAGACAACGATGAGCAACGCAACCACAGAGATGCAACCACCAGCGGCGCAACCCCTCGCGGTGTGGAACCCGACTCGTGGCATCTGGGAGAAACCGCAACTCGACCTCTTCGGGCAGCAGGAGCAGTTCTGGGAGACCTGGCCGACCTCCGGTATGACGCGCAATGGATCGGTCTACCCGCTTCCACCATCGGCGCACCCCACCCCCGATACCGCGTCTTCATCCTCGCCCACGCCACTCTTCCGAACCCCACTCGCGTCGGACGCCTCACGCGGCGGGGAAAGCTTGCAGCAGGTGAAAGCACGGCGCGGGACGATCGCACTGAGCCATCAGATCATCGACCTCGCCCTCCACGGCCCCAGCGGTTACACACGCACCGAGGAACCCGACAGTCTCTGGAACCTGATCGTGCAACTCTTCAACGCTGGGGAAAATACGCCAGCGCCATAGCCGGCTGGGCACGGATTGTCGGCAGGCCCGCCCCCGCACCTGCGCTCATCAGCGAAGGAACCGGCCCACGGCCAGCTCCCGCCTTTGTCGAGTGGCTGATGGGCTTGCCCTCGGGCTGGGTGACCAATCCTCATCACGGTCTCACCTCGAACCAACAGTTAGCGGCGCTAGGTGTGATGTCCAGGGACGTTGTTCTGGCCCCCGCCCGTAATGACACCGTGCCGATTCAAGAAGTATCTGTCCAGACCGCTTGCCATTGAAGGCATGTTAGAGTTTGGGGCATGTCGAGTCCCGAATCAGACAGGTCAGGGGTTGTCGGTCACACCGCCAGCCCCTTGAACCACTAGTTACGACGCCCACGATCTGTGTGGGCGTATGTCTGGCGTACCCGGGGCGCTGGCCGTGGTGACAAGAAGAACCATTTCTTGATCTCACACCTCGGAGTACTCGATGCCTTTTGCCCTCTACATGCTTGCCCTGGCGGTCTTCGTCATGGGCACTTCAGAATTCATGCTCGCGGGATTGCTCCCCGCGATCGCGACCGAACTTGACGTCTCGGTCGGCACTGCGGGCCTGCTGACCTCCGCATTCGCAGTCGGTATGGTCGTCGGCGCGCCAGTGATGGCGGCATTCGCTCGCCGTTGGCCACCGCGGCTCACATTGATCGTTTGCCTTCTCGTGTTCGCGGGAAGCCACGTCATCGGAGCGATGACACCAGTGTTCTCTCTCCTGCTCATCACCCGGGTGCTCAGCGCTCTCGCAAACGCAGGATTCCTCGCCGTAGCACTGAGCACGGCCACTACCCTCGTGCCAGCGAACCAGAAGGGGCGTGCACTGTCGATCCTGCTCTCCGGCACGACGATCGCAACCGTCGTGGGCGTCCCCGCCGGGGCACTGCTCGGCACAGCGCTGGGCTGGCGAACGACGTTCTGGGCGATCGCCATCCTCTGTATTCCCGCGGCCGTTGGAGTCATTCGTGGCGTCACGAACAATGTTGGTCGGAGCGAGACTAGCGCGACCTCACCAAGGCTCCGTGTCGAGCTCAGCCAGTTGGCGACGCCGCGGCTCATCCTGGCCATGGCACTCGGAGCGCTGATCAACGGAGGGACCTTTGCGGCATTCACCTTCCTGGCACCCATCGTGACCGAGACCGCGGGCTTGGCCGAAGCGTGGGTGTCCGTCGCGCTGGTGATGTTCGGCATCGGATCGTTCCTTGGCGTCACGATCGCAGGACGACTATCAGATCAACGACCTGGCCTCGTGCTCGCAGTCGGCGGACCGCTATTGCTGACAGGCTGGATCGTGTTGGCAGTGGTCGCATCTCATCCCGTTGCGCTTATCGTCCTCGTCCTCGTTCAGGGATTCCTGTCGTTCGGCGTCGGCAGTACTCTGATCACGCGTGTGCTGTATGCAGCATCGGGTGCGCCAACGATGGGCGGTTCGTACGCAACCGCAGCATTGAATATCGGAGCTGCAGCGGGGCCCGTGCTTGGTGCGCTCGGGCTCGCGACCGGGCTGGGGCTGCTCGCGCCGGTTTGGGTCGCTTCGGTGCTGACAGCGATCGCTCTCGTCATCATGCTTCTCACCAGACGCGCGCTTACGAAGACCGCGGCGGAGGCCAATTGATGACCCATCCGAACGCTCTTCTCACTCCTCGTGCCCGTCTCCGGTTAGCTCGGCTGATTGTCGAAGACGGCTATCCGGCCACGATCGCCGCAAAGATGTTCATGGTCTCCCCGATCACTGCCCGGAAATGGGCAGGCCGCTACCGGGAAGAGGGTGAGTTTGGGATGCAGGATCGCTCCAGCAAGCCGCACCGGATCCCAGGCAGGACGCCCGAGCATGTCAAGAAGAAGATCATCAACCTGCGCTGGCGGCTTCGACTGGGGCCAGCCCAGATCGCTGCGCGACTTGGTCTCTCGACGTCGACTGTTCACGCGGTCCTCGTCCGTTGCCGCGTGAACCGCCTCTCGCATATCGATCGTGTCACTGGCGAGCCATTGCGGCGATATGAGCATCCTCATCCGGGATCGTTGATTCATGTCGATGTCACGAAGTTCGGCAACATCCCCGACGGCGGTGGACATCGTTACGTAGGTCGGCAGCAAGGCGCACGGAACAAGCTCGCGACTCCGGGATTACCACGAGGAAAAGATCACAAGCCGCGCACCGGGACGGCGTTCGTTCACACAGTCATCGACGACCACTCCCGCGTCGCATACGCAGAAATCTGGTCGGATGAGCAGGCGAGCACAGCGGTGGGAGTTCTCGAACGCGCCGTGGCCTGGTTCGCCGAACGAGGCGTGACCGTCGAGCGAGTCCTATCCGACAACGGGTCGGCATACAGATCCCACGCATGGAGGGACTTCTGCGCTCGGCTCGGCATCCGACACAAGCGGACACGCCCCTACCGGCCGCAGACGAACGGGAAGATCGAGCGATTCCACCGCACGCTCGGGGACGGCTGGGCCTATGCCAGGTTTTACGGTTCAGAGGCCGAACGACGCCTGGCGCTGCCCGGCTGGCTCCACTTCTACAACCACCACCGACACCACTCTGCGATTGGCGGCGTACCCTTCGACCGACTCAACAACGTCCCTGGACATCACAGCTAGGCAACGGTGTCCTGCCCGCGCAGGGAATCCACGCACTACAGGTCCTCTTACCACTTGGTGGACCGCGCGAATATGGCTGATCGGCACTGCCGCCTTCCACCTGTAGGGCAGATCATCGTATCCTCGATGCCCCCTACCGCATGACGTCTCTGCTTGGAAACAGTGGTCAGGCACTCGTGCGCTAGACTAAAAGCATGCATTTGTACTTCCTGTGACGGCTGAGTAGGCCCACCACGCTCGTTGAGTATCTCCGAGTTCGTGGCGGCCGCTCGTTCTGACCCGTTTTCTGGGTCGCCGTCATCTTGTGCGCTTTGTGCTTCCGGGCTCTTGGCGTGCTGCTTCGAAGGATTCACATGCTTACCCTCATCAACCGTCATCCAGCGCGCCAGCGCGCGCAACTCATAACCGCAGGCATCTCTCTGACCCGCGGCACCACGCCCGTGCTTCATGAGGTGGACCTCGTGATCACTCCGTCCTCTCGCGTCGCGATCATTGGTGAGAATGGCCGAGGCAAATCCTCTCTTCTCCATGTGCTCACCGGAGCGATCACACCCGACAGTGGCACTGTTCAACTGATCGGAACAGTCGGTATTGCCGAGCAAGAAATGGCGGCCGAGGAGAACCGAACTGTAGGACAGGTCGTTGCAGAAGCAATCGCGGCCCCACTTGCAGCGCTCGTCGCGTTGGACGCTGCAGCGTCGGCGCTTACGCTCGGCGAGAGTGGCGCGGAAGACAGATACGCCGCTGCGCTAGAGACGGCAGAGGCACTTGATGCCTGGGACGCTGAGCGTCGTGTGCAGATAGCGCTTGAAGCTCTCGGAGCGGAGACGGACCCAGCCCGTCAACTCTCTGCGCTCTCGGTGGGTCAACGGTATCGAGTGCGCCTTGCCTGCCTCCTCGGCGCAGACCATGACTTCATCTTGTTGGATGAGCCAACCAATCACCTCGACCGCGATGGGCTCGACTTCCTGACGTCCCAGCTCCGCTCCCGCAGTGGCGGGGTTGTCGTCGTCAGCCATGATCGTGCGCTGCTACTCGATATTGCGGAAACGATTGTCGACCTCGACCCCACACCTGACGGACGACCGCGTATCTACGGGAACGGCTACACCGGGTATAGGGAAGGTCGCGCGGCCGAGCGCGAACGTTGGGAACTGGAGTACGAGCGTCAGCAAACTGAGCACGCACGGCTGCAGGACAGCTTGAGCAGCGCGCAGAATCGGCTCGTTTCTGGGTGGCGTCCAGAGAAGGGCACGAACAAGCACGGACGAGCTACCCGCGCCGGTGGCCTGGTCCAGAGCGTGCACCGGAGACAGGAGGCCCTACGAGCGCACGCCATTGCGGTTCCAGAGCCGCCGCAGGTGTTCCGATTTCCCGATCTGGTGACACGAACCGGCGCCATCTTGCTCCGAGCGGACGACGTCAGCGTTGTGGGGCGGCTTTCTCCACCGGTGACAGTTGCGCTCTCGCATCGTGAGCGTTTGGTAGTAACCGGACCGAACGGTGCCGGCAAGTCCACCCTCCTGAACGTATTGAGCGGAGAGCGACTGCCGGATACCGGCGCTGTGAGCCGTCCAGAAAGCACACGCCTCGGCTTTCTGCGTCAAGAGTCCGCGTTGCCTCCCGATCGCCGAGCGAGCGAGGTCTTCGCAACTCACATTGCGGCGCTCGTCAGCGCCGGTGAACTGCCCGAGTCTGAGGCGGTGGGTTTGTCACAACTGGGTCTTCTGAAACCGCGGGAGACCGGGAAGAGAATCGGTGAGCTTTCGATGGGGCAGCAACGTCGTCTCGATCTGGCGCTGATCCTTGCCGTACGACCGCAGGTGCTCCTCCTCGACGAACCCACGAATCATCTCTCCATCGCGCTGGTCGATGAACTCACCGATGCGTTGGGAACCACGCAAGCTGCGGTCGTTGTGTCAACGCACGACCGACAGTTCCTTCGGGATACAGCGGACTGGCCCCAGCTCTCTCTCGACGCTGCAATCGAGAGCGAGGTGACAGCGTGAGCGAGTCCACCTCAAAGCGGATGCGCGCTTTGCGTCCGTTCGAGTCTCGTGACTACCGTCTCCTGTTCGCAGCAGTCGGTATCGAGGTGTTTGGCACCGGGATGTGGACCATCGTGATGGTCTTCCAGGTGCTCGCACTCGATGACAGTCCTCTTGCGCTCTCCGCCGTTGCGACGGGGATGAGTTTGGGGCTGTTCCTCTTCTCGATCCTCGGCGGGGTTGTCGCGGATCGGTTCTCCAAACGAACGATCATCATCGCCGTGCAGGGGCTAACTGCCGCGATGATGACTGGAGTCGCAGCGCTCTCTCTGACGGGGTCCATCGAGCTGTGGCATGTCGGTGCTGCATCTTTCGTCATGGGGGCAGGAAGCGCCTTCTTCTACCCCGCCTACAGTGCGTATCTGCCCCAAGTGCTCCCTCCCGAACAGTTGCTTGCGGCCAACGGGCTCGAAGGCGCCCTCCGCCCGTCGATGGGACAAGGGCTTGGCCCTGCCCTCGGAGGGGTCGTGGTCGGTATGTTCTTCCCTGCGGCTGGGGCGGTCATTGTGGCAAGTTCCTACGCCATCGCCTTCGTGATTACGCTTTTCCTCCGCCATAAGGACGAACCAGTGCAGTTCACTTCGCCAGAGGAGCGGACAAGCGTGTGGAGTGATATCCGCACAGGAGTGAAGTATGTAACGCAGACCCGTTGGCTCTTGTGGACGCTGATCTTCGGATCATCGCTTGCGCTCATCATCCAGGGCCCGATCGAAGTGCTGCTGCCTTTCCTGACCCGCGAGCGTTTCGAGGAAGCCGAAGCCACGTTCGGCTTCCTCTTGGCTGCCTATGGCATCGGCGGAGCGGTCGGTTCTTTGGTGGTGTCCTCCTTGAAGCTTCCCCGCCGATACCTGACGTTCATGATCCTTTGCTGGGGCGGAGGGACGCTTCCGCTCGTGGTGATTGGCGCCGTCGACAACCTCATCGTGATGCTCGCTGCGCTGTTCATCGTCGGTGCAACCACTGGGGCCGGTGTCGTCATTTGGGGAACACTGCTGCAACGGCTTGTTCCACTCGAAATGATCGGCAGAGTCGCGAGTCTCGACTTCTTTGTCTCGATCGCGTTCATGCCTGTTTCCATCGCCATCGCGGGTCCGCTCTCGATGCTGGTACCTATCCCGATGATCTTCGTGATCGCTGGAATCGTCCCGCCAGTGTTAGCAGTAGTCGCCTTGCGGGCAGGGCGAATGCGCGCAGTTGAAAGGACACATCAACTAGACGCTCATTGAGGCTCAGTTCCTTGTCTTCGGCAACAGCGCCATCGCTTGGCTTCGAGAAAATCAAACCTCGAAGCCAAGCGATGGACTCTGCCCGCACATCCGACAAGGAAGAGTACTCGCCACTGGCCGCACGAACTCAGTCTCACCACATCCCAGTTGATCCTGTCGCGTTCGACTGTGTGAAGATCATCGTGGTGCGAGCAGGCAGCGCCCGACTATTCAGTGAGTTTGGGTGCCGACACATCAACGTCGGCGATGTGGTCGTGCTCGCGGCGAACACACTGTGCGGCGCCGAGCCCGAGGGCTGGATCACGACGACAACGTTGTATCTGGATCGCGACTATGTGATCGATCAGGTGTACTGGCAGTACGCGGCACGGTTCCACACTCGCCATGACGCCAGCGATTTCGTGGATTCTCACTACGCGGAACCCGCACAGATCGTGCGTATCGGCGAGGAGCGTGCCGGTCTACTTATGCCTTGGCTCGACGAACTCGCAGCGTTGAGCGCCAACGGTCTGACGCCTGAGCGCTTCTATCGCGCACAGGCCTGTCTATTTGCAGTCCTTGATGTCGTCGTGCCGATGCTGGCGACATCAGATGATCGTACGAGCTCAACTCAACGAAGCGCCGCAATACCGACTGCACCTCGCCGCCGGCAGTTCCGTGCGCTGCGCGTCGAAGCACGGGACTCCGCGGAGCGGCTCCGTGAACAGCTTGACCGCCGATGGACTCTCGCGGAATTGTCGCAAGCTGCGCACCTGTCTTCCTCGCAGCTTCGGCGGATATTCGTTGAAGCGTTCGGGAAGTCCCCCATCGCATACCTAACGATGCTCCGAGTGCAGCGAATGGCCGAGCTGTTGCGAACAACCGACGCACCGATCGCGGTCATCGCTGCAGAAGTCGGCTGGGGTGATCCTGATTTCGCTGGACGCCAGTTTCGCCGTAGTGTCGGTCTCTCTCCGAGTGAGTATCGACGGATCAGCCTCACCACGCCTAGGGATACTGCTCCGGAGTAAGTGCGCGTGGTCCCGGGCGAAATGACCATGATCCGGTGCTCGGATCACCGGGAACCCTGCTTCTGAGGTAGAGGTGGGTTGACCACGTCGGGTTCAGTGATGCACCTGGCGGTCGCTCACAATCTGTCCGTCGTCCGTCTCGATTGCGTTTCCTGTATCCCTTCGCGCACCTTCTGGTCGCAGAGATACCCGCCGTGTGCGGGTACCTGCGGAAGGGAGGACGACAATGGCAACCACGGAAGAACAGCGGGCGGCGCGGGATGCGAAGCTCGACGCGCTGCATGAACAGCTCACCGGTGCGGTGGAGTCGTTGGTGTCGGGCGAGGACTGGAAGCAGGCACTGGAGTTCGCAGCCAGATTCCGTGCCCGCTCGTTCAACAACACCCTGCTGATCTTCGTGCAGCACCAGAGCGCGTTCGAGGCGGGCCGGGTGCCGGAGCCTGTGCCGACGTACGTGGCGGGGTTCAAGCAATGGCAGGCACTCGGCCGGCAAGTTGAGAAGGGTCAGTCAGGGTACATGATCCTCGCCCCCGTCACGGGCAGGTTCGCGTCGTTCACGCCGAAGGCCGCGGAGTCGTGGCGCAGGCTCGGCCGGTTCGAGAAGCCGAAGCCCGGAGAGGCGGTGCGGTCGCGCATGGTCGGGGTGCGTCCCGCCTATGTCTGGGATGTCTCCCAAACCGCGGGCGACCCGATCCCCGCACCACCGTCGCCGCGACTGCTGGAAGGCGAAGCACCCGACGGGCTCTGGGACGGCGTCGCGCGGCTGGTGGAGGCGGAGGGGTTCACGGTGTTGCGGGTGCCGCATGAGGGCATGATCCACGGCGCGAACGGCCTCACCGACTTCAGCGCGAAGACCGTGGCGGTGCGGGAGAACATGCCCGATGCAGTTCAGGTGAAGACCATCGTGCACGAGCTCGCGCACGTCCTCCTGCACGGGCCGGACAATCCGGATGCGTCGGGGCATCCTGGGATCGGTGAGGTGGAGGCGGATTCTGTCGCTTTGATGGTTGCTGCCGCTCACGGCATGGACACGAGTGATTACACGATCCCGTATGTGTCGGGGTGGGCGGCGACGGTGCCGGAGAAGTCCCCGGTCGAAGTCGTCCAAGCCACCGGCGAACGCGTCCGCAAGACATCGGCGATGATCCTCGACCAACTCCCCACTGAGCAGATCAGCAACGGCGACCCTCCCGGCCTGAACCGTGATGCGCCGTTGACCAAGCCTGTTGCACCTGAGCGGGCGGCCGGCGCTGATCCTCTGGCTGAGGAGCCGCGCCAGGTGGCGGCCGCGCCGGTGAGGAGCCTGTGATGGACGCGATCGACGTGTTCGCTGAGGTGAACGGGATGCGGCTCGCTGATGCTGCCGCGCGGTTCGCGGCTGTCGGGCTGCCGGTGTTTCCGTGTGTGCCGGGTGAGAAGCGCCCGCTGGTGCGCCGAGGGTTCCGTGATGCAAGCACCGACGCTCAGCAGGTTGCGGCGTGGTGGTCGAGGTGGCCGGCGGCGAACATCGGCATCCCTACGGGTGTCGTTTCCGGGGTCGAGGTCGTCGATGTCGACGTGCACCAGTCCGGCACCGGGTTCCCTGCCTTCCGCGAAGCACACCGGGAAGGGTATGCGGCGGGGTGGGCGGCGCTCGTGCGCACCCCCTCCGGCGGGCTGCACGCCTACTACCCGGCGGACCCGGGCCGGCCCCAGCCGTCATGGCAGGCGGCGCATGCGCATGTTGATTTTCGTGGCGACGGCGGCTATATCATCGCCCCACCCTCCGAAGTGCTGCGCCCCAGCGGAGTCCGGACACCGTATCGACTGATCGTCACCTCCGGCGGCACACCGACCCCGGTGGATGCGGCGCGGCTGCGCGAGTTCCTAGACCCCCGCACCCCGATTCCCATCGACCGTGCTCGTCCGGCGCGGGTCAGCCAGCGGGGGTCGGACGCGAAAGTGCTCGCCGGATGGGTAGCGGGTCGTGGTGAGGGCGAGCGGAACCGAGGCTTGTTCTGGGCGGCGTGCCGTCTCGCCGAAGCCGGCACCCCGCCCGACGCCACGCTCGAAGCGCTGGGGCCGGCCGCGGAGCACGCGGGGCTCGGACCACGGGAGATCATGGCGACGATCCGCTCCGCCTACCGAACCACGAGCCCCGCGCTCCGTTCCACAGCGGAGTCGGTGATGGATGGGCGTCGCGTGATGCGCGGATCACCGGGGCGGGTGCTGTCATGAGCGCCATCGAAGCTGCCGCGCCGCGGGGTCGCCGTCTGGCGGTGGTCACGGCGATCACGGGGACGGTGTTCATCTCGGCTGGGGCGTTCTGGCTGTCGTTCACCGCGCTCGCCGATCTCGCTCGCCGGTCTGGGATTGATGCGGGGCAGGCATGGGCGTGGCCATTGATCGTGGATGGCATCATCGTGGTCGCGACGGTCGCCGTCGTCGCCCTCGCTAGTCAGCGGCGCCCGACCTGGTATCCGTGGACGCTGCTCGCCGCGGGTGCGGTGGTGTCGGTGACGGCGAACGCGATCCACGCGATCATCGCCGCCGACGCCGATGTCCCGGCCGTGCTGGCCGCGTCGGTCGCCGCGATCCCGCCGCTGGTGCTGCTGTCGATCACGCACCTCACGGTTATCCTCACCCGCCCTGTTCCCGAGCCCGCCACTGCGGATGTCCCGGCGGCGTCGGAGGTGGAGGTTCCCGTGGCGTCTGCCAGCGAACGGCGTGCGGAGGCGGCGCAGTTGCGGGAGGTGGAAGGGTGGTCGAACAAGCGAATCGCGAAGCATCTGGGTGTGCATCCCTCGACAGTGGGTCGCTGGTTCGCCCCGCCCATCGGCGAGTCGAAGGAGGAGGCACCGTGAACGAGCATGCAGAGGTAGAGCGCAGCGAGGCGCCGGAACCCCGACACGAAACGGCGGGCTCGGAGGCGGAGCGGTCAGCGTTCGCGGTGCACCGCGACCCGTCCCTCACCACCACGGCCGGGGATCGTGGTTCGAGTGTGGGGCGCGGGATCGCGTGGGTGCGGCCGTCTGATCTGATCGCGTCGAGTACCGCACGGCTCGCGGGCCGTGGCATCGACTTTCAGGCGGAGCTCGCACATCGCGTCCGCCGGGTCCCCGGCCAGACGTACCGTGCGGCCCGGAATTGGGCGCGCGATGCCCGTGATCGACGTGGCGCCCGAGTCGTGCCGGAGTCGTCGGTATTCGAGTCGTTCGACGTGTTCGAGCCGCAGGATCGCCCCCGGTCGTCGTCGTGGGTGCGACCGTCGGGGATCGGACTGGGGTGAGCCGCCGTGGACAGGAAACGGTGGGACGGCGCTGGCGGGGAGCGGGTGCGCACCTGCTTGTCAGGAGGTGCCACCATGCCACAACGAAACACTCCACGCCGCGACGGTCGCGGGCGTGGGTTCGAGAACTCAGAACGGCTCCGCGAACTCCTCACCCGCCTCGATGCTGAGGGGCCTGACGCCTGGCGGAATGACCCGGTCGCCGCCGAACTCATGCGGCACGCCGCCGACAAGTACGCCGCTCTCGCCCGCAAACACGGCCTGGACCCGTGGGAGGCAGCAACCGCTGCATTCGAGGCGATGCGAACGCCCTCAGTACGACGGGCGGATGACCCGTGGGCGGTAATCACGCGGGCCGTGCAGATCACCTGCATCGCCGAGAACCGCGCCAACGGGCTGCTGTGCTCGGTGCATCAGGCGCGCCGGCCCCGGTACTCGAGTTTCCATGACGCCGAACGGTTCTCCGACCGGGAAAACCCCCTTACCGACTACCACCCCGCATTCCGCGCCGACCCCTTCGCAAACGATGACGAAGACGACCCCGACGAGGCGGAAGTATCAGGGGCGACAGGGGTGGAGTCCGCGGTCGAGGACACGATCGCGCTGCTGTGCCTGCTCGGGTGGGAACCAGAACTCGCCCGTGCCGCAGTCGAGTGCATCTGCGCGCGACTCGCAGAATCCGTCTCCCGAGCAGGGGCGTATGAATCGCTGCGGCGGGATCGGCACGCCCGAGCCCTCCTCGATATCCCTGCCCCGTCCTGGTACCGGCTGCTGCGCATCATCCTCGGTTCCCCTGACGCCCACCTCACCGGCACGAATGCGAGCCGTGGCGTGCTGCTGCGACTCCTGATTGGTGAATCGCTCCGGCATCTGCTCACCGATGTTGACCTCGCCGTCGCCGTCACGGTAGCCGCGCCCGGTGTCATGCGAGGCCGACCATGAGCAAGCCGGGACACATCGAACTGGAACGTGCCGTCGATTCGATCTGGGCGGGCCGTCGCCACCGTGAGGACATGGGCGACATCGACACGCTCGTGGACTCCATCGCCCGCGACGGACTGTTGCAGCCGATCACAATCACCCCGGATGGGATGCTGATCTGCGGCGCCCGCCGTTTGGCTGCGATCCGGCAGCTCGGGTGGAAGACCGTGAACGTGTGGGTGCGCTCAGGCATCTCCACCACCCTCGGGCAGCTCCTCGCAGAGCAAGACGACAACCTCCTCCACAAGCCCCTCACCCCCGTCGAGGAAGCCTCCCTGTACCGGGAACTTAAAGCCGTTATGGCTGAGGACGCAGCAGGTCGGCAGGAAGCGTCTCGGTTCACCTCAAACCAGGAAAACCCCAGGTCACACGGTGGGGCTGATTCGGCCCCACCGTGGACGGGTGCAACTGGTCGCACTCGTGAACAGGCGGCAATGATGGTCACCGGGAAGGCCGCGTACTCGCGGATGGAGGAGATCAACAGGCTGCAAGCCATCGCCGAGGACGACACACAGCCCGAAAGCGTCCGGCAAGCGGTGACCGACGAACTCATGCGGATCACGGCCGGCGGGCCGGTGCGCCCCGCTACCCAGCGGGTCGTCGCTCAGCAAGCACTCGCAGAACTGGATGCTCTCGCCGCCGACACCACCCAACCCGCCGGGATCAGAGATGCAGCCGCGTCGGGCGCAGCACGCGTCCGGGAGCTCGCGGACACTGCGCGGGCATCGGACCTCGAACGACTTGCGCAAGCGGCACTGGAACGCGCGAGAAACGCGACCAAGAAACGCCCCGCACAGCTCGCGTCAGCGCGACTCCGCGCGGTGGAGGAGCCCGCGCGTGAGTTCCTGCCAGTGCGTTCGTTCGTCTACCTCTGGGATGAGCTCTCCACCTGGACCGAACGCTACGACCCCGACATGATCGGCCCGGCATTGTCGGGTGAGCAGTGGTCGATGTTCGAGAACGCCGTCGCCGCCACAGTCTCGTTCCTCGATGCCGCACGTGTGGCACGGAACGCGCGTCGCGACACCGCCTGACCCATCCCGCACGCAACTCGCTGCTGAGTAGCTCGGTGCACCTTCCTGGTGATCCGCATTCGCCCGGAAGGACACAAGGATGGACCCCACCGCTCGCCGCCGCCGCACCATGCTCATCGCCGCCATCGCCGTCGGTCTGATCCTCACCCTCCTCATCGGTGTCGGCATGTACGGCCTCATCCGCGGGCCACAACCCATCGTGCCTGATGGCGCGGCACCTTCGGATCAGCCGACTGCGACCGCTCCTGTCCCTGAACCTGCCGGCCCGGAGCCGGTGAGCGCGTTGGGCGGACCAGAGGAGTTCGCGGCGGCGGTCGGAGAGGCGCTGTTCACCTGGGACACGAGCAGCGGGTACGGTCCGGCCGATTACGCGCAGATGCTCGCCGATGTCGCCGCCGACAGCGAAGCCGACGCGGCAGCCTCCGATGTTCGCACGTATCTGCCGACCCCGGAGGCGTGGGCGCAGCTCCGCACCCACCAGACCCGGCAGTGGCTCACCATCGACACCATCGAGATCCCCGACGCATGGGAGGACGCTGTAGTGCAGGCTGCGCCGGGGCAGATTCCCGACGGTGCGGTCGCGTACACGATCACTGGCACCCGTCACCGCACCGGCTACTGGGGCACCGACCCCGTCACGACGACCCATGATGTCGCGTTCACGGTGTTCCTCACCTGCACCCCCGAACGAAACCCGGCTCCGGCGCCAGCCGATCCGATCATCGAGACCTGTGCGTTGTTGCGGCTGTCGCAGCTCGACAACCCGCTGCGGTGACTGGACATGCTCAAGAAGCTCCTCGCCACCCTCGCCGCAGCCGTCGTCTGCTTCGGCCCCGCGACCGTGCTCCTGTCCGTCGCTGTCCTCGCCAACCCAGCTATCGCAGCGTGCGCGCCGGGGTCGTTGATCGTGGGGCCGATCCCGGACTCGTTGACCGCGACCACGAAGAACGGGGAGACGGTGACGCTGAACCGTCAGCAACTCACTCACGCGGCGACGATCATCACCGTCGGAGGACAAACCGACGGCGTCGGACGGCCCGGGGTTGTGATCGCGTTGATGGCGGCGCTCACGGAGTCGCATCTGCGGATGCTCGCCAACACCGGCACCTACCCCGAATCGGCGAACTACCCGAACGACGGGGATGCCTCGGATCACGATTCCCTGGGTCTGTTTCAGATGCGTCCGCAGGCGGGGTGGGGCACGGTTGCGGAGCTCATGGACCCGAACTACCAGGCGCGCGCGTTCTACGGCGGACCCAACGGGCCCAACTACCCCTCACCGCGGGGTCTGCTCGACATTCCCGGCTGGCAGCAACTCGACCCCGGTGAAGCTGCGCAAGCGGTGGAGGTGTCGGCGTACCCGGACCGGTATCAGAACTATCAGCCGGTCGCCGATGCGATCCTCACCGCCCTCACCAAGCCGACCCCATCGGGCGGCGGTAGCGGTGGTGAGGTGGTGGTGCCGGAGACCACGCGGGTGGTGTTCCCGTTGCCGGAGGGCACCTGGGTGCGCACCAGCCCGTTCGGGTGGCGCACCGACCCGATCACCTTCGAGACCGCGTTCCACTCCGGCAGCGACTACGGCGCCGCCGACGGCACCCCAATCTTCGCCGTCGCCGACGGGATTGTCACCCACGCCGGATACACCGGCAACTGGGGTGGGCTGATCATCATCGAGCACACCGTCGGCGGGGAACGCATCGCGTCGTATTACGCGCATATGTGGGAGCACGGCATCCACGTCACCGACGGCATGACCATCACCGCTGGCCAGCACATCGGCGATGTCGGCTCGTCTGGGAAGTCCACCGGACCCCACCTGCACCTCGAAATCCGGCCCGGCGGCCAGGGGCAGCCCGCGATCGACGCCGACCAATGGCTCACCGACCAAGGAGCCGAAGGCATCACCGGCGGCAACACCTCCCGCGCATCCTGCACCCTGAACGGCGGTGGGCGCTGATGGACGTGTTTCCCGACTTCGGCGGCGTCGGAGCCGCCGACGACCTCCGTACGGTGATCGGCGCGCTGTTGATGTTCGTGCTCATCATCGCGGTGCTCATGCTGATCGTCTCCGCGATCATCTGGGCCATCGCTTCCTCGACCGGTAACCCTAACACCGTGACCAAAGCGCGTCTCGGCGCTTGGGTTGCTCTCGGGGCCGCCGCTCTTGCCGGGGCCGGGGTCGCGTGGGTCAACTTCCTCCTCAGTATCGGCGAGAGGATTTGAAGTGGGTAGGCCGTCGAGACGTGCGCTTCTCGGAGCCGTTCTTCATCAAGCTTCAGAAGGAAACCGTCGGTCCTCCAGAGGCAAATTCAGATCGAGCCGGTGAGGAAGATCGAACGAAGAACCGAAAGCTTGAAGCCTTGCTGTTTCATCCTCGTCGCCCAACAGTCGAGCAAGAATCCAGGAAACTTGAAGAGCCGAAGCTGCGAGGCAAGTTAGCGCTTCATATTGGTTTTCACCCTGCGGATCATCAACTATCTCTAGAGATTCACCATCCCGACTGACTTCAAATGCGTCGGTCATTGTCTTCGAAGTGACATGCACCCTTTGCGACAGGACCCTGTAACTCAGTTTAAGGAAAGGAGCCTCTAGCCGGTCGAGTAAGCCGCCGTCTCTACTGATCGATGGAACGAATGGCCCAGATGGCAGCGCAGCGTTTGCTTCCTCATACCGACGGCCAACTTCCGGGTCGGAGGTTCCTTCATACATTGCTCTGAGAACGTCAACTTGAGCCTTGTCGCTGCTATTGCGCAATGCTTCCATGCCGCCCCGGGTCAAGTATGCCCACTGCGCGGTCACTGCATGCTCAACGGCAGCTCGAACAAGCATCTCTCCCTCGGCTGAATAGCCGACTTTAGCCAGCCTGAAGTAGGCCTCGACGCACCGCCGAACACGAATGGTGATCCCTACCGTGAGTCGAAAGTCCTCCTCATATCCTTCGACTATTGCGAAAGTATCTCGGGCCTTTTGCGTCTGGATGAAACGAAGGAGAAATCCTCTCAGATCGTTCTCATGAGGAAGTGGGGGCACAAGAGAGAGGTTATCGCCTTCACTTCAGGTAACAGCCGGAGCCGCGAACGACATCAAACATCTACCGAGTGAGTGCCCGCGTTCACTCGGAGACGAGGCGAGCATGGGACCCTTACTCCGCTAATCGTCACTTCGCCGGGCTCAGGTAGAAGGCGTTGAGGCGGCGACTGAACTCCTCGGGCTGCTGCACGTTCCATTCATGCCCCGCACCAGGAACGAACTGCAGGTCCGCGCCGCTGATCCCGGCGGCGAGTTCTCGCGCGGCAGGGATGTTGGCGCGGTCTTTCTCGCCACAGCACACGAGCGTCGGCACCCTGATCTGCGACAGCTCACTACGGAAGTCGGTCTGCCCGACAGCGTGCAGCACGGCGAGCATGCGTTGTTTGCTCATGCCCGGCTGCGCGACGAGCTGTGCAGGGAGGAGTCGCATGATCGCGTTCTGCACCCGCATCAGCGCAGGGTTCGGGTGCACCTGACTGCCCGAGAGCACGAGTGACGACACGCGGTCGGGGTAGTCGATCGCGAAGCGGGTGGCGACCATTCCGCCGAGCGACAGCCCGCACAGATGCGCCCGCTCCACCCCACGCCGGTCGAGTTCGTCCCGCACCGCCGCCGCCGCGGCGCTCAGCGAGAACCCTTCGTCGTCGGCGTCGGTGAGCCCGGCAATGCGGGGCGCGATGCCGGTGAGCCCTTCCGGGAGGCCGGCGATCTGGGCGTTCCAGGAGTCGGGGCCAGCACCGATGCCGTGCAGGAACACGACGGTCTGAGCGCTGGATGTCATCACCCCAGTTTATCGAGGGGCCTGTGGTGCACCTGGCTGACAAGTCCGCCATCCCTGGCGTTTGTGAGCTGAAGGAGCACCCCTGTGATTGATATTGATCCGAACGGTACCGGGCTTCCCGGCATCGAGCAGTTGCGCATCATCGTCGGCGCGGTCATGACCGTCGGTCTGATCCTCTCCGTCCTCGCCCTGATCGTCTCCGCGATCGTGTGGGGCTTCGGCGCGAACTCCTCGAACCCGCACCTCGCGTCGCGCGGGAAGGTCGGGGTGCTCGTGTCCTGTGGGGCGGCGATCATCTGCGGGGCGTCGGTGACGCTCATCAACTTCTTCTGGGGCGTCGGCCAAGCCGTCTAACCCCATCGTTCGCGAGGGAAGGAGGATGCGATGAGTGTGTGTGATGTGCCGGTGATCTCGGCCGTGTGCAACACCGTCGGGCAAGGAGCCGCGACTCTGATCGCGGCCCCGTTCGACTGGCTCGCCCAAGCAATGGGCGGCGCCGCTGCCTGGTTGTTCGAGGCGGTGTGGGCGGTGTTCGACACCACCACCCTCGTTGACGTGTCAGACCCCGGCTATGTCGGGGTGTACAACATCCTGTTCGGGGTGGCGGTGTTCGTGGTGCTGATCTTCTTCTGCCTGCAACTGATCACCGGACTCGTCCACCGTGACCCCACCGCCCTCACCCGTGCCGCACTGGGAGCGGCGAAAAGCATCCTCGGCTCGTTCGTCGCTATTGGCCTCACCGGCCTCCTGCTAGAGATCACTGATCAGCTCGCGGTTGGGATCGTGCAGGCGACGGGGAACACGATGGAATCCATCGGCGACCGCATCACGCTCCTTGCCGCAGGGTTCGCGGGGATCAACATCGCTGCCCCCGGGGTGGGGGCGATCGTCACGATCTTCCTCGCCGGGCTTGCCATTTCGGCTGCGGCGATTGTGTGGTTCTCGCTGCTGATCCGCAAAGCGCTGCTGCTGGTCGCGATCGTGTTCGCACCGATCGCTCTGGCCGGGTTTTCGTGGGATGCGACAAAGGGGTGGTTCGGGAAGTGGGCGGCGTTCGTGATCGCCCTGATCCTCTCCAAACTCGTCCTCGTGGTGATCTTCCTCGTCGCCATCACCCAAGTCTCGGCCCCGATTGAGCTTGATCTTGCGTCGATCAGTGACCCCATCGCCGGTGTCGTGCTCATGTTCATCGCCGCGTTCGCCCCGTACATGACGTACAAGTTCGTGACGTTCATCGGGTTCGATATGTACCACTCGATGAGCGCCGAACAAGAAGCAAAATCCGCCCTCAACCGCCCTGTCCCCGTACCATCCGCGCCGAAAGCCGGTGGCGCGAAGAAGGTGCTCGACGGGGCTGGCGACATCCCCGCAGGCGGGAAGGGCGGCGGTGCAGCACCGGCAGGCGGCGCACCGAACGCGTCAACCGCTGCACCTGCCGCAGGTAGCGGTGCGGCTGCGGGTGGGGGCGCCGGAGCTGCTGCCGGTGGCGCAAG
>ERZ1032895.54-NODE-54-length-34731-cov-5.590668_pt1 | contig 34731 bp, 35 predicted proteins | sample MGYA00516687_ERZ1032895 | MGnify/ENA primary metagenome ERZ1032895 (study PRJEB33719, sample SAMN04261600) | wastewater metagenome | biome: rural village; feature: latrine urine exit; material: soil | place: El Salvador | collected 2013-01-14 ... | reverse complement strand
GAACTCAAAGAAGAATTATGACGAGACTTTGAAGATAGCCAAATCCATAATCTATGATATAGAGAACAATTTAGAATGCATGAAGGAAAAAACACTCATTGGATTGCCTTTTATCATCTTACACTTCTCACCGGCGAAGAGCAGTTAATAAGTCTAGAAACCCATAAACATGAAAAGATACAGTTTTTTGATATCAATCACCTACCACCCAAAAAACAACTCCACAGTATGATCTTACCTACCTTAAAAGATTTCAAAAATAAGATAGAAGATATTGCTCAAGTCTCATATATCGTCTAAATGTACCATAAAATCCCTTGCAAGCACACTATCAAATCCATAAAATCGTATGAAATGTCGTGACAACTTGTCAGATTTTTTACTTTTAGAATTTTAGATACTCTATAACTATGGCAAACCAACATATTCCTTTGGAAAAAGTAAGAAACGTAGGTATTATTGCTCACATTGACGCTGGTAAAACTACTACTACTGAGCGTATTTTGTACTATACCGGTAAAAGCCACAAGATCGGTGAGACGCACGATGGTGAGTCTACTATGGACTGGATGGAGCAAGAAGCTGAGAGAGGTATTACGATTACTTCTGCAGCTACGACTTGTTTCTGGAAAGACCACAGAATCAATATTATTGATACTCCTGGGCACGTGGACTTCACGATCGAAGTAGAGAGATCTATGAGAGTTCTCGACGGGGCTGTGACCATCTTCTCTAGTTCTGATGGTGTACAACCTCAGACTGAGACAGTATGGAGACAGTGAGACAAGTACAAGGTACCTCGTATTTGTTTTGTCAACAAAATGGACAAAATCGGTGCTGACTTTCAAATGACCTTGGATAGTATCGAAGAAAGACTTTCTGACAAAGCTATTCCGATTCAGTTCCCTTATGGGCAAGCTGATGAATTCAAAGGAGTTATCAACCTTCTGGATATGAAGTACTATACGTTTGAAGGAGAATTTGGAGAAAAAGAAGAAATACACGATATACCAGCCGATGTTCTAGACAAAGCAAATACTATGAGAGAGGCTCTGATTGATACAGTCTCAGTCTACGACGATGCTATTGTAGAGAAATTCCTCGAAGGAGAAGAAATCACTCAAGAAGAGCTGCTCTCAGTGATTAGAAAGTGAGTAGTAGCTAACGAAGTCTATCCAGTATTGTGTGGATCATCATTGAGAAATGCTGGTGTACAGCTTATGATCGATGCTATGACTAACTTTTTGCCTTCACCTCTAGATGTAGGAGCAGTGACTGGTATTGATCCAAAAGACGAAGAGAAAAAACTCACCAGAGAGCCAAAAGACGATGCACCAGTATCAGCTCTAGCATTCAAAGTCGCTACTGATCCCTATGTAGGTTCCTTGACCTTTGTGAGAGTCTACTCAGGTACGATCAAATCTGGAGATCAACTTCTCAATGCAAGTACGGGAAAGAAAGAAAGAGTAGGACGTTTGCTTCTCATGCACTCCAACAAGCAAGAAGAAATCGCAGAAATCTCAGCTGGACATATTGCTGCCTTCTTGGGTCTCAAAGAGACTACTACTTGAGATACACTTGCTGATCCTGCTAATCCAATTATTTTGGAGAAGATCGATGCACCTGAGCCAGTGATTGAACTAGCAATTGAGCCAAAAACCAAATCTGACCAAGAAAAGATGGGCGCTCGTGAGAACACACGCTCCCACAACTCACCTGGGTGAGCGTTGATATCATCCTCAGAAATCGCCGGAAGAACGCGACTACGCACAGCCAGTGAGGCTTCCCGGAATGCACCGGTATCTGTCACGACTGCCCACCCCTGTTCAGGATTGAGTGGTTTTCTGCGATCAAGCACGTCTTCACGAGAATCACCAACAATGAATATCACACACAGCGTTTGGTCCTTCTTGATCATTTGTAGCCAGTGTTCAGTCTCATGAACCACCACGCCGATCCCTGACCAATACTACGACCGCTGCTGACTCCTGCCCCATCAACCCCAGCCCTCACGGACCACGGTCGCCCCACCAAGATGTTGGTGGTGCACTGGAACAGGCCTCCCCGGATAAGAACATCTACTTTCCCTTAGCCCCCGCCGTATCTACACACAAGCTGTCTTGATGGAACGGGCATCACCATTATGCGCTGGCTCACCCCAACCTGCATGCCTCATACGGTTCGTATACCTCGGTGCCAAGATTTGCCAACCGGCTTCCTCCCCACCCCACCTCGCGGTGACGCAGTTGCCATCGGCTAGGAGTTACACCATCTTCTCCTCCAGAGGACTTCCACCTCCAAGTAAATGCCCATGCCGGGCGTACGCAAGAAAAAACCCGCCATCTGTGCGATGGCGGGTTATTCGTGGAGATGCCGGGAATTGAACCCGGGTCCGATGTGGCATTCGTTAGGCTTCTCCGTGCGCAGTCTGCATGGAGTTTTATCGACCTCAGACACTCGCAGACGAGCAGCTGTTAGGTCTAGTCGGATTCAGGTCTCTGTCGCTTCCCCCGACAGGGGCGACAGACAGTGGCTATCTAAGCGACGCCAGACACCAGGTCGATAGCAAAGCCTGGGCTGACGGACTCGTTCGCTAGTTAGGCAGCGAGAGCGAAGTCAGTGCGTTTAGAATCGGCACTTAATTGGTTGCAAAGGGTGTTTACGAGATAACTTTGCGTCCTCGGCACGCTTCCCTTACGGCAACTCACATCGTCGAAACCGATCATCCCCGTATTCTGTTTTCTAACAGCACCTGGCAAGGCCAGGACCTTTTACTCTAACGTAAAAGGCTCAATATGTACAACCTTATCGTCGTTATTTTTATTCCGACGACGGCAGGCATCCTATAACAAGGATGTACCGCGACGGTTAGCTTCTCGCATAGCACGTTGTGCTTCGCGTTTATCCTGGGCTTCTCGTAGCGCATGGCGTTTATCGTAATCCCGCTTACCTTCGGCAAGAGCAATCTCTACTTTGGCTTTACCGTCCCGAAAGTAAAGTGACAACGGCACAATGGTCGTTCCCGCGGTATCAAGCTCGCGTTTGAGCTTATTCAACTCGCTGCGATGCAACAACAGCTTCCGCTTGCGACGGGCCAGATGATTGGTCCACGTACCGTAGCCATATTCGGGAATATAGACGTTTTCGAGCCAGAGCTCGTTCCCGGAAAACATCGCGAAGCCATCGACGATGGAAGCCTGACCGTCGCGCAAAGATTTCACTTCCGTGCCCATCAGCGCGATACCGGCCTCGTAAGTGTCTTTAATGTTGTAATTATGGCGCGCTTTGCGGTTGGAAGCGATCACTTGTCGATCTGAGCGTGCAGGTTTGCTGCGACCAGACTTTTTGGACATTCTCACTCCTTCCGCTGTTCGTTTTCGTCCAACCTGCAATTATACAGGTTCTGTCAAAACAACGCCTCCGTTCGGTTGCAACGAACCGAACGGAGGCGTCGTGAATGAAGAGCTGTTAGAGCAGACCGGCCGGGTTGACCGGGGTACCATTGCGCAATGTCTCAAAGTGCAGGTGGCAACCCGTCGAGTTCCCGGTGGTACCGGTATAACCGATGACTTGACCCTGCGAGACCTTCTGGCCCGGACTGACGACGTAACGGGTCATGTGGTGATACTTGGTGGCCAGTAGGTCCCCATTGACGCGCCCGTGGTCAATGACCACACGACGACCAGAAGTCGACACTGCCCAGTCGGCGTTAATTACGGTTCCCGATCGTGCAGCCTTGATTGGAATACCGCACCCGCCACCGTAGTCGATACCGGTGTGGACATATCCACCGCGACCACCATAGTCATAGGTTCCGGCCGGTGTTGGACGCCATCCAAAGCCCGAGGTGACATAGGTATTGATGGGCACAATCAGACCCCACGCACTGCCGCGGTTTGCTTTTTGGGTGACTTTTTTCTCGGCAGCTTTGTAGCTCTTATTCGCACTGGTGGCCGCGCTGCGGGCTTTATCAGCGGATTTCTTTTGCTGCTGTGTCGCGTTTCGCTCAGCTGCCTTGCGTTCGGCTTCCCGTGCCTTGCGTTCAGCCTCTTCAGCGGCCTTCCGCTTGGCTTCGGCTTCGGCAACGGCCTCATCGTATTCTTTTTGAAGCTGCGAAACCGCAGAAGACTGAGCGTTGACCTTTTCCTGCTGAGCCAGGATCTGCTCATTGACGTTGTCGGCGGCTGCGCGGTTTTCTTCGATCGCAGCTTCGATGCGAGGCCGTTCCGCTTCAAGCTCTGCGGTAAGGCGCTCGTTGGTCTGGATCATGCCATCGAGTTCTTCTTTGGCAGCATTGGCTTCATCCCGTGCGGCCTGTTCGGCCGCCAAAGCTTCTTCGGCCCGGGCCTTGAGCTCACGAATCTCGGCTTCCACAGCTTCCAAGCGAGCCTGAGCGTTCATGTCTTCGGCGTTTTGCTGCGAGACTTCAGCAATCTGGTTTTCTTGGATGCGTAGTGCCTGCTGTGCCATGCCCATAGCTTCAGGTAGCGACGAATCGCTGACACCCAGCAGGAACGACAAGTCATTGACGCCACCAGACTTATACGCTTCCGCAGCAATTTGACCCACTTCGTCTTGTGCGAGATCAAGAGCTGCTTCAGATTCGGCAATTTCTTGCTGAATTTCAGCCTGTCGAGCTTCGGCATCGGCAACACGATTATTGAGCGAGTTCACCTCTTGCTGAGCGGCCGCAACTCGTGCTTCGGCATCTTCGACAGCCTGCTGGGCGGCAGGCAACTGCTCTTGAAGCTGCTGCAGCTCGGTGACTTTATTTGCAATGTCCTCATCGAGGCCCTCAAGCGATGCATTCAAGTCACCGCGATCGGCGTCGAGACCGTCCTTTTGGTCGTTGAGTTCTTCGAGCGAGCCACCAAGCCGGTTGCGCTCTTGTTTGGAGTCTTCCAACTGACGCTCAAGTCGATCAATGCGCTCCTGCCCGTGAGCAGGTACCACGGATGTGACACCGAGAACCGCCACGATGCCGGCGGCCGCAAGAGCACTTGTGAACCGTCGTTGAATCATATTCATGTCTCCTTTAGACACGCGCCAAATATCGTGTTGTGTAGCTTGAAGGTGGCCCGATCAATAACATTACTCAATCCCTAAACTTTTAGGTAGCGTCGAAGCGTCAGCATCGACGACGCCGCCGCCAGTACCAGGGCAATCAAAAATAGTAGCGGCACGAGCCACAATGCTTCGGCAGACGAAATGAAACCTGTTTGCGGGTACTGGCTTGCCAGCCAGTCCGCGATAAAGAACTTTGCAATAGCCCAGGTTGCTACCGATGCCAGAGCCGCACCTAACAGTGCTGCCACGACTCCTTCTGCCAAGAACGGCAACTGGATCATGGTCTTTGAGGCGCCCACCAAACGCATAATACCTGTTTCGCGTCGTCTGGAGAATGCCGAAAGCCGGATCGTGGTTGCGATGAGCAAAATGGCAGTGATCAACATGATGATGGCCAACGCGATAGCAATCACTGAGGCGATGTTCATCAAAGAAAATAGCGATTCTAAGAGTTCTCGCTGATCAGAGACGACTTCAACTCCGGCCATACCGGAGAACATTTCGTTGACAACTTCATATTGTTCTGGATCAACTAGGGAAACTCGGAATGATTCTGGCAGTTGTTCAGCGGTCACGCTTTCGGCCATGTCGAGGTTGGCGTATTGCTGTTGGAACAACTCCAGAGCTTGTTCCTGGGATTCGTATTCATAACTTTCCACATAGGCAGCAGCTTGTGGCGAATCGAGCTGGGCTTCGATCGCCTCGCGTTGCGCATCCGTGATTCCCCCGCCGGCACAGCTGGCGGCGGTTGAAGTGTCGTTACATAAAAAGATGGCAACCTCGACCCGGTCGTACCAGTAGCCTTTCATCTGATTAATCTGCATTTGCAGCAGACCGGCCGAGCCGACGAAGGTCAGGGAAATAAAGGTCACCAGTACCACGGATATAACCATGGATAGGTTGCGGCGGATGCCGGAGAACGTCTCCGACAGGATAAACGCGAACCGCACTATTTCACCTCGGTCTTCCGAAGTCGAGATTGAAGCTGTGCGGTATTATCGGCGGGTTGGTAGCCACCTTCGGCTTCATCGCGGACGATCTTACCGGCCTCAAGTTCAACCACTCGACGCCGCATGGTGTTGACGATTTCGTTGTCGTGGGTTGCCATCACCACGGTTGTCCCATTCTGGTGAATCGTATCGAGCACTTCCATAATTCCCCAGGAGGTTTCGGGATCGAGGTTACCGGTTGGCTCATCGGCCAACAGTATGGCAGGTTTATTGACGACGGCACGAGCAATCGCCACGCGCTGTTGCTCACCGCCCGACAGCTCGTGCGGAAAACGATGCGTTTTATCGCTCAGCCCTACGGTCTCCAGGACCTCAGGCACGGTTTGATTAATCAAACTGCGACGTTTCCCCAAGACTTGCATCGCGAACGCAACGTTTGAGAACACGGTCTTGTTCGGCAACAAGCGGAAATCTTGAAAGACGACCCCCAAATCTCGTCGCAGATGGGGCACTCGCCACGACGATAATCGAGCGACGTCGCGCCCTGAGACATAAACGGTCCCGGAGGAGGCTTTTTCTTCGCGTTGGACGAGTCGAATAAAGGTTGATTTACCGGATCCGGAGGGACCAACGAGGAATACGAACTCGCCGCGAACGATTTCGGTTGTTACACCGTCCAACGCAGGACGAGAGGTCGTGTCATAGACCTTCGTTACATCTTCGAATCGGATCATCATTTTCCTCGACCGAATCGCCGCACGATCCACCGGTGCTTGGTCTTGTCGGGGAAGCAGAAAGCACCAGCACTCCAAGACTAATCACGGTTGGATAACATCCGTGGGATCTTGGGGCTGGTGCCGGGGGTGTGTTGAAATTTATGTTTTAGCGTTCAAGCAAAATGGCTTCGCCCTGGCCACCGCCGCCACACAGGGCAATGGCAGCCCTTCCGCCACCCCGTCGATCCAGTTCTTTTGCGGCGGTCAACGTCAATCGGGCGCCAGAAGCTCCTACCGGGTGACCAAGTGCTAGAGCTCCCCCGTAAAGATTTGTTTGTTCCAGAGGATAATCGTCGAGATCTTTCAGCGACTGGACGATGACCGCGCCGAAAGCTTCGTTAATTTCGATAAAATCAAGGTCAGAAATCTCCCACCCGCAACGTTGGGTTGCAGCAAGCAGGGCATTAGAGGGCTGTGAGTGCAACAGCGCGTTCTGCGGCCCCGCCACCTGGCCGTAGCCGGCGACTGTAGCCAGGATGTTCAGGCCATGTTCTTGAGCATACTCTCGTGCCACGACAACGAGCGCGGCCGCACCATCGGATAGCTGTGAGGAGTTTCCTGCTGTCACACTGCCGTCCTGGGCAAATGCTGGGGGAAGTTTAGCAAGGGTTTCTTCCGTAGTACCCTCGCGAACACCCTCATCGGCTTCAAAGACGATCGGCTCACCGCGTCGCTGTGGAATTTCAATCGGCGTAATTTCTTCTGCGCGCACTGCAGCGCCGTCTACTGCTCGTTGATGCGACATCGCAGCAACCCGATCCTGGCTCTGGCGGTCAAGATCGTACGTTACGTTGCCCTGCTCAGTCAGAATCCCCATTGATACTTGACTGTCCTGGTCGGTGAGCGCATCGTGATCCGTGGCATCCAGCATCGTGACGGAACCATATTTGTGCCCACTGCGCGATCCGGGAATCAGATGAGGAGCATTGGTCATAGACTCTTGGCCCCCGGCTATGACAACGTCAGCGTCACCCAAGGCGATCATGCGAGCCGCATCGATGACGGCCGTGGCCCCGGACAGACAGACTTTATTGATAGTTATACCGTGCACATCGCGTCCGAGCCCGGCCTGTAACGCCGCCTGTCGGCCTGGGTTCTGGCCGGACCCGGCTTGGATGACCTGTCCCATAATCACGGTGTCCACTGCCTCGGCCGAGACCCCAGCATCCTGGAGCGCACCGGTGATGGCATGAGCGCCTAAATCAATAGCCGAGAAGCTACGCAAAGATCCAAGTAAACGGCCGAAGGGGGTTCGGGAACCGCCGACAATTACTGCATCGCGTGGTGAAGGGGTAGACAACGTGACTCCTAAGGTTCTGGTGTGTGGTTGAACACATTTTAGCGCACCAGACCAGGCACCTAGTCACTTGTATAACGTTAGTTTTCGGCTTTCAGTGATAGCCGGTTAACCGAACTCAGCAGCGCTTCTTCAGTGTAAGAGCGGGCTCTGGCAAAACGTGTTTCATCGGTCAGTTGTGTCCAGTCGTAGGTGTGAGTCACCTCGGTTTGTGTGTCACTGAGGGGACGCAATTCCCAGCGGAAGACATGTCCTCGAGGCTCTTCACCAGTGGGAGCGGGCTTCCAGGCAATGCGCCGGCCCTCGTCAAACTCGACCACGTAATTCGTGCGGCTCTCGCCGTTGGTCAGTTCCATAGTGAACTCCTGGCCGACCGCAGTGATTCGTTGACCTGCGGGCGCTTTGGCGAGGTTATCATTGCCGTCCCATTCTGGTTGTCGAGCAGGATCAGCGATGAGTTCAAATAGTGTTGTGGCGGGAGCATTAATTGTTCGGGTGGCTTGCACAATGCGTTGTTCAGTCATGCTTCTAGTCTGGCACCCTCGCTTGGCGTTGACTAGGGGCGGTGGCTACTCGTGACGACCTTCAGCACGCCAGCGTATACCCGCTTCGATGAAATCATTGATTTCACCGTTGAAGACTTTGTCTGGGTTACCTTCTTCGTGGTTGGTTCGTAAATCCTTGACCATTTGATACGGGTTCAGAACATAGGAACGCATTTGATCGCCCCAAGAAGCCTTGACGTCACCGGCAAGTTCTTTCTTTTTCGCTTCCTCTTCTTCTTTACGTAGCAATAAGAGGCGCGACTGTAGGACGCGCATAGCTGCAGCACGGTTTTGAATCTGCGATTTTTCGTTCTGCATAGAAACGACGATGCCGGTCGGAAGGTGTGTCAAACGTACCGCCGAGTCGGTGGTGTTCACGTGTTGGCCGCCTGGCCCTGACGAACGGAATACATCAACTCGCAGGTCGGTATCGGGAATGTCGATAGAGTCATCAGATTCAATAAGTGGCACGACTTCGACTGCCGCAAAAGAAGTATGCCGTCGTCCTTGGTTATCAAACGGGGAGATCCGCACAAGACGGTGCGTACCTGCTTCTACAGATAACGTGCCGTAGGCATACGGAGCGTTGACTTCAAACGTGGCCGACTTTAGACCCGCCTCTTCCGCGTAGGAGGTGTCCATGACTTTGGCAGGGTAGCCGTTATGCTCGGCCCAACGCAGATACATACGCAGGAGCATCTGGGTAAAGTCTGAGGCATCAACTCCGCCAGCTCCAGCACGAATGGTGATGACGGCTTCGCGCTCATCGTATTCCCCACTCAGTAAGGTCACGGTTTCCAGTTGGCCGAGGGCTTTTTTGATTGCAGTCAGTTCATGAGCTGCTTCCGCATAAAAATCAGAGTCGGCTGCTTCTTGTGCCAGTTCAACCATGACTTCTAGGTCATCGATTCGGGAGGCCAGCGAGGTGAGGCGTTCTAGTTCGTTTTCTTTTCGTGACAACGCCGAGGTCACCTGTTGTCCGATTGCTGGATCGTTCCAGAGGTCGGGAGCGCTAGCTTGCTTGGACAGCTCAGCGATTTCGGCGCGGATCTGTTCGACGTCAGATACCACTGCGATGGATTCATAGGTATGGCGCAGGTCTGCGATTTCTGCGGAAAAGTCAATATCAGCCATTATTCTTCAAGGATACGCGAAATGGCAGGCAGGGCATAAATACTGTTCTCATTGCGTGAGCTGTGTTCTGGCTGTGCCTTCTGCAGTGACGACCACACCGGCCGGAAGTACCCAATTAACCACCGGCGGGTGTGCTGTAGCGGATAACTGGACTGTTACGGTCGTGTCTCCGGTAACGCGGACCTGCTCCACACGAAGGTGGGGAAACCGGTCGGCGGCCTGAACATCGGTCAAGTGCTGATTGACCTGGCTTGTAGCCGTTTCGTGAGTGATCTTAAGCGCAAGTTCCTCAGGATCAGCGAGCGTAAAAGCCGTGGCCGCACTCTGAGCCGCCGAATCTGCAAGTGACAACAGTTTGCGGTGTTGCAAGGTGACCGACATGATCGCTGCGATGGTCAGCGCAAACAGCAAAATTATGACTGTCACGCCGATCACGAAAACTGAGGTTTGCCCGGTATCATCCCGCCATCGAGCGCTCATTCGAACTCCCCTATCATGTGATAACCGGTAGCATCCATCGTGGCAATGCGGGTTGGGTTGCCGAAAAAAGTCGGGACTAATGGCAAGGTCACATCCATGGACACATCCACACGAATTTGAGTTCCGGGGTCCATGCAATCTGGGTTACTGCAATTTATCGTTGTGGTGGTTGCCTCCGGGTTCAGTTGGAAATCCGCGGCGGTCAGGTGGACTGTGCGAATTGCACGCTCTTCCGCCTGGGCCGCGCTGTCGCTCAGACCAACGGTCTTAGCAGCCTGATCGGCTGCAGCCACAACAGCGTAGCCTGCGGCTTGTAACTGCGAGATCGTCAAGAGCAGATATATGGCCGGAATCAGTAATATGACAGATAAGCCGATGAACTCGACGGTGGCTGATCCCTGATCATTGCGGAGTGAGATCATAGGCTTGTGCCGTCGCTGATAAAGGGATGGGTGCGGTGATGAATCCCAGCAGCGGAAGGTGATGTGTCACAGTGACACGAATGAGTTCACCTTCGCTGTCTCGCCCTATGGTGACGCTCGCTGATTCTGCGTTTGGAATGCTACTGGTCAACAGGGCAGCGGTCCGATGTTGTCCATCGGTCAGATTGCGATCTGCAAGTGCTGCATAGCGGGCACCAGCAGAGGCTGCATCAATCATTGTGTTTCTGGTGTGGATAATGACGCCTACCTGCAAGATGGTCCCGCAGAGTAAAGTCACCAGCCCGATGATCATCGCTGATTCGGCGACGACAGCGCCGGCGTCTTTAGGGGAGGTCATGTTAAGACCCCGAAACACGCGCTATCGCCTCTTCGAATAACCCATTCAAGGCTGGCCCCGCGAGCGCGAGTAGGCCTGCTACCAGAATGGCGGACATGAGCGTGATCATGACCCACCCTGGCACATCCCCCCGCTCGTCTTGATACGGGTCAATGGTGAGGTACTTGGCAATGCGGTTGAGTAAGTGCATGGTGAATCCCTTCAAGGTCACAGGCCGATATTGAGTAAGGAGAGTCCGGGGAAAACTGCAAAAATTACGGTCAATGGGAGAATGCCGAAGATTAATGGCACAAGCATTGAAATTTCTTTTTTGCCCGCAAGTTCGAGCAGTTCACGTTTGGTCAGTTCACGAACATCCCGAGCTTGGGCATACAGCACCGTGGCCAACGGGGTGCCCCGTTCGTGCGCGACGGTCAATCCGGTAATGAAACGCTCTACCGGATGAAGCTTGAGTCGATCGGAGCATGAATTCAACGCGCTCGTTAGGCTATCGCCGGAGCGGATGTCAGCAAGCACGAGTTTGAACTCGTATGCGAGCTCACCTCTGGCTGTGGTGGCAACTCGTTCAAGGGCACTATGTGCGGACTCTCCGGCTGCCACGGAGAGTGCCAGTAATTCTGCCACGGTTGGAAATTCGGCCAGGATCTTGGTTCGTCGACGATTTATTTGGGCGGTTAGAAGATTATCTCGGGCGAAAAACGCAAGCACAGTAGCTAGCGTGACGATAATCAGCCCGATGATGGGGTTCAACGCGTGGTGCACAGCGGCCCAAATGCACCCAGAAATTGCTAGTATTGCCGCGCCGACGGCCATGATCAATTGTTGTGCACGGTAGTCAGCGACGGTGAGGCGTGAACCCGCTTGTGCTAACCGAGAGGTGAGTTGTGCATTACCAAGGTTCAACTTATTGAGTTGGTCAACCCCGGCTTGTATCAAAGGCGTACTAATGGTCGATAGCGTACCTAGCATTGGTAGGGTAGCCCGCTCAGTTTGTTCCGCGTTTGTGTGGCCTCGCATCTGCGGTGCGACCCGTTCTGCCAGGCTCGGCTTGTTGAACCTGACACCTATTACTATCAGCATCGTCAAGCCCACAGCTCCGGCGATAGCCAAACCGATGGCCGACCACATCACGGCATTCATAGTATTCTCCGTTCGGCCGGCAGAGATCCGATTTTCAGCATGAGTTGATAACAGATGACGGAAACACCCACGCCACCCAACAAAATCACCAGCCCGGTCACGGACTGATAGGCCGCCGCTGCTTGGGGTTGGGTGACTAATAAGAGCAAAATTAACCATGGCGCTACCACGGCCAGCCGTGCTCCATTGACCGTCCAGGATTGCCGTGCCTCGAGTTCGGCTCTAGTGCGCGCATCATCTCGCAGGAAATCAGACAATGTTTCCAATAAGCGTCCGATATCAGCACCTCCGACCTCTCGGGTTACGTGGAGCGAGGCAATGAGACGGTCAGCCGTTGGGTCCGCCAAGGAGTGTTTCAATCGTTCAAGAGCATCTGAAAAGCGAGCCCCTGCGCGGTAATCGGCAGCAAATTCTTCAAATGGCACCCGAAGCTCATTGGGGCCACGTTCTGCTAGCTGAGTTAGCGCCTCTGGCAGTGTCAGCCCGGCCCGAACCGCTGAACGCAGGTTATCGATGGCATCGGGCCATATCTCTCGGAGGGCGATTTGGCGCCGGTTGGCTTGCCAAGACAATGCGGCCCACGGTGCGGCCGCCGCAAACAACGCGAAACAGAGTGCAACGGGCATGGCCCCGGTGAGCGCGGAAAGAATAACAAAGACCACGATTGCCAGGACGACTGAGAGCGTCACTACGCCTGAAACGGAAAGACGAGCAATACCGGTCTGGGCAATCAGCTGCTGTGCTTTTGACGGGGGCCGGCTTGTTGGTCTGACTGAACGCGGCCAGAATGACCACCAGATGAGCAATAACCCAGCGCCCAGTAGAAGGCCCAGAAGGACGTTCATGCTGCCTCACCAAGGACCGTTCGGATGTCGACTCCTGCGGCGGCAAATTTGGGATGTTCCATCAGGCCTGTTGGACTCAATGTCAGCTCACCGTCGACGACTCGGAAGACCGGTGTCGATTCAATAATTCCTCCTTCGACACGGTTACCTACGGCCAAAATCTCAGCTACATACCGATGCCCGTCATGATCGCGAGCGCAATGCACCACCAGGTCAAAACAACTAGCCACCGTGGGCGTCACAAAATCCCGGCTGATGTTCTCCCCTGCCAGCAGCGGTAGGGTACAGATCTTTGCGAGGGCGTCATGTGCTGAGTTGGCATGCACACTACACATGCCAGCCAGACCTGCATTCAGCGCCACAAGCATATCTAATGCTTCGGCTTCGCGTACTTCTCCGACAATAATGCGATCAGGCCGCATACGTAATGCCTCTTTCACCAGTCTTCGCAGGCTAATCTCACCGACGCCCTCGAGGTTGGGTTGGCGGCATTGCATATTGACTACGTCGCGTTGAGGAATTTTTAATTCGAAGATCTCTTCTACGGTAATTACTCGCTCCCGTGAGCCAATCGAAGCTGAAAGGCAATTGAGCATGGTCGTCTTACCTGCCTGAGTAGCTCCCGATACAAGGATATTTAGGCCTGCTCTGACTGCTAGATCAAGATAGGCGGCTGCCTGCGAGGTCAAGCTCCTCTTTTGGACGAGATCAGCTAGCCGATGCGCGCGCACAACGAATTTTCGGATATTAACTGCCCAGTGTTTTGCCGTTATATCGGGAATGACTACGTGAAGACGTGAACCATCCGGTAACGCGGCGTCAACGAACGGAGTGGATAAATCGAGTCTTCTCCCACTCGTCTTAAGCATCTTTTCGACTAAGTCGGCTACTTGTTGTGACGTCAACGAAATGTTCGTCAATTCGGTGATCCCATTGCGAGCGCAGAATATTTGTGTTGGCGAGTTAATCCACAGTTCTTCTACCTCGGGGTCATCAAGCAGGGGCTGGAGTGGGCCGAAGCCTGCTACCGCATCAAAAATCGCTTGCCTTGCTGAATCTAAATCATCAAGCACGGGTAACGGAGATTGCAAGCTACGTGCGTCGTAGTCTGCGGTTGCTGAAGCAACGAGAGCTCGAACTTCTTCGGGTTGTCCACTGGGATCAATACCGCGAGTTCGAATCATTTCGCGGACTTCCAGCTCTAGCAACTGCTTGGCTTCCATGTGTCTCCATACTCAACCAAAGTGTCTGCAATTTTCGTGACACAATTCACTTTCTCCAAGTTACCTTGAAGTTTCAAGCCTTGATTGACTCCCTGTGGATAACAGCCGTGGCAGCCAGTCTTGTCCACACTTGATTCCTAATGGGTTTCGAAATATACCGCAGTGAGTGACCATGAGTAAATGGAACAGCGAAAGGGAAGGAATGTTACTGCAAATCTTTGGGTCAACGCGCCGCCCTACCTGGTGGCATCTAAACCGCATTCCGTTAGACGGTGGTCGGGAATTGGCCTTGCAGCTACAAGAGGCGATTCCTGATGCCAGCAAGTTGAAGTTTTTTGTACAGGGAGTACCTCTAGAGGAAAGAACTGCGACAGATCTATCAAATCTGTGGTCGCACGGAGTCGGACGTCTGGTAGCCAAGCCGATGAATTCCACTCCGCAATATCAGCCAGAGTCGAGATTACTGCTAGTTACTGCTGAAGGACCCGATTCTGGGCGCACGTTTCCCTTAACTCGAGGCAACCTGACAGTTGGAAGAGCGAGTGCTCAAGCACAAATTCGAGACCCCTGGCTCTCTGCTCATGACTTCAATATTCGCTTATCCTCTGATGGCCCGATCATCACACCGGTACAGGGAAAACCCATTCATTGGCAGACCGGTGAGACGTTTGTTGCTGGTACTACATCTTTCAAACTCCACCGAGGCGCAGGTGAACCACTCCGCACTCCCAAGCAGCCGGACGCTTTCGAAATATCCTGTGGCCAACCGCCATCACCACCGAACGTAGTGCTACAAGTCATCGGGGCTGCTGCGCCGCTGATGATCGGGATAGTCCTCATGGTTGTCACCGGGATGTGGTACTTCTTACTATTCTCTGGCATCTCCGTAGTCATTGCTGTCGTACTTATCGCCCAATACCGACGGTCCCGGAGAGGATTCATTGAGAAAATACGCGCAGCTCTCGAGACGGCTGTACGTGATTTTCATGATTGTATCTTCACTCCAGAACAGGTGATGTTAGCGTTGACCACAGATGGGCCCGATCCGCTGGCTTTGACCGGTTCTCAACCCCAAGATCCGGTACTTCACCTCGGTACCGGCGTACGCAAGGCAACGATGCCGCATGTTGCTGAGGTCCTCCGATGGGAGCCCCACCTCAGTGCGCGAGTTGATCTCGTGGTACAGCTTAAACCAGGCCACCGTACCGTAGTTACTGGAGATCCTGAGGTGCTGCATATGCTGAAAAATTGGAGCATCGTGCAGTTACTTCGTCATGCGCGTGCCACAGGGACCGGCCTAGTCATTGACGATGTTCGTGTGGGCGATTCGCCGGTGGTGGAGATTTCTCAGCAGCTCAAGAGGCCAGAGACATCGCATGCACACCACCTTATTTTCACTCGAGATACCGAGGTGGTGATGGACAACTTCACGACACATGTAGACCTTGCAGATCGAAAGGTTGAAGGACCTTGGCTTGCACGTGATGTCGTTCCGGCTGGAATGAGCCGAGCGTCTGTCGATCGGATCACCTACGAACTCGGACTTGATCAACCCGATGATCAGTTGAGTTCCGATTATCTAGAGATATCGTCACAATGCATGCGCGGACAGGCGACAACTGAACTTGTGACGAGTCTAGGGACAGGGTCACTAGGCCTTGATATCGATCTTGTTCCCGACGGTCCGCATGTGCTCATTACCGGAACCACCGGTTCAGGCAAGTCCGAGCTGTTACTTACCTTGCTAGCGGGCCTTGTACAACGTTATCCCCCTTGTGAAGTCAGCATGATCCTCTTGGATTTTAAAGGCGGCTCATCCTTCAATGTATTCGCTCCACTTCCGCACACTGTAAGCGTTGAGACCAACCATGTAGCAGCGACATCGTTGAGGTCACTCAAAGCCATAGCTGCTGAGCTTTTTCGCAGAGAAAGTCTCTTTGCAGAATATCAAGTCGCGGATTATGCCGCGTTCCGGAGCAAAGCACCCCACATTGACCTACCCCGACTCATCGTAGCAATCGATGAGCTTAGGGTACTCATCGAACAGAACCCTGAGGCATCAACAACTCTTGCTCATCTCGCGTCAACCGGCCGATCGCTTGGGTTTCATTTGATTATCGCCACCCAGCGAACTCAGGGCGCTGTGAATGCAGATATTCGCGCAAACATTGGCTCGTTGATCTGTCTGAGAACGGCGACTGAACACGACTCATGGGAGGTCTTGGGAACTGCCGAGGCGTTCTCGATATCTCAGACCACGCCGGGGCGTGCCTACTACAAAGCGGGGTCGTCCAGACCGCGAATATTTCAAACCTCGCGATATCTGCTAGATGACGAGCCAATAATGCTTCAACCTTGCGATGCTAGCCAGGAGTCGAGATTGTCGATGACGACGGATTGGCCATCGCTTATTCGAGAATTTCAAGAACAAGCCGCATCCCTGCCCGTCCCAGACCCGGTGTTATTGCCAGCGCTGCCACAACAGATAGATCGAGCAGCGCTGCACCTCTTGGCGACAACTAACGGGGCGGCTCCCATCGGGTTAGTCGATGACCCTACCCGAGCTGAGCAATACCCAGTCTGTCTAGGCCACGCGACTGATCCAGGTGAACACCTGCTGCTTTCAGGTTCTGTGGCCTGGATCGGTGCGTCCGGCAGCGGCATCGCAGAGACGCTAGCTGTTGTGACGGAATATGTTGTGCGATCGGATGTCGAGACGATCTTCCTCGACGGACGGCCGGCCGCTGAGGATCCGGACCGCTGGGATACGTATCTTCACCATTCCGAGGCCAATGCAGATGTCCTACAGCACTTTCTGACAGATATCAAGGCAACACTTGATGGCAATACCACGGTCATGATGGTCATCGCGGACTGGGGCAGCTGGGCTAATGCCCTCGTGACTGGAAGCTTTCAAGGCTTCGATGAACACCTGATTCACCTGTTACGTCAGTACTCGATGAGCCTCAAAATATATGTGTTTGGCGGCCGAGAATTGGCAGCCGGACGCCTTCTTGGAATGATTCCCGATCGATTCTACTTACCGAAGAACTCATCAACTGAACATCAGATGATTTGGCCCAAACTCGTGGAGATACCGTCGCTGCTTTCACGGGCCGTCTTAGTGACAGCAGAAAAACCTAGCGGAGGGTGGGAAGTTCAACTAGCCGATGGGCCCTGACGGCGCTGTGCCATTGCAGACGCATAAAGACAAATTGTCGCCGCAGTCGCGACATTTAATGATTCAGCTAAGCCGTACAGCGGAACTGCGACCCGCTGATCAGCCAAACGAAGTTCGTCATCATTGAGTCCTTGGCCTTCATTGCCAAACAGCCACGCCGTCGGTTTATTGAGCAGAAAAGATGCTGTTTGATCCAAGACCAGATTCCCATAGCCATCGGCAGCCCACGTTTGACCCTGAAACGATTCAACAAACGCTTCAAGGTCTACCCGGGTATAGACAGGTAAGTGAAACAGCGAACCAGCTGTAGACCGAACAGTTTTCGGATTATAGATGTCGACTGTTCCTGGAGTCGTTAGCGCATAGTCCGCGCCAGACGCATCGGCGGCCCGGATGATCGTTCCAACATTGCCAGGATCTTGTACTCGTACCATCCCGGCGACCAAAGCTGCCTGTTGATGAGGCAGTGAATTATCCTGTGGCATATTAACCACCGCCACGATGTCTTGGTGTACCACAGCATCAGACATAGTTTGCAGTACGTCATCGGAGGTTTCAGCAACGAACACGTTGGAGGGCAATTGATGCACCAGAGCGGAGAGGTCCGGCTGCGAGGTGAACAGTTGGCGGGTGAAATAAACTTCAGCGACGGTTTGCCCCGCAGGCCACATTTGGCGCGTCGGGTCAGACAGCTCAAGAAGACCCAGGTGTGCGCGGATGGCTTCGGTCGCAGACTGCGGGCCTTCGGCAAGAAACTGTTGCCTGCGATTTCGAACAGCAGAACGCCCCGCCAACTGAGCGACCCGCTTGACGCGATCAGCGTTCGGGTTGTCCATCAAATTGACGGGGCGTTGTGTCATGTATTGACTGCTAAATGTTACTTAGCGACCGGTGCATTAACGTCTGCTGGCAGCGCCTCTTTTGCCATCTTGACGAGAGCGGAGAAGGTCTCGGCGTCAGATACGGCGATTTCAGCTAGCATACGACGATCCAATTCGATTTCAGCCAGTTTCAGACCCTGGATGAAGCGATTGTAGGTCATACCGTTCGCACGTGCGGCGGCATTGATGCGGGTAATCCACAGACGACGGAAGTCGCCTTTACGTTTGCGACGGTGCTGGTAGTTGTATACAAACGAGTGCAGCAGCTGTTCGTGTGCTTTGCGGTACAAACGTGAGCGCTGACCACGGTAACCTTTAGCGCGCTGCAGTACTGTGCGACGCTTCTTTTTTGCGTTAATCGAACGTTTGACACGTGCCATGCGTTCTACTCCTTATTTATGATTTCCCAGGGTGGGAAGAAAACTGATGGTGGTGGTACCTGTAGCGGGGTGTTAAATACCCAGCATGCGTCGGATACGTGCAACGTCGGCTTTTGCCAAAGCAACGTCTGGCTTCAGACGGCGCTTGTAGCGTGAAGATTTGTGCTCCAGGTAGTGACGGCGGTTTGCACGTTCGCGCATCAGCTTTCCCGACCCGGTCACGCGGAAGCGCTTACGGGCACCGTTGTGAGTCTTCATTTTCGGCATAGTGGCCGTTCTCCTTATCGTTGTCGGCTGGCTTCCGCAAGAAACCAGTCTCAGTCTTGTAGCAAGACTTTATGTCCCGGAACCGAAATCAGCTCGGGAAATTCTTTTCAACTCGAACTGACTACTGCTTTGGTCCTGGCTTCGGACCATCGTTTGCCTGTGCGGCTTGCTGTTTCAGTTCGTCTGGCATGGCATCAGCAATTGAATTTTTTGGTTCAGCTTGCTGTGCTTCTTCTTCGCGGGCTTGACGTGCAGCAGCTGCTGCACGATCGCGTCGGGAGCCGCCACCTTGACGTGGTTTGTGGTCTCCGCCCTTTCCGCGACTAGCTTGTGCGCCCCTTAGAGGGCCAACGACCATGACCATATTTCGCCCGTCTTGACGGGGCTTCGATTCAACCTCGCCGAATTCAGCCACGTCATCAGCGAAGCGTTCCAATAATTGGACGCCGAATTCTGGACGCTGCTGTTCACGGCCACGGAACTGGATCATCGCTTTGACTTTGTCGCCAGCTTTCAGGAACTTCTGCGCCTGCGAGACTTTCGTCTGATAGTCGTGGTCTTCAATTTTGAGGCGGAAGCGAACTTCCTTAAGCTGGGTGGTTGCCTGGTTTCGGCGGGATTGACGAGCTTTGACTGCTGCTTCGTACTTCCATTTACCGAAATCCATCAGTTTCGCAACCGGTGGTTTGGCCTTCGGGGCCACTTCCACTAGATCTAAATCAGCTTCAACGGCCAACCGCAACGCATCTTCAATGCGCACGATTCCGACCTGTTCACCCTCTGGGCCAACCAACCGGACCTCGGGCACGCGAATGCGTTCGTTTACTCTTGGCTCGCTAATGAGATGTCTCCTTGCTTAGGTGTAGTACTGGTAGTCCCCACTCCCCCTGGTGGACTTCCAGGGCAAGGCATAAAAAATGCCTCCCTGTAAAGACAGTGGAGGCCAAATCGTTACACCAAGGTGTACTCGATTCATCGAATGAAGTTTTAACTTGCATTCGGGCTACCCGATAACAAGACCTAAATCCGTCGGCGGGTGGGAGGAAACCTCCACTTGTCATACGTCGATCAATCTTATCATGATCAACAGCGAACCTCAATTCGAGGTGCGCACGCTACCGCTCCCCTCTGCACGAAAATGTCGTCCAACGGAAATCTTTGCGCTCAAGATGTGCCAAGCTTAGACGTATGACTGAACCACATGATCACACCGCAGACGGTGTCTATGAATTCGGCCTGGGCGACGTCGAGAACCAAGTTCGCGAGATTCACGAAGTACCGGCCGCCGAAGTTATCTCCACGACGGCTGTGCACCTGATGACGGCAGCTGCAGTGAAGTTGGGCCTGGGCGACATGCCAAATGCCAGAGATCACATTGACCTCGACGAGGCGCGGAAGCTCATCACGGCCCTTGCCGGTTTGATTGTCGCTGGTGCCCCTGACATGGGTTCAGCTCATGCTGCACCGCTTCGCGATGGCCTGCGGACCCTCCAGTTGGCGTTCCGTGAAGAATCCATCGTGCCTGATCCACCTGGCCAAGGGCCCGGTGAGAAATACACCGGACCGGTCAACTAGCTCTCTCGGCTCCGGCGCTGGACAAGATGCTTGTTCAGCGCGGGAGTAAAGAGCAAAATAAGCACGACTCCGCCGGAGACGATGAGCGCGCTACCCAGCAAAATGTCGCCGAGCTGAAAATACGTAAACGACAGGATAACGGCCAGCACTTCGGCAACGATGAGTGCACCTCGTGGCCATGCTTTGCCTTTATAGACGCCAACAGCCGCAGCAGTCAGCCAGACCATGCCCAGCAGGTACAAAAATACGAGAAAAATTATCGCTGAGACCGGCAGCTGGCCTGAACCGCTCCCCACGATCGTCAAAACCGCGTTGACTAACAGTGCGACGGCCTGGCCTAAGACCACCAGAACCACGACTCTGATGAGCAAGGGTGCTTGAGCGCGCTGTGGTGATTGTGACATGTCATAACTCCATGACTAAAACTCGATTGTAAGACGAATAGCTCCTTCGTCTGAGCGTATCTTGATTCACCCGCCATTAATGTGACCGTAGTACCAGCGCTAATCACATAGAACCTCGAATGTGATTAATGCCTCCCGGTTTTTGAGAAGTTTCTCGGAAAAGCTCTTGAACGGGTGCACACTCCATGGAAAGCTGGTTCATAACACACTAATGGAGATCCGTAATTAGTTTGTCCTTCCAGGACACCGTACGTGTCACTGAGACTGAAACCTTTGAATTACCGATCACTAGTCATTTTTATCTCACGCTTATATAGGCGTTTTTAGGGAGCGATCATAATGGATTGGCGCAGTAAAGCAGCCTGTCTTGACAAGGACCCAGAACTCTTCTTCCCAGTAGGTAATACTGGCCCTGCCCTACTGCAGATCGAAGAAGCTAAAGCAATCTGCCGTACCTGCCCAGTTCAAGAAGTATGCCTACAGTGGGCGATTGAAACCGGACAAGACTCTGGTGTGTGGGGCGGTATGAGCGAAGACGAACGTCGCGCTCTGAAGCGGCGTAAGGCCCGCGCCCGCCGCGCCTCATAACCGCAGAAATTTCACGAGGTCGGTGTTACACACGGTGTGACACCGACCTTTTGTTCTCCAAAGTTAATGATCAAGTGGGATGGATACTACCGCTCGCGTACCAGCTGCTCCATGCTTGTCGGGCAATTGCCGCTCCCAACTAATAGAGCCGTGAAGATCAGATTCCACCAGGGTACGAACAATCTGGGTGCCCAAACCGCTGCCGATCGTTGCGGTTGCTTCCGATCCCCCGACGATACCTTCATCGATCACTTCAACTTTCAGATATGGGTGCGGTTGTCCTGGGGCATGAGTCCGTTTTATGACCAACAAAATCATCCCGCCATCCGGTCCAGTGCCATGTTCAACAGCGTTGGTAGCTAGCTCATTGACCACGAGCGCTAACGGCGTAGCCAGGTGCCCGGGCAGCTGTCCAAAGCTTCCTTCAATTCGGGTAGAAACCGGCCGTGAGCCAGCGGCTATATCAACCGCCATCGTGAATTGACGGTTCAATAAGTCATCCATGTCCACGGTGGTTTCCATGGTCTGCGACAGTGTTTCGTGGACCAAAGCAATCGCGTCCACCCTCGACATTGCTTGGAGCAGTGCTTGACGTGCGTCGTCTGATGTCATTCGACGTGACTGCATTCGTAGCAGCGACCCAACGGTTTGTAGATTGTTCTTCACACGGTGGTGGATTTCCCGAATCGTGGCATCTTTACTGATGAGTTGTTCATCGCGACGACGGATTTCGGTGATGTCGCGGAGCAGCACGAGAGCAGCGAAGTGTTCTCCTTGATCATCCAGCAGTGGAATGGAACGTGCTGATAACACAGTGTTGCGGGTTTCTATATCGACTCGTGCTGATTGCCGTCCGAACAGGACGGCGGGCATGATCTCATCGAGTGGCATATTTGGATCCAGCTGGTTCGTCACTAACCGCGACAGCTGCCGTCCATCGACGGCATCCCGGATGCCGAGTTTTCGAAATGCCGACGTCGCGTTAGGAGATGCATACGTGATCAGCCCGTGGGCGTCGATACGGACTAACCCATCCCCTACCCGAGGGTTGCCGTGGCTTGTGGACGACGCTTTTGAGTCTTCTGCTGGCCATGTCCCGTTACCGATCATGACCAAGAGATCGTTTGCGGACTGTCGGTAGACTTCTTCAAGTCTTGAGGTGTGGCGCTGTGAGACCAAGTTTTGATGTACGGTTACCACCGCAAGGGTCTGCCCCTTCCAGACTACCGGCCAGGCCGAGACTCCGGGTGGACCAGCGATGTCGTCAGTCGTGCCCGTAACTGGTTGACCGGTGGTCAATACTCGGTCCAACACGGGACCGATACTGGCCGGTGGAGCCATTCCCGTCATGTCTTGTGGCAGTGTCGTTTGCGCCGTCACAGGGCGGGCTTGGGCTATCGCTTGAAATGAGTCGTTGCGGGGATACCAGAGCACCACATCGCAAAATGACAGATCAGCAGCAATCTGCCACTCTGCTGTAATGAGTTCTAGCCGTGCCGCGTGCTGCTGGTCAACAAAAGACCCGGGAGTCGAGGTATGCATAGTTGTAGCGTAGTCTCGACCCCCGGGTTTAGCGAAGCTGGTAAGGAGTTACAGAATCAGGCTGCGCAGCCGACGCATAACCACCGTCAGCATGGCAAGGTCCGTATCTTCATTCGTGGTGGCGTAAGCATCGAATTGCTCAGTCACGTGGGCTAGGAAGCTGCGAACGCGTGCCACGCGTCGTAAGTGATCCGATTCCCAGTGTGCCAGCGCTTCGGACGGCGAGCGTCCCTCAATGCCCTCGGTCGTGAGAACTTCACCAGTCAGCTCGGTGAGCCAGGAGTACAGTTCCTCGCGCATCGAGACTCTTGATAGCGATTCCCAACGGGTTTCCCGAGACAGGCCACTGATGAGATCCAGCAGATAACTGACGTTAAACTCATCATGCAGCGCAAAGAAGATACCGATGACTCGCTTGGGGTCTTCGTCCAGACGAGCGGCCAGATCCACGATATCCATCAAAGAATAGGCTTCAAACATCCGTGACGTCCGAACAGCAAGCTGCGGCTCAAATCCGGCCTCAATCAACCGATCCCGATCAGACTCAAACCGTCGCTTCGTATCACCCACGAACGCTCCATTGATTTCTGGCAACAATTCCGTGACCGGCTTCAGGTAGGCCGAGATACGTTGCTGCATGGTGAGGTCTGCACGCTGGTGTTGGATGATCCACCGGGTAATTCGATCGGTTAGACGACGCAAGCGGAAACCGATCTCCCAGCGAATATCGGGATCTACGGTTTTGGGCAATGCATCGAGTTCTTCGCGGTATTCGTTAACCTCATAGATCCACTGCCCGGCCAAGAACGATTCAACGATGGTATGAGCATCGGCTCCGGTTTCTTCCTGGGCACGGAATACCGTGGTGATGCCCCCGGTGTCGATGACGTGGTTGGCGACCTTCATCGCAATAATTTCTTTGGCCAGCGGGTGATTCAATACTGTTTTGCCAGCCCGTTGCTGCAGTGTTTTCGGGAAATAGGCATATAACCAGTCGTTGAACCACTCGTCGTCAACCATCGGAGAGTTCAGCAGATCGTGCATTAACTGAATCTTGGTGTACGACGCCAGGATCGCAAGCTCCGGAGTGACGAATCCTTGATCCCGAGCCATACGCTCGCGAAGATCATCTTCGGAGGGGATAGCCTCTTGCTCCCGGTCGAGCCCGGCGTGTTCTTCAAGCCAGGCGGTATGACGAATCAGGGTCGGAGTCCACTCGGCGTCGAGTCCTTCTTCAAGGCGCAGTAAAGCATTCTGCGCCACGTTGGTTTCCAGCACGAGCTCTGCGACCTCATCGGTCATCGACAATAACAACTCAGTGCGTTCTTCTGGAGCGATCACTTCTTCCTCAAGCATCGTATCAATCAAGATCTTGATATTGACTTCATGATCCGATGCGTCAACACCACCTGAGTTATCGATCGCATCCATATTGATCAAGACCCCGCCAAGAGCCGCTTCAACTCGGCCAGCCTGGGTCGCCCCAAGGTTCCCGCCTTCACCAACGACTCGAGCACGCAGCTGTGAGCCGTTGACGCGAATCGGGTCGTTGGCGCGGTCGCCGACGTCGTCGTGAGTTTCGTCCGTGGCCTTAATGTATGTTCCGATGCCGCCGTTATATAGCAGGTCAACCGGGGCTTGCAGGATGGTCTTGAGCAGCTCGTTCGGGGTCATTTCCGTGACCGTGGTGGGAATATCAAAGACCTTGCGCATCTCGTCGGTGATTTCCACCGACCGGGCGGTGCGATCAAATACGCCACCACCTGCTGAAATCAACTCCGGGTTGTAGTCACTCCACGACGAGCGCGGCAAATTGTAGAGTCGTTCGCGCTCTTCGAAGGCAGCTTCGGGATCAGGATTGGGGTCGATGAAGATGTGCAAGTGATTGAATGCCGCCACGAGTTTCGTGTGGCGCGACCGGCGCATCCCGTTGCCGAACACATCCCCGGACATATCGCCGATGCCGACGACGGTGAACGGTTCGGCTGCAACGTCGACACCGAGCGTGCCGAAGTGCGATTTCACCGACTCCCAGGCCCCACGAGCGGTGATGCCCATACCTTTGTGGTCGTAGCCCACAGAGCCACCGGATGCGAAGGCATCACCCAACCAGTGGCCGTATTCGGCTGCGATTTCGTTCGCGGTGTCCGAAAAGCCCGCGGTACCTTTATCGGCCGCTACGACCAGGTAGGTGTCGGTACCGTCGTGGCGGACAATGTTTTCTCGTGTCCAGGTGACTCGTTGTCCTTCGATGGTGCGCTGATTATCAGTGATGTCCAGCATGGCGCGCATGAAGGTTTTATACGCTTCGCGACCCGCCTCGAGCCAAGCTTCGCGGTCCACAGAAGGATCTGGCAACCGGTGAGCGTAGAACCCACCTTTGGCACCTTGGGGCACGATGACAGCATTTTTAGTTTGTTGGGTCTGTACGAGCGACAGGACCTCGGTGCGGAAGTCCTCTCGCCGATCCGACCACCGCAGTCCGCCGCGAGCAATTGCCCCGAACCGGAAGTGCACCCCGGATACTTGGGGTGAGTGCACCCAGATTTCGTGGAGTGGCCGCGGGTGTGGAGCAAAAGCAATCCGCTGCGGGGCGATCTTGAAACTCAACCAGTCGTGGCCGGTGTAGGCATTTGTTCGATCGGTCGCTTGCATGACTGTCAGGTAGTGCCGCAGTAATCGATCGGCGTCCAGGGTTGGGATTTTTTCAAAACGTCCCTGGAGGTTGGCCACGATCTGATCAAGTTTATCGAGTCGCTCTTGCGATACCGCTCCATCATTTTCTTCACCAACCCCGGCCAGGTCTGGGTCGAAACGGGTTTGGAAGTACTCCACGAGCCGTGCGGTGACACTGGGGTTGGCCAAGAGTACTTCCGCCATGAATTGCAACGAGTTCGGCAGTTGCAATTGCCGTAAATAGTGGCCGTAGGCGCGCAGCACTGCGACCATTTCGAGCGAAACGCCCTGGTGCAACACCAGTTTGTTGAAAGCATCAGCCTCGATGTGGCCGGTTATGGCCGAAGCTACTGTGTCTTCCAGCAGTTGGGCAACACTGGAAAGGTTTACGTCGTCGCCCGCTAGCAACCCGACATCGTAGAGGTAGTAGTGTTCACGATTGCGCGGAGCGATGCGGAACGGATATTCATCGGTGACCTCAACACCCAATTCTCCGAGGATCGGCATCAAGGTGGTCAAGGTGATGGGCTGGGTCGAATAGACTTTCATCCGCGCACCGGTCTCCCCCGGCACCAAGTAGATAGCGGGGCGATCGTCTTCAAGCGCGGTGAATCGTGAGATATCTTCCATCGCGTCGTCGATTTCAAAGCGCACCCGATAGTTGGGCGGGAAGGCTTCATCCCAGACTTGTGCGGCCTCGACCCCGGAGTTTTCTCCGAAGACCGTCACAGCTTGAATATCGACGCCTTCTTTCCAGGACCGCACGGCCATCACCAGGTCTTCTTCGATCTGGTCGTGGTCCACCCGGTCGTAACCGTCCCAGCCTTTGGGCAGCTGGATGCGATAGAACAATCGGGCTAAGACTGACTCATCCAAGTAGACATTGACGTCAAGGGATGTGGCTTTGAGGTGGTCCACGAGGACCTCTTGGATACGCAACCGCACGGAAGTGTTATAACGGTCGCGAGGTAAATACACCATGGCGGTCATAAACCGGCCATAGATATCTGGTCTCAGAAACAGGCGCGTTTTGCGCCGCTCCCCCAGGGACAAGATACCAAGCATCGTGTCCAGTAATTCCCTGGGGCTCATCTGCATCATTTCGTCGCGCGGATACCGTTCCAGCTCCAGGTTCAACGCGGCGCCCGAGTGCGATTGCGGGTCAAATCCCGCCTCAGCACGAACCTGTTCGGCTAACTCGTGCGCGTAGGGCACCTGGTCGATTGGAACCGAGGTCAAGGTGGGTCGCCAGAGACCAATGAAGCGGCGCTCGCCTATTGCTTCGCCCTCTGCATCGTATTTTTTGGCACCGATGTAGTCCATGTAGGCATTGCGATACACCCTGGATCGGGAGATTGTTATCGTGATGATCAGCGGCTGTGGCTTGTCAATCTGTTGCTGGCCGAGGACAGTCAGTGGTTGCGCGGTTGATTCCTGGTCGCGCATAATACCCAACCCGGTTCCCATATGGGCCGCCAGGTACTCTTGTCCCTGCTCATTCGTCGCGAGGTCGTATTCGCGGTACCCAAGGAAAACAAAGTTATCATCCCGCATCCACTCCAGCAGTCGAGCCGCCGCTTCGATATCCTGGGCTGATTCCGGGCCTTCGGTTCGCAGCGCCTCAGCTGCATCGGTCGCGGCCTGTTTGAGAGCGTCGAAATCACGGTTGGCGGCGCGCACATCTGCCAGAGAGGCTTCAACAGCCTCCACCAAAGCTTCGGCCTGGTCCGGTTGAAGTGGCATTCCAGTTTGAATCGAAATCCAAGATTGCAGCTCCGCGCGATAGCCCTGCGGTGCCGGTGGGAGTTGTTCCAAGGGCATGACTTGGTCCCCGGAGATTCGCGGCGGGTGGGCTGGTAGTTCGAAAATATCGGTGAGCCGCCCGTCGTCATTGGCGTGCTGGGCAACAACGATGGGATGCACGATCACCGAGATCGGCACGTCCATCTTATTGAGTTCGGCAGACACTGAGTCGACCAGGTACCGAATGTCTGGATGTACCACCTGAATCACGGCATGACGTGGATAGTGCCGCACAGCAATTGTCGGTTCACCGGCAGCCTCGACGGCCAGTTCGAGGTGACATTGCACCATCTCGGCACGTCCTTGCTCACCGAGGACCCGTTCATCGTCTGGCCCAACATGCCTGAAATAGGCTTGAGCAAGCTTGTCGGTCGCTTGGACGGGACTCTCAGTGGACGGCGCTGTCCACAACGGTTCGTTCGCGGGCATGAATGCAACTTTCTGTTGAAAATCTCATGATGGCGGCGCCATTGCCGCCATCAATACCCTAGCTTCTGGCCAGGTCGCACAACAGGGTTGATGCACAATGTCCTTCGTGCAACCAGCTCCGCAGGTCGGCTAGCACGAGCGGTTAGGAATTCTTGATAAATTTCAGGAGCTTCCCAGGCGACTTTAGCCTCACCGAAGCAGTGTTTGTCGTGTTCGCCAGGCTGGGAATACATGCTTGCATGAGTCGTTGAATGGCTAGACGGATTTCGGCCTTCGGTGCACTTTCAGCCAGCGTTTTGCCAGCAAGCAGGGCGCCAGCGGTAACTTCTGGGGCCCACCCGATGAATTGTTGCAACGGCACTTTTGGCCCAAAACGCTCCCAAGCACCGCGCAATTGTCGTTTCGGACTCAGACCTGATGTCATCGATGTGACCTTATTGACGATCGGTACGATATCACCGTCGGTGGTTTCCATCAGGTGTTCAAGGTCTTTCATGAACCGGACAAAACCAACCGGATCGCCGGTGCCGACCGCGATGATGTTATCCGCATTCGTAACGGCGGTGACGGTGGTGGCGTTGCGTTGTGGTGCTGGGATATCAAAACTGAGCTCTTCATCTTGTTCAAGTCCGAATCCGCAATCGATAATGATGACGTCCCAACCCCCACGGGCCACGTCTAGAACATGCGCCCAGGCTGCCGAGCGCACTTGCGGCCAGCGTTCTGAACGCGTCAAGCCCGTCATCACATCCACACTGGCACCTTGCACCGTGACTCGTTGCGTAAAAGCGGCCAGGGCTGTGGCATCAAGTCCGCGATGTTCAGCTGCCCGGCAGGCTTGAGCAATGGCGGCGGTGTCTTCAAGCAGCCCTAAATGCACCGAGACCGCCGCCCCGTATGTATCAGCGTCAATCAGTAGTGTTCGGTGCCCCTTCAGTGCTGCTTCCATGGCTAAGTTCACCGCAATGGTCGTCACCCCTGGTGAGCCGATGGGACCCCACACGGCCGTAATATGGCCGCTGCTAGTACCTTCCGCCTCGCCGGGCTGCCCGACCTCGTCCTGATCGGGTGTAAAAGGTGTTACTGCGTCTTGGATAGAAGCGGGTGTGACATCGGTTTCACGAGTACTATCCTGCGACGTTTCGTCAATGGTCACATCTTCGATCTCAAAAACATCCGGCACGAGGCTCATATCAGCGTCGGTAGCCCGCGCCATTGCGCTGGGCGGGAGATCTTTGGCAGGATCATACGGCGCAGCCCGGCGGCCACGACGTCGTGGAGGCGAGCTATCAGGATCAAGCTCCGCTAACACCTGAAAATCTGCTCCACTCAACGACGAGTCGATTTCCGGCTGTGGTACTGCATGATGAGCGTGGACGGTTTTCAGCCAGTCGACCAGCTCAGTACCCGAAAGCTGCGGTGAGGCGACTGGAATGCCAAGATCAGTGAGGCGCTGACGATCATCGACGACGTCGCTTATGGCCGCCAGTCTTGGGCCGCGGCCGTTAGTGTCTTGGAGTTGCTGTAGGGTTTCCAAACTCACCAGGTCAAAGTCATCTGCGACCAGGATGATGTCTACAAGCCCAGAACGGGCCACTGCCATCAATTCAGCGAATATGTGGCACCGGTGGGTAATCGTGACATCCGAGCGTGTGGACTCTATCGGCGTGACATGATCAAAACGCGGATTGATGGTGGTCGCAACATTCAGTACTGGCATGTCCGATCAATCCCCTGAGATAGATGGCACCAGTGAAATTTTTGCACCGTTGGCCTGAGCATCTAAGACCCCCGGTAACGCATCTTGGGAGAGCATCAGATACACGGTTGTGGTCTCTGCGGCGGCAAAGGCCGAAGTATTGTCGTCAATGCCCACGACCTCTGCGCTGGTGATGAGCTTGTGGGGTTCTTCATATCCTCGCCCGTCGGTATCGGCCAACGCAACCCAGACATCCGCCCGAGAGCCAGTAGAAACGGCTGCAGGCATATCCTCTGATACCCGGATTCCCACTTGCTGCCGTCCGCCTGGGTCAGCTTCACTGACTTGTCGGTGCGCTAAAAATTCACCCTGTAGCACTGTCGAGGCCACATAGAATTCCGCGGGTAGTTCGCGTTCGGCCGGCCAGTACATATTCGCGGCCTCGGACATGCTGGCTTGGACGATATGAAAGTCCTCAGCTTTGACCTTCGCTCCGGGCACGACGTCCACCGACGCTGCCCAATAGCCTTGTCGAGAATCCGCGGATTGCATGAGAGCAACCACTCCAGCAACGGATAGAACAACGAGAATAACACCAACGATTAAGCGCGGATCGCGCCATCCAGGCGTACGGATACGGGGAGCTTCTGCGGGTTTATCGTTCACGGGTCTTCCTCAAGGGCAGGTACAGTCATCTACTGTGGTGGATCGCAAGAAGTATTCATAGGGCTGATCGCCCAATTGGGGGCAATGCTTAGAGAGGTGGATCACGGTCAGGCTAACGCATATCACCTCACTTGTGAACACCCGATAACTCACGTAGTCTAAAATCGTCAAATGACCCCAAAATGAGTGATTCTAGGAGCTGCAGTGCCTCGCTTTATGACTCTGACGGATGTTGCAGAAGAACTCCAGATTTCCACCGCAGCGGTACGCAACATGGTCCTCAAGGGGGAACTCGAAGCTTTCCAGATCGGCGGCCGCGGTCAGTGGCGCGTTGATTCCCAAAAATTCGAGCAGTTTATCGAACACCTCCACGAAGAACAGCGCCAGCGTGTCGCGGAAGAACAGCCCACCGACCACACTCAGTGACGCATGGTTTCAGGCGAGGTCATCAAGACCCATTGGCGACGCCCTCACGAGCTGGATCACGTCCGTGGGAATAATGCGCTCACCCCGCAAGGCCGAGGCGCGTCGAAACTCATCACGGGCGTGTAATGCCACATCGATATGATCCTTACCAACGCGATCAATCGTCCCTTCAGCAAGTACCACACCTCGTTTTGAAACCACTTGTATCGGCTCGCGACGTCTGGCCAACGCGCGGTATATAGCGAGCACGCTGGGCCCAGCCTGTAAAGGTCGAGACGGCACGACGGCTCGACTCAAATCTGATTCGATACTCACGATTGCATCACGCAACACGATGAGCGAACTCGTTTCATCGGTGCCGCCGACCCAAGCTGGCCCAATAGCTTGTACCTTTAGCGCTTGGAGCCGTCCGTCGGCCAAAATCATCCGAATCTGTTGCTCTAACACCCCGCGCAGTCGGTCCATTAGGGTGAGCTCAGCCCACATACCTCGGGTCAGCTCGGCAGCATCTTGTTCAACAGCTTCCCACTGACCAAACCGCAGCTGCGCCTCGAGATCGGTGAATAAATCATTCCATCGCATAAGTTCACTCTAAAACCATATCCGCTTGAATTCACGGGTTGAATGCACACGCGGGCGCATCCTGTGAGACCCACGGTGAGCGACCGATTCGCCAAATTTCATCAAAATCAATCAAACAACATCAACAGAACGGTAACCATCGCATTGACAGCCAAATGAAAGCTCTGTCAAACTACAGTCACCTTGACACCATCGTTCCAGGAGACAGTATGACCACGCATATTGCATATGAGAAACAGCGGGCTGGCGCGGAAGATATTCTGCTGGCCATACTCGGGGTGATTTCTGGGCCGCTTCTCTGGTGGATGGGTCAAAGTTGGAAAGCACAGCCTGCGGCTTCCTCTCTGCACACCTTGGAATACTGGATCGCCCTGCTCTGCGGTCTTGTGGGCGCTGGTCTGGCCGCCGTCTGGCTGATTTTTCTTGTTGCCGGGATGGCATTCATTATTGGTGTCAAAACACGTCGTGCGGCTCTGACTTACTGGTCTGAGCTCTTCACACCGAAATTTCTTCGCCGCATCCTGATATCTGCACTGGGTGCGCAATTGCTATTTTCCTCTCAAGCTGTCGCAGCTCCTGACCAGGAGGAGCCGCCCCGATCGAGCCAGAGTGTCTCTACGCCAGAAGCCTTCATGCCCTATGTGGAAACACCAACCGAGACACATCTGGACGACATGAAGGACGACGGCGCTTCGTACGCCGCTAGTCCAGTTCCCGAAGCTCAGGACCTCTCATCGACCTCCGCCAAGTCGGATCTACACACCGCAATGCCTACTTTGTCGCCACAGCCTCGACAAACAAGTCACGTCGTCGTATCGCCCAAGGTGACATCAACAATGGGTGGCGAAACTGAACTCACCCCTACGCCGCGCCAAACATCAACCGTTTCCAGGGAAGCAGAACCCGAACGTCAAGAGACTTCAGATAGACAGACGAAAAGCCACCGCTCAACGAAGTTCATACCCAAGCCCGTCCCTGCTTCTCCGCCCCTCTACACACCGCCACAGCGTGACGAGGCGACCCAGACGACATTCGTTGTCAAAGCAGGTGATTGTTTATGGGACATCGCTCACTACGAACTGGGCGCTGACGCGACCCTATTCCAAATCGATAACAGGTGGAGACAGTGGTGGGAGCACAACTCCCACGTACTCGGTGACGATCCACACACCATTCAGCCCGGAACCATTCTCGAGATACCTCCATTTACCGACTAACCAGCCAGCCTATTCTCACACCCCAAGAGGAGTAGAAGATGTCCACCGCACTGCATGAATCATCGCTTCCTGAAGAACCAGGTCGCACGGAGAAGACCACCCCGGCTCGCTCGCACCTGCATGCTCTTTCGGCACAACAACTGCAAATAACGCCCGTATCAAGATTACGAGCAACAAACGTCCGACTGGTAGCTCGGTTAGATGAAATCCTCAGGGACCCGGTGGACGAATATGAGCCGTCACAATTTTCCGCACCCCGACGATTGACGCGTGCCTTTTCAGCTCGTAAGACCGCCTCGTCGTCCACCGCGGATCGGCGCTACCGACAACAATTAACATCCATAAAAAAGATGACCCAAACGATCGGGGCAGCCTTTATTGAAGCCGAACTGGGAATTCGACCGTATATGCAGCTCAGCGCCTGGATGGAATTAGAGCTGTTTCATAAGCTCCGGGCGCGAGTTGAACATAGCGTCAACGAGAAATATTTAGCAGCCCGACGCGGCGAAGAAGGATCAAAGAAGGTGCCGTCGATTGAAACCCTTGGCGTTCGTGCAGCCCCCAAAGCCAATGGTGAATGGGAGTCATCCATGACGATCCGGGTGGGTCAGCGCGCCCGAGCGATCGCAATGCGATTGCAGCTGCATCGCGACCGCTGGCGGGTCATCGCTTTTGAGGTCGGTTAAGAGTCCCGACGAGACTTCTTTGCCGCTTTCCGAGCCTCGCGTTCCTCCGCCTTTCGTTCCGCACGAGATTTCTGTGCGGTCGTGACTTGCTGGCCATCGGCCGCGCGGGTTTGTGTGGTTGTTGCACCCGGTGCGGAAGCGGATGGACCGGAAAACTGTAACGGTTGCTGCTGCTGGGCGCCAAAGTTTGCAATCTGAGAGAAGTCTGCAGCTACACCCGGCATTTTCGACCCGACTTTAACCTCGGGCTTGCGAATCTTCAAGTGGAAGAGCTTATAGACGGTGTCTTCGCGAATGGCCTGCATCATGGATTGGAACATGGTGTGACCCTCACGCTGGTACTCCACGAGCGGGTCGCGTTGCGCCATAGCACGCAAGCCCACTCCTTCGCGCAGGTAGTCCATTTCGTAGAGATGTTCTTGCCACTTTTGCCCAATAGTTTCAAGAAGCACACGACGTTCTAGATCTCGAAGAAGTTCTTCACCCAGTTCTTCTTCACGAATTCCGTAAAGGACCTTTGCATCTGAGATCAGCTCGCGTTTCAAATCAGCTGGTTTTATCGATGAGATTGACCCGAGTTCGGACTCGATATCCTCCTGGGTCAACGACACAGGATAGAGACCTTTGAGGTTCTGCCATAGGTGATCTGCGTCGACTTCCTCATTGCTCTCCACGAGATATGCTTCGTCAACAATGTCAGAGATGGATGCCTCAATGAACTCATAGACTCGCGATTCCAGATCTTCACCTTCCAGAATGTGGCGTCGATCCTGATAGATTGCCTCGCGCTGTGAATTCATCACCTGGTCGTATTTCAGCAGGTCTTTACGCTGCTGCGTGTTGCGTTCTTCGACGGTAGCCTGTGCACGCTCAATGGCTTTGGTTACCATCTTGGCTTCCAGGGGCATATCGTCAGGGTAGTTACTCATATTCATCACACGCTGTGCCATACCAGCGTTGAATAACCGCAATAGGTCATCAGTCATGGAGAGGTAGAATCGAGACTCACCAGGATCACCTTGGCGCCCAGAACGACCACGAAGCTGGTTATCGATGCGACGTGACTCGTGACGTTCAGTGCCCAAAACATACAGCCCACCGGCAGCTTTAACCGCTTCACGTTCTTCTTCACTGTCGGCCTGTGCCTTGGCAAAGACTTCGTCCCAGACTGCTTCATATTCTTCAGGATGTTCCACCGGATCGAGACCACGGCGGTGCATTTCAGCAACCGCGGTGAATTCCGCGTTTCCACCCAAGATGATGTCGGTACCGCGTCCGGCCATGTTGGTCGCCACGGTCACAGCTCCCAATCGTCCGGCCTGGGCAATAATCGCAGCTTCCCGGGCGTAGTTCTTTGCGTTCAGAACCTCGTGCCGAATGCCCTCTTTGGCCAACATTTTGGAAACATACTCGGACTTTTCTACCGAAGTAGTACCGATCAGAATGGGCTGTTTCGTCTTGTGCCGTTCGTCAACATCTTTGACGACGGCTT